>Ga0315280_10011885_pt1 | contig 10628 bp, 9 predicted proteins | sample YL17G06_40_MG_FD_203697 | JGI IMG/M metagenome (GOLD analysis project Ga0315280, IMG submission 203697) | Sediment microbial communities from Yellowstone Lake, YNP, Wyoming, USA - YL17G06_40 | ecosystem: Environmental > Aquatic > Freshwater > Lake > Sediment | place: USA: Wyoming | collected... | reverse complement strand
CGCATGAGGCCGGCCTTGATCTGATCGCCATCTGCGATCACAACTCGGCTGAAAATGCCGAGGCCGTCGTGGCGGCGGGACGGCGCGAAGGAGTGGCGGTACTTTGCGGGATCGAGGTCACGACACGCGAGGAGGTTCACGTCCTGGGTCTTTTCGATCGAGAGCTCGATGTCGAGACCGTGCAGGATGACATCTATGCCCATCTGGACGGCCAAAACCGGGCCGACGTGTTTGGGCAACAGGTGGTGGTAAACGAAGACGGCGAAACCATCGCCGAGAATGAGCGGTTGTTAATCGGCGCCTGCGATCTGGCGCTCGACGAGGTGATTGGCCTGATCATCTCCTGTCGGGGGTGTACGATCGCATCGCATATAGATCGGGAGGCGTTCGGACTGATCGGGCAGCTGGGGTTTGTGCCCGACGTCGCCCTCGACGCTCTGGAGGTTTCGCCGCGGATGACGGTTGCAGAGGCGCGCGCGAAGTTTGGTTTGGGCGCCGAATATGCGATGATCCGCTCGTCGGATGCCCATCGCATCGAGGAGATCGCCAAGGTCGTGACCGTGTTCGAGATGGCGTCGCCGACGGTGCAGGAGATCCGGTTGGCGCTGCAAGGGTTGGAAGGAAGAAAAGTAGTCGAGGCCTGAGGATGGAAGAACTTTCGCTCCACATCCTCGACATTGCCGAGAACTCGATTCGGGCGGGAGCAAAGAATATCGAGATTCGAATCGAGGAGTCGTTGAAGAAGGATCGGCTGAAGATCATGATCCGTGACGACGGGGCCGGAATGGACGAGACAATGCAGCAAAGAATTCTCGATCCTTTCTTCACGACAAAAGAGAGCAAGCGCGTCGGATTGGGCTTGCCGCTGTTGGCCGCCGCAGCCCGCCGCGCGGGCGGTGAGATCGAGGTCAAGTCGGCGCGGGGCTGCGGCACGGAAGTTGTGGCGACGTTTCAGCACAGCCACGTTGATCGTCAGCCTCTGGGCGATCTATCAGAAACGATGCAAATGCTGATCGTCGGAAACCCGGACGTGGACTTTGTGTTTGGCCATCGGGGGCCCCAAGGAACGTGTCATCTGGAGACGCGCAGCATCAAGAAGGCCCTTGGCAAGGCGCCGATCAGTTCCGGGGAAGGCATTCGGATGATTCGGGAAATCCTGAAAGCCCAAGGCTTCGGGGAAGTAGGAGGTTAGGCATGGCTATCAGGCCGGTGAGCAAAGAGAAAGTGCGCGAGATTGTGAACAGCTGGGGCGGTCGGGAAGGATTTCTCATCGAGATGCTCCAGGACGTTCAGACGGAATATCACTACATCCCCGGCGAAGCGATCGGGACGATTGCCCAGGAGGTGAAGGTGCCGGTCGGGCGGGTCTATCATCTGGCGACCTTCTTCAAACGCTTCAGCCTCAAGCCGCGCGGGGAGTATGTGGTGAGCGTTTGCACGGGCACGGCTTGTCACGTCAAGGGAGCGCCGCGGATCGTGGACGCCTGCACGCGCGAATTGCACGTCAACGTGGGCGAAACGACGAAAGATCAGAAGTTTACATTAGAGGTGGTCAGGTGCCTGGGGTGCTGCGGTCTGGCCGCTGTGATGACGGTGAACGACGATGTTCACGGTCACATCACCTCGACCAAGATTCCTCGCATACTGAAACACTATAAAGGAACGGAGCGGGAGAGCCATGGCGAAGCTAACAACCGATGAGCTGGAAAAACTGCGGGAAAAACTGCAAGCCGAGCGCACGGTGCGCGAGGGCAAGGCGCGCGCCCAGATTACGGTGCACATGGGAACATGCGGCATTGCAGCCGGCGCGCGCAAGGTGATGAAAGCCTTGCTCGCCGAGATCGAGAAACAGCAAATCCAGGACGTGTTGGTCAGCACGTCGGGATGCGCGGGCATGTGCAGCCGCGAACCGATGGCCACCGTCCAGTTGCCCCACCAAGCGCCGGTAAAATATTGCGATTTAACCGAGGAGAAGATCGTGCGCGTTCTCAACCAGCACGTCCTCAAGGGGAATATTGTCCCCGAGTATGCTCTGGTGGTAGGCAGCGAACGTCTCGGCTGAAGAAACGATGAACGTGGAACGATGAACGGACACAAAGGCACGACAAGAAAGTTACGGTTGATTTGGATTCATCATTCATCGTTCATCGTTCATCATTATAAGGAGTGGTAAAATGCCTTACCGACTTCATTTGATGGTATGTGCCGGTATGGTCTGTGGGGACAATCATTCCCTGGAAACGCGCGACGCGCTGATCGCTGAGATCGCCAGGCATGGGCTGACCGACGAGATCGAGGTCATCCCTACCGGCTGCTACGGCTACTGCGGGATGGGACCGGTCATGTTGGTGCAACCCGACAACATCTTCTACCAGCGGGTGACGGCCAAGGATGTGCCGTTTCTTGTGGATGAACATCTCCGCAAAGGACGACCGGTTAAGAAACTGATGTTCACGCCGGCGGAGGGCAAAGAGCCGATCGCGAAGATGCGCGACATTCCTTTTTTTGGCAAGCAGATGTTGATCGCGCTTCGCAACCGAGGCATGATTGATCCGGAGAGAATCGAAGAGTACATCGCGCGCGGAGGCTACAAGGCGATGGCCAAGGCGCTGACGGCGATGTCGCCGGTCCAGATCATCGAAGAGATCAAGGCTTCGGGCTTGCGAGGCCGCGGGGGCGGCGGTTTCCCCACCGGCCTTAAATGGGAAACCTGCGCCAAGGCCCATTCGTCCGACGGCGTGCGCTATGTCATCTGCAACTGCGACGAAGGCGACCCCGGCGCTTTCATGGACCGCAGCATCGCCGAAGGCGATCCGCATTCGGTGATTGAAGGCATAGTCATCGGTGCATACGCCGTTGGCGCGCACCGGGGTTATATCTATGTTCGCCACGAGTATCCGCTGGCGCTCGAGCGGTTTATGTCGGCGCTCAAGCAAGCGCGCGAATACGGGTTGCTGGGCAAGGATATTCTGGGCACGGGATTTGATTTCGATGTCGAGGTTCATCGCGGCGCCGGTGCTTTTATCTGCGGCGAATCAACGGCCCTCATGGCCTCGATCGAGGGGCGCGTGGGTGAGCCGCGCGCCAAATACGTCCACACGGTCGAGGCCGGCTTGTACAACAAACCCACCGTTCTAAACAACGTGGAAACCTGGGTCAACGTCCCGGTGATTATCGAACGTGGCGCCAAATGGTTCGCCTCGATCGGCACCGAGCACAGCAAGGGGACCAAAGTGTTCTCGCTGACCGGTCGCGTCAACAACTCCGGCCTCGTCGAGGTCCCCATGGGGATTAGTCTGCGCGAGATCATCTTCGACATTGGCGGCGGAATTGCCGGCGGCCGCAAGTTCAAAGCCGTCCAAACGGGCGGACCCTCTGGCGGCTGCCTGCCCGAAAGGCTACTCGATCTGCCTGTGGATTTCGATAGCCTCGAGGAGGCCGGCTCGATGATGGGCTCGGGTGGAATGATCGTCATGGATGACACCACCTGCATGGTAGATTTGGCTCGGTATTTTACGGGCTTTCTCAAGGATGAATCGTGCGGCAAGTGCACGGTCTGTCGCGAGGGCCTGCGCAACATGTATCAGATTCTGACCAATATCACGGAGGGACAAGGCAAGGAAGGCGACATCGAACTGCTCGAGGAGATCGGCCAAACGATGATGGACGGCTCGCTCTGTGCACTGGGGGGATCAGCGCCCAAGCCGGTCCTGAGCACGATCCGAGAGTTTCGCAGCGAATATGAAGCACACATCAGGTATAAGAAGTGCCCCGCCGCTGTATGTGAAAAAATCGTTTTCACTCCCTGCAAGTATAATTGCCCCCTTAATACGGATATTCCCACTTTCATTGGCTTGGTTGCGAAAGGCCGGCACAGTGAAGCATTCGAGGTCATCCGAAAGAACAATCCCTTTCCCGTCGTTACCAGTTATGTGTGCCACCATCCGTGCGACGAGCGATGTCGCGCCGCAGAGTTTGGCGAGGCCCTCTCTATTAAGGCCCTCAAAAGGTATGTCTGCGACCGTCAGCTGGAAAAAGGAATTCCCCCATGGCCACGCCCGCGCCGGCGCTTCGCCGAGAAGGTTGCCATAGTGGGGGCCCTGCCGCGCTGACCACCGCCTGGGAGCTCCTCCACGTGGGCTATGCAGTGGCGATTTTCGAGGCGGCGCCGTTTTTAGGCGGAATGATTGCGGCCGCCATCCCTCGCTATCGTCTGCCGGCGGACATTCTCGACATGGAAATTCGGAATATAGTCAAGTTGGGTGTCGAGATCCGAACGAACGTGGCATTGGGGAAGGACCTATCGCTTCGCGATCTATTGGCCCAGGGATACAAAGCGGTGGTTCTGGCGACAGGAGCGCATGAATCGCGCAAGTTGAACATTCCGGGTGAGAATCTCACGGGTGTCATTGATGGTTTGGATTTCTTGAAAACAACCAATGCCGGAAAGAGGGCAAAACTTGGCAAACGGGTCGCGGTTGTCGGCGGCGGGAATGCCGCCATTGACGCGGCGCGCACGGCGTGGCGCTTCGGATCGGATGTAACGATTCTCTATCGCCGCACGGCCAACGAGGTGCCGGCGATAAAAACTGAAGTGACCGCTGCCATCGAAGAAGGGATCACTTTCGAGTTCCTGGCAGCTCCTGTGCGGATCCTGGGCGATCAGGGTCGTGTTCAGAAGGTCGAATGCGTTCGCATGGAACTGGGCGCGGTTGATGAGACAGGCCGGCCGCGACCGGTACCGGTCAAGGGCTCGGAGTTCACTGTTGACGTGGACAATCTTATCGTGGCGGTTGGCGAGCGTCCAAACGTGAGCTTCCTGCGCGGGGAAAGTGACGTCAAGGTCTCAGAAGGAGGTCTTATTCGCGTTGATCCCGAAACGCTTGCCACGACAATGGATAGGGTTTTTGCCTGCGGCGACGCTGTAACCGGCCCTTCCACGATCTCGGATTCAATGGGCCAGGGCAAACTGGTTGCTCGCAGCATTCACCGGTATCTGCGCGGCGAGAGTATGAAGCCGGAGTATAAAGTTGTGGAACCGTCTCCACTCGTTGAGCCTGTGGTGCTGAGCGATGAGGAGCTGGAAGAAATCACGGCGGCGGGAAGAAGTCCGATGCCAACCGCGCCCGTTGCGCAGAGACGGGGCAATTTTGGGAAAGTTGAATTGGGGCTCACCGAAGAAATGGCCACGAAGGAATCGAGCCGATGCCTGAGATGTGATTTGAGAAGCAGAACAGGTGAGTGATATCGGGTTCGGGATCGCAGACACTTGAAGGACAGACTTTACAGAATAGAGAGAAAACGACAATGCCTTACCGACTTCATTTGATGGTGTGCGCGGGAACGGGTTGTGTGAGCAACCGTTCACTGGAATTGCGCGATGCTCTGGCGGCGGAGATCGCCCAACGTGAATTGGACAAAGAGATCGAGGTGGTCACCACCGGCTGCAATGGTTTTTGCGGCGTGGGGCCGATTATGCTGGTGCTGCCCGACGGCATCTTCTATGCGCAGGTGACCGCCAAAGATGTCCCATTGCTTGTCGAGGAACACCTGCTTAAAGGGCGACCGGTGAAGAAGCTCATGTTTACGCCGCCGCAAGCCAAAGAACCGGTCCCCAAGATGAGAGACATTCCGTTCTTCGGCAAGCAGATGCTAATCGCGCTGCGTAATCGCGGCATGATTGACCCGGAGAACATCGAGGAATACATCGCGCGCGGCGGCTATCAGTCGTTGGCCAAGGTTCTGACTTCGATGACACCGACTCAGGTTATCGAAGAGATCAAGGCTTCGGGCTTGCGAGGCCGCGGCGGCGGCGGTTTCCCCTCGGGCATCAAGTGGGAGACCGCCGTCAAAGCCCATTCGCACGATGGTGTGCGCTATATCGTCTGTAACGCCGATGAGGGCGACCCGGGCGCCTTCATGGACCGCAGCATTATCGAGAGCGACCCACACTCGGTCGTAGAGGGAATGGTCATTGGGGCGTTTGCGATTGGCTCCCATGAAGGCTACATCTATGTCCGTCACGAGTATCCTTTGGCCCTGAGGCGGTTTCTCCGTGCGCTCTCACAGGCGCGTAAATACGGCCTGCTAGGCAAGGATATTCTGGGGACCGGTTTTGACTTCGATGTCGAGGTTCACCGCGGCGCCGGCGCGTTTGTGTGTGGCGAGTCAACCGCACTGATGGCCTCGATCGAGGGACGGGTCGGCGAGCCGCGAGCCAAATACATCCATACCGTCGAGGTCGGCTTGCATAACAAGCCCACCGTGCTCAACAACGTCGAGACGTGGGCCAATGTTCCCGTTATCATCGAGCGCGGCGCTCAGTGGTTCGCCTCGATCGGCACCGAGCACAGCAAAGGGACCAAGGTCTTCTCGTTGGCCGGCCGCGTCAACAACACAGGTCTGGTCGAGGTTCCCATGGGCATCACGCTGCGCGAGTTGATTTTTGACATCGGCGGCGGAATTGCCGACGGAGGCAAGTTCAAAGCTGTCCAGACCGGTGGTCCTTCCGGCGGGTTTATTCCTGACAGCTTGTTGGATCTGCCTGTGGACTACGAAAAACTCCACGAGGCCGGCTCGATGATGGGCTCGGGCGGGATGGTCGTCATGGACGAGAGCTCGTGCATGGTGGACATCGCTCGCTACTTCGTGGATTTCCTGACGACCGAGTCGTGCGGAAAATGCGCACCCTGTCGCGAGGGAATGAAGGCGATGCTCGACATCCTGACGCGAATTTGCGACGGGCGCGGCACGGAGGAGGATCTCGCGACCCTCGACGAACTCACGATGACGATTGCCGATGCCTCGCTTTGCGCCTTGGGCGGAAGCGCGCCCAATCCGGTTCTGACGTCGCTTCGATACTTCCGCGAGGAATACGAGACGCACATTCGCGACCGAAAGTGTCCGGCCAAGGTTTGTCGTGCGCTGATTACCTTTACGATTGATTCGGGGAAATGCACCGGCTGCCATCTGTGCGTGAAAGCATGTCCGACCGAGGCGGCCGTCGGCGAACCGAAACAGAAACACCAGATTATCCAGGAGAAGTGCATCAAGTGCGGCGCCTGCTTTGACGTCTGCAAGTTTGATGCTGTCATTCGGGAATGATCCATCGGGGCGATTCCTGCAATCCCCCGTCGTAGGGGCAATTCACGAATTGCCCATACACATAAAGGATGAGGCACGATGGTTAAGTTCAAAATTGACGGTATCCAAACGGAAGCCGAGGCGGGGACCGCGATCCTCAAGGTGGCGCAGAAAGTTGGGATTGAAATCCCGACGCTTTGCTACTACGAGGGCATCGAGGCTTACGCTGCCTGTCGCGTCTGTAACGTCGAAGTGGTTCGCGGTCGGCGGCGTCGCATGGTCACGGCCTGCAATTATCCGGTCAGCGAAGGGATCGAAATCTTCACGGACAACGAGCGCGCTCGACGCACGCGACGGATGATTCTGGAGATGCTTCTGGCGCGTTGCTCCGAAGTTCCCGTTATCAAGCAGATGGCCGCGAAATACGGCGTGGAGAAATCCCGTTTCGGGTATGATCCGAAAGAGAAATGTATCCTGTGCGGCCTGTGCGTGCGCATGTGCAGCGAGATTGTCAAGGCCAACGTGCTGAGCTTCGCCTATTCCGGCACGGCGCGCAAGGTTGTGACGCCGCTCGAACAGGAGATGGCCACCGACACTTGCATCGCCTGTGGTGCGTGCGCGCACGTCTGCCCCACCGGCGCCATCACGATCGAAGACCTCTCGAGGCGCAAAGGCGAGGTGCCGGAGTTCTTTCTTGGGCCCACGACGGCGATCTCGATTCCATTTCAGCAAGCCGTGCCCAAGGTCCCCTTCATTGATCCCGAGTCGTGCATCAGGATGCAAACGGGCGGGTGCGGGATTTGCGCCAAGGTCTGCGAACCCGAGGCGATCAACTATGACATGAAAGACGAGACCGTCGAACTCGACGTCGGTCAGATTCTCGTCGTCACCGGCTTTCAGGTTTTCGATGCGCGCCAGATGGCCCAATATGGCTACGGCAAGTTGGACAACGTGCTGTCATCGCTGGAATTTGAGCGGATGTTGAACTCGACCGGGCCGACAGGCAGCCGTGTTTTGATGAAGAACGGCAAAGAACCGCGCGCCATCGGAATTATTCACTGCATTGGCTCGCGCGACGAACATCACCACCGCTATTGCTCGCGCGTATGCTGCATGTATGCGCTCAAGTTTGCCCACCTGATCAAAGACCGCAGCCAGGCCGAAGTCTATCAGTTCTACATAGACATGCGGGCATTCGGGAAAGGGTATGAGGAGTTCTACTCACGCATCCTCGATGAAGGCGTCAATGTCATTCGCGGCAAGGCGGCTGAGGTCGTCGAAGCCACGTGGGGCGATGGGCGCGAGGGACACTTGCTCGTCCGATGCGAAGATACGCTGATCGGCAAGTTCCGCGAGATTCCGGTGGACATGGTTATTCTGTGCGCGGCGCTCGAGCCGAATGCCGACGCCGACAAGGTCGCCAAGGTCTTCTCGCTCCAGCGCAGTCCCGACGGCTTCTACCTGGAGCGCCACCCGAAGCTCGACCCGATGGGAACCATGACCGACGGGATCTATATCGCCGGCTGCTGCCAAGGACCCAAAGATATTCCCGACACGGTGGCGCAGGCCGCCGGTGCGGCCGCGCGCGCCTTGGCGCTGATCTCCAAGGGCGAGGTCTTCCTCGATCCGATCCGCGCCAGCATTGATGAAAACCTCTGTGGCGGATGTAAGATCTGCAACAACCTGTGTCCTTATACGGCGATTACGTTTGATGAGGTGAAAAAGGCTTCGGTCGTCAACGAGACGTTGTGCAAGGGGTGCGGCACGTGCGTGGCCGCCTGTCCCGCGGGCGCCATCACGGGCAGCGGCTTTACCGACGCGCAGATTTATGCGGAGATCGAGGGAATTCTGGCGGACGCTGGAAGCAAGTAGGGGGACTTATAGGCCCTATAGGTCCAATAGGTCCGAAGGGTCTGAAGGAGCGTGACACATGTCGTTTGAACCAAAAATCGTGGGTTTCCTGTGCAACTGGTGCTCCTATACGGGCGCCGATCTGGCGGGTGTGTCGCGCATCAAGTGGCCGCCTAACGTCCGCCCGATCCGGGTGATGTGCTCGGGGCGGATTGATCCGACGTTCATTGTAAAGGCGTTTCGCCAGGGCGCCGACGGCGTTCTTGTGAGCGGCTGCCATCCGGGCGACTGCCACTACTACGAAGGTAATTACAAGGCGCTTCGGCGCATTCATTTACTCAAAAGAGTGCTGGAGCAGTTCGGAATTCATCCCGATCGCCTGAAACTGACGTGGGTGTCGGCCGCGGAAGGCGAGCGGTGGGCGCAGGTGACCAAGGAGATTACGGAAACAGTGCGGCGGCTCGGCCCGCTGCAATTGAAGGAGTAGTAACGTGGCACGGGCATCCTGCCCGTGAAGAGTAACGGTAGAACAAGCTTCCAGCCTGTTCAAGATCATGGGCAAGATGCCCATGCCACGATTGAGAGCTGAGGTAGAAGCAATGGCGAAACCAAAGGTGGCTCTGTATTGGGCGGCCAGCTGTGGGGGCTGCGAGATCGCCGTGGTTGACATTGAGGAACACATCCTCGACGTGGCCGCAGCGTTTGACATCGTCTTCTGGCCCTGCATTATGGATTTCAAGGTCAAGGACGTCGAGGCTATCGAAGACGGTGGCATCCTGGTCACGCTGTTCAACGGCGCGATTCGCAATTCCGAGCAGGAGCACATGGCGAAGCTGCTTCGCCGCAAATCCAAAGTTCTTGTGGCTTTCGGCTCCTGCGCCCACGAGGGCTGCATCCCCGGACTGGCCAACGCGACCACCAAGGAGGCGATCTTCAAGACGGTCTATCATGAGACGGCCTCGACCGACAATCCCAATGGCGTTGAGCCGAAGACCAAGACCGAGATGCCCGAGGGCGTTCTCGAATTGCCCGAATTCTACAAGAGCGTCCATTCGCTCGACCAGGTTGTGGACGTGGACTACTACGTCCCGGGTTGCCCGCCCCAGTCGAACCAAATCTGGGGCGTGCTCGAGTACTTGATCCAGGGCAAGCCGCTTCCCGACAAGGGCGCCATCCTTGGGGCGGGGCAGAAGACCTGCTGCGATGAGTGTCCGCGCACCCGCAAAGAGAAGAAGATCAAGACGTTCCATCGGCCCCACGAGATTATTCCCAATCCCGACGAGTGTTTGCTCGATCAGGGAATATTGTGCATGGGCCCGGCGACGCGCGATGGTTGCGGCGCAAAGTGCGTCAAGGTCGGCGTTCCCTGTCGTGGTTGCTACGGCGTGCCGCCCGGTTCCAAGGACATGGGCATGAAGATGATTAGCGCCCTGAGTTCGGTCATTGATTCGGAAGACCCGGACGAAATAGACCGGATCGTCGGGCAGATCGCCGATCCGATTGGAACTTTTTACCGATTTAGTCTGGCGCATTCGATTCTGTTCCGCGTCCAGGATGACCTTAAACCGAAAGCGCAGGCGAAGTAGGAGCAGAAAACCGGGCAAAGGCTTCATGCATGTTTCGCGCGTGGGCAAATGGCAAATCCTTTTTGGAGTGCGGCGGCACGACGCCGCTTTGCTTTTCCCACCATCGAA
>Ga0315280_10011884_pt1 | contig 10629 bp, 5 predicted proteins | sample YL17G06_40_MG_FD_203697 | JGI IMG/M metagenome (GOLD analysis project Ga0315280, IMG submission 203697) | Sediment microbial communities from Yellowstone Lake, YNP, Wyoming, USA - YL17G06_40 | ecosystem: Environmental > Aquatic > Freshwater > Lake > Sediment | place: USA: Wyoming | collected... | reverse complement strand
GCCGCTGCGCCGAACACGCGATTGACTATGTGCGCGTGAGGACCTCAACGCCGATTCATCTGACGCTGGTGAATTATCTGTCGAAACGTTCGCGCCTTGGCTAAAGAGCTCTTTCAGTTGTAGCCCAGCCCCTCGTGGACGCTCGAGGGTGTTGAGACAGCGGTTGACGTCCTGGTGGCAACGCCGGAGATTTTGAAAAAGTACAAGGACCATTTGTTCCTCGTCTACCACGAGGTCGCGAAAGAGGGGCAAGTGATCTATGAAAAAGCCAAATCAGCGGCGTGAACTCCGCTCGCTACAGGCAAGGAAGGCCGGTTAAGCCCGCGTTCAGAGCACCGGTGAGGCCGCCGGCGGTCCGGTTTCAATCCAAAATCGAAAGACAGGTTGCCAACCTGTTCTACTCTTACATCTCGCCTAAAGATCCAAGGAGCAGTGTCAACGCGGCGGTGGCGGCGGTTTCGACGCGGAGCGTGCGCGGGCCGAGCGAAACCAGATGCCAGCCGGAATGGCGGGCCGTGGCGGTCTCGTCGTTGGTCAACCCGCCTTCGGGTCCGATCATCACGGCAAGCGAGGGGGTGGACATGGGGTCGAGGGCGCGCAGCATCTCGCTCATGTCGGGCGCGTCGGCGTTGGGCGCGCAGCAGAAACGAAGCGCGGTGTCGCCGGGATGGGCCACGGCCTGAGCGAATGAGCAGGGCGAGAGAATCGTTGTCAACCGCGCCCGTCCGCATTGCTTCGTCGCCGACAAGAGGATTTGTCGCCAGCGCTCGATTTTCCCCTCCCCTGCCTTTCCATTGGCGACGATGGGCACGCTTCGTTCGGCCGCAAAAGGAACGATGAGACTCACGCCGAGTTCGACGGCCCGCTGCAAGACGTTCTCGAACGCCGCCGCTTTGGTCAGGGCCAGATAGAGCGCGATGGGGCGGGCGGTTTCGGGTGCGGCGCGAACCGGTTCGCCAAGGACGACGATCATGTGCTTGCGCTCGAAGCGCTCGAGTGTTGCCGCATATTGGCAGCCGGCGGCGTCGAAGACCACGAGCGGGTCGCCGCGCCGAAGCCGGAGGACCTGGCTGCCGTGGTGGCTCTCCTGCAAATCGAGACGAATCGCCGCGCCGGGTTTGGTGAGCGGCTCGACCGAGAACAGGCGGCGTGCCGTTGGCATTTCTGGACTCCTTATGTGCGGAGTTCGTGCTGCTTGCGGTCGCTTTGTCTTGCTGCCACAAAACGGAGGTGGGGGCAAGAGAATGTTCTCAAACAGCGGCAGCAGATAATCCGTAGTTCCCACTTCAGTGGGCGCATCGCCGCCTGAGGGCGGGACTTGCTTCACGACGGGTGTGTGAGAGCACCGGCGGAGCCGCCGGCGTTCCCGAAGAAAGCATTTGAAATGCCGGGGGCAGGATGTCACTAGACGGCCAACAAGTCACAAACACCGCGGCGCACGAAGTCTTCGATTTTCTAGGTTTTTGAAGCCTCGGACCTTCGATGGAACAAGTGGAAGCACAGCAGCGCCGACTGAGGAGGCAGTAGAGGTGAGAGTGATCCGTTTGGGCGTGTGGGTTTCCCTCGCGATCTGGTTTGCGGCGCGAGCCGGAGCGGGACAGGCGCCGACCGCTGCGCCGGCGCCGGCAGCGGTTGTTCCGGCGGACGTGGAACGAAATGTCGGGAACTTCGTTCAGATCGTCGGTCCGCGCGCGCTGGTGCACTGCGGGGAGATGGAACTCACCCTCGACGGCGACCGTGCGTTTTCGATGGCGGCGGCATCCAAGCTGGCCGACGCGGCGCGGACACTGCTTACGTCCACCACGCTCAAGCTCTGGCTCAACGGCCAGGAGCAAACCGTTTGGACGGTCGGCCAGGTGGCCAACCTGATCCTCGTCGAGGAAGGGCCGCAGCGAATCGTGCTCCGCGGGCCGTTCACGCTCACCGATCAGGCGGGCCAGCCCAGGGCCAACGCGCAGTTTGATTTTGTGTGCTATCCCGAAGGCGAGATTTTCGCGACGCTGCGAGTTCTGCCGCTTCATGCCGAGAATCTCGACATGGCCGTGTCGCTGCGGTTTGCGCGCGATCCCGCGCTGCGGTTTGAGCGTTCCTATGATCTGCCGCTGGTAACGGCGAGCCTCGAGGGAGGCCCCGCGATCGGCCTCTATTGGCACGACGGTGCGCCGCCTCAGTTGGAGCTGGTCGGCGGCCAGATGCGCGGCACACTCCCCTGCCGGCTGGAATTCGTGGGCGAAACGCCGATGTTCTCACGCTCGTTTGTGATCAGCCTGGCGCGCGACCGAGACGAATTGCGGCGGCGATGCAAGGCCCACGTTCAACCGCTGCGGCCGTTCCGAATCGAAGCGTGTCGGCCGCTGGTCGAGCAAGCAGCGGACAGCAGCGGAGTGCTCGCGGGACTCACGGGATGGAGTTACAGTTTTCGTGAGGGCACGTACAATTTTCTCGCCGATGGTCCTCAGGCAACGGTCGAGTTCCACAACCCCAACGACGAGGGGCGGCGCGTTCGGTTGCGCTTTGTCACGGGCGTGTATCCGGCGCTGACCATCACGCGGTACGACGCGGTTCCCTGCGACGCTCTTCAGGTTGTTTCGACGACGCCGGAGTTCGGGCCCGGCCAGCCCAATCACGTTTCGGCGGTGTTGGCCGCTTTCGAGCTTCCGGGCCGCGAATGCTTGCAGGCGCGCGCGGCAAGGGCGGACCAGCTGTTGCTGCAATGGGTCAGCGCGCGCGTCACCAAGGAAGGGATCACGCGCCTTTACCGGCTGGTGACGGGCGAGCCGGTGCGCCTGCTGGGAGAAGTCCGGATCGCCGATGGCGGCGCGGCGGCCGGCGTGGAACTGACATCGCTGGCCTCTCCGCTGGCCACGTCGGCCCCGGCTGTGGCGGCGCTCGCGGCCATGCCGCCGGCCGGCGGATGGGGGCGGTTTTCGCGCATGAGCGAACTGGCGGTGGTGCGAAACCAACCCGACCGCGTGGTGTTGCATTTCGTGGCGTCGAACGAGGCGGGAAGCCTTTCCTGCCGAAGCGATCTGGTTTTCCGACGCGAAGGTGGCCTCGTCTCGCTCTATGGTTATCATACATTCGAGGCCATCACCGCCGCGCGCATCTCGCGGGCAACCAGTCTTGAACTGCCGCGAATCCGGATCAACCAAGGCAAGAGCGCAAGCACGCCGCCCCTGCGGTTTTTCTATGCCGACCTGAAGAAACAGATCGGGATTTGCCAGCGCACGACGAAGGCGGGATTCGGCTACGACCTGGGAGCATTCAACCGGTCGGTGAACCCAAGTTTTGGATTGTGCGGGTTCATGGGTGGAACGTCGGCCGGGCTGGCGTTGCTGGCCAAACCGGTGGTGGGCACCGGGCGGCTGTCGGCGACCGCGGCCTCGCCGATCCTGTCCATGAACCTCGATCTGCCGGCCAGTGTGGCGCGCGGCCAGCGTTTCGAATCCATGTGGAAACTGGTGATTCCGGGAAGTGGCGAGACGAATCTGCGCATGCTTCAGCTGGCGCTCGACTCGATCAAGGGCGATCCGGTTGATCTCGAGTATGCCGGCAACCGCTTCACGGTCGGCGACGGGGCGATCGCCCACCGCGTCTATGAACTGAGTCCCGCGGGCAATCCGGCCTCGAACGACGGCTGGTGCTATTTGCTCGACGGGGGATCGGAGTTGGCGATTGTCGGCGCGGGAGCCGATACGCAGCGGTGGCCCTGGATGTTTCGGATTCGGGCGTTGGGATTCGACCCCGCGCGCGTGCGGAAAATCCTTCTGAGCCATGCCGGGGCAGAACATGCCGGCGGGGGGCGCGCGTTGCGGCAGCTGACCGGTGCGGCGATCCACTTGCACGCCAGTGGAGCGGAGGCGCTGGCCGTGGCGGGACCGGATCAGGACCAACGGACCGGGGCGCTCGGCCCTTGCCGGACCGGGCGCTTCGATTCGGTCGGGGTGGATCGGCCGCTCCGCGACAAGGAGGTCGTCACGGTGGGCGCTCTCCAGCTTCGGTTTCTGCACACGCCCGGACCCAGCGGCGAGAGCGGCACGTATCTCGCGACGGTGGGCGGACTGACGATGGCGTTTGGGGGCGAGCTGTTCTCGCCGGGCCAGAACGGAGACCACCCGACGGGTGGCCGCGCCGATGCCCATCCGCATGGAAACCTCAACCAATGGGCGAGCTCGCTGCGGCTGATCCACAGTCTGGGTCCGGACCTTGCGGCCTCGGACCACTTGGCGCCGGTGACGGGAACCGATGAAGTCAAGGCGTTGTGCGCGCGGGGAATCGAGCGGATCCGAAACGTGCTGGCGTGGGAGAATGTGGACTATCTTCTGCCGCGCCCGTTGGTGGTCGAGCGCTCTGTCGAGCCGCGGGAAGAATCCACCGCCAGCCAAACCGATCTCTGGGGTGTGAAAGAGCTGGAGCGTTCGCCTTTTTTGCGGACGCAGGCGCTCTTGCTCGCCGATGGTCTGTGGCGTGTGGGGGGCGGTTTCAGCGGCGAGGACGAGGACGCCAACGTCTACCTGGTGGATGGCGGCAGCGAGTTGGCGCTGATCGGTGCGGGAAGCGGCTTGCACACGCCGGCCATCATCAACCGCGTCCTTTCGATCGGCAAGAACCCGCTGAACATCAAATACATTTTGTTGCCGAGCAACCACTGGTATGAGGCGCGCGGGGCGGCGTCGCTGCGGGCGGCGACGGAGGCCCACGTGTGCGCCCATCGCTATGAGGCGGGGGCCATGTGGCGCGGCGATGTGATGAGGACCGGCCTGATGACGGGCGATTTTCTGTTCAGCGGGTTTTCGCCCTGCCACGTGGATCGCGTGCTGGAGTGGGGCGAAGCGCTGCGGGTGGGCAGTCGCGAAATCGTCGTGCTCGATGCGCCGGGGTTTCATCGCGGTTCGACCGCGTTCCTGTTCGAAATGGGCGGCGCACGCTATCTGGCCACCGGACAGGCGGCGCTGGGCGATCTGCCAACACCAGAGGGCGGAACGGTGACGGGCGCGGTGGGTTGGCTCGATCCCCATTGGGGCGGGTGCGTGCCGGTGTGGCGGGAAACGCTCCAGCGGTTCATTGCCCTTCGTCCCAACATCTTGTTGCCCGGCCAGGGGCCGATGGAAGAGGATGATGCGGTAGGGCGGTTGAGGGATTGTCTTGCGCGGCTGGACGCGATCGGCAAGCTGCCCGGCGTGGCAGCCGTTTTCCCGCCGAGCCTGCTGGACTCCACGGCGAAACCCCAGCGCGCCAACATCACGCCGCTGACCGCTCGCAAGTGAGGGAGCGGCGGCGGAAGGAGGATCACGCTTCGGCGGAGTCGGCCAACCGGCTGGTCCGCTGCTTGAGGCAAATGCCGCGTTTGCTTTTTTCCAGAAACGCGATCAGGTGTTGCACCTCGGCGCAACGCGGCTGGGATTTGAGCAACGCCAGCGCGGCGGGCAGGCTGCGTCGTTGGAGATAGAGAATTCCGAAAGATTCCTTGATCTCGTTGCGGGCCGCCGCACTGATTCCCGCCCGGCGCAAGCCCACCACGTTCACTCCGATGACTTCCGAGTCGCCGTAAACGGTCATGAAAGGCGGAACGTCGCGGGTGATCCGGCAGACCCCGGCACACATCACCAGCCGGCCGATTCGCACAAACTGATGGACCGCTACCAGGCCGGAGACGAACACCTGGTCTTCGACTTCCACGTGGCCACCCAACATCGAACAGTTGCACATGACAATCCGATTCCCGAGGTGGCAGTCGTGGCCCACGTGGGAAGAAACCATCAGGTAGTTGTCGTTTCCGATGGTTGTCTGTTCGCCCTCTACATAGGAACCGTGAATTGAGACATATTCGCGAATGATGTTGCGGTCGCCGATGAGGGTAAAGGTGGGCGCGCCTTTGTACCCCAGATGTTGAGGGGCGTCGCCGATGACGGCGCCGGTGTGGATCTCGTTGTCCGCGCCGATGGTGGTGTGGCCGATGATGGAAACGTTGGCCATGATGCGCGTGTGGGGGCCGATTTTCACATCCGGCCCGATGATCGCATAGGGGCCGATCTCGGCGGCGGGGTCAATCTCGGCTTTGGGGTCCACAACGGCGGTTGGGTGAATCGCCATGAGCGCAACTACTCCTGCGAGAATTCGTGGGCCTCTGGAACGCCCGAACTAGGGCATTGCCGGGACAGGAGTGGCAAGCGTTTTTTGGGAAAGGGAACGCCGGCGGACGCGCCGGTGCTTGCGGAAACGCTGAACGCTGAACTCTGAACGGAATTAAGGAATCAAAACGAAGACAGAAGCACCGGCGAGGCCGCCGGCGTTCCCTTTTCCGAAAAGGCAAACGACGCGCTCCAGGCCAGCGTGAGCCACAGAAGCGTCGAGCGAACGGGGTCATAGAGCGGGAAGTTGAACAGGCCGTTGACCAGGAGCGCGATGGCCGCCGAGGCGAGTGTCAGCATGAAAAGTTGTTCAGTCGGCGCAAGGAGCGGACGGACCAACGCCCGCGCGAGGGAAACCAGCCACACCACAATGATCCACAGCCAGGCGGCAAAACCGAGTGTGCCGGTCGTGACCCAGATTTCGAGCCAATCGTTGTGGGCGTGCTCGGCGACGATGCCGTTGAAGTCGCGCTCGAAAACGTCGCTTACGGCGGGGCGGGTGGGGCGCAGAAGCTCGAGAAGCGCGGGGTAGAACTGAATGCCGAACATTCCCGGACCGATGCCGAGCACGGGATGGTTTGCGACCATTTTCACCCCGACGAGATTAAACACAATGCGCGTGCGAATGGAGTCGCTGTATGGGTGAGCCAGCTCGGTCAGGCGCCGGCGCAAGAACCCCAACGTGCTTTGGCGCGGACTCAGCGACAAGCCGACGACGATCCCCACGAGAATGACGCCGCCGACCGCAAAGGCAGCGATGCGGGTGCGGCGCGACAGCCGGGGCAGAAGGGCCAGCGCGCCGATCAGCAGAACGACCCCTGCGCCCACCATGCCCAGAAAAGCGCCCCGCGAGCCGGTCAGCAGCGCGGGAATCGCCGTCAGGTTCGCGCCGGCCAGTCCGGCCCCTCGCACCCAACGGCCGGAACTCGACAGGGCCAGCCCCAGCGCAGCGATGGCAAGTGGCGCAAGGTAGCCGCCGAGGTATTCCGGATTGCCCAAGGTGACGTAGAGACCCGTTCGGTAGCGCGTCGGTTCACGATAGCGGACCCACGGGGCCAGCAGGTCGAAACCGGCATATTGAACGAGAGCGAGCACGCCGATTAGCGCACCCGTGCCGACCATTACAATCGAGAACTTTCGAATGTCCGGCAAGCGGGGCGGCTGCCAAACAATCGTGCCGAAGAGAACGATCATCGCGAGCAGGGGAAGTGTGGAACGCATCGAGAATGCGGGTTGGGGGCACAGCGCGGCCGAGAGAAGGTGGGCTGCAAAAAAAGCCACGGCCCCGAGAAGCAGCGCCCCCCTCAACGGCGAATGCGAGAGGTGTGGCGTCGGCGACCACAGAGTGTAAATCAAGACGGTCAGGAATGCCTGACAGGCCGCCAGGAAAACCACCACCAGCCATTTGCTGTCGCTGAGCGTGTGAAGTGTCGGGAGGCGATTGGAGAGGAACAGCGGCGGCAGGAAACAGAGAAGGCTTGTCACCAGAACGCTCGCTCTGACAACCATGCGCGCCGGCGCGAGCTCGTTGCTCGATGGCGCGAGCTCGTCATTCGGCGGTGCGAGCTCGTTACTCGACGGTGCGTCGCTTTTCCGTTTCAATCGCCCCGACTCCTCGGATACTGCCGGATTCCGCCTGCATACCGAACTCCGGTCAGCAACACGCTCTCCATACGCCGGTGGCCGTGCTGCTCTCAATGGTTTTTGTGCGGGGAATTGTAGCCGAGGGATTTCGGAAAGGGCAGGGTGATGATGTATGGGGCTAAGGGGGTGGAGTGGACTGTCGAGTCCGGCGATTTTCGCAGGCTGACAGCCCACGCCACTTTCCGCAGACTGACAGCCACCGCCACTTTTCGGCGGTCCGTTCATGACCGCAACATCTGCTTGACGCCGAAGAAGGTCCAAGGCAGCGTGTGGGGAAAGGGAGTGACCGTTCGCGGATTCAGTGATCGCCAAAGGCAGAGGAGGAGAGTGTCATGGAAACATTGAAGCTGGGGATGGTGGGGGCGGGGTTTGTGGCGCGATTTCAGGCCAAAGCCATGACGCAGGTGCGCGGCATGGAGCTGTCGGGTGTCGTGGCGCCCGAGGGAGCGCCGGAACTCCAGGCGTTCGCCAAGCAGAACGGTCTGGGGCCATGCACCATCTACAAGTCGGTGACGGAGATGGCCAAGAACGTGGAGGCCATTGCGATCTATTGCCCGAACTTTGTGCGGCTGGCGGTGATGGAGGAAATCGCGGCGGCGGTCAAAGCGGGCGCGCCGCTCAAGGGTGTCATCTGCGAAAAGCCGCTGGCCCGCAATGTGGCCGAAGGAAAGAAGATGGTGGACCTCGCGGCCGGGGCCAAGCTGCGCACCGCGTATTTCGAAAACCAGATCCACATGAAGCCGATCAAAGCGGCGCTCGCTCAACTCGCCCCCCAGCAGCGCACGATGGGGCCGCTGGCGCTGACGCGTTCGGCCGAAGAGCATGGCGGCCCGCACATGGGTTGGTTCTGGGATCCCACGCGACAGGGCGGCGGGGTGCTGTGCGACATGGGCTGCCACAGCATCGCGGTGGGCTGGTATGTACTGATACCGCTGGGCAAGCCGATCACCTTCCTGCAACCGACGGCGGTCAACGCCGAGATTGCGCTGCTCAAGTGGGGCCTGCCGAAATGGCGCGCGAAACTGCTCAAGAACCGCGGCGTGGATTATTCCAAGACGCCCGGCGAGGATTTTGCCACCGGCATGATCACGTTCAAGAATCCCGAGACCGGCCAGATCGTCAAAGCGCAGTTCACCGATTCGTGGATGTTCGAAAAACAGGGGCTGCGGCTGTTCATGGACGGCATGGGTCCCGGTTACGCGTTCGAGGTCAACACGCTCGTGTCGCCGCTGACAATTTTCATTGGCGACGTGGCGGCCGAGGCGGTGGCGGACCAGGAGAGTGCGCTCGAAAAGGCGACCGCCAGCCGCGGGTTGTTGGCCGTCCAGCACAACGAGGCCGATCTTTACGGCTACACGGACGAAAACGAGGACGCGCGGGCGGCGTTTCTGGCCGGGCGCGACGGCTATCTGCCGCTGTCTTATGGTTTGGAGATCACCAAACTGGTGACGGCGGCTTATATGTCGGCCGACCTCAAGAAGACAATAGACCTGACCGACCCGCGGGTGCAGAAAGAGCTCGAGACCTACATTCCGATGGTGCAGCAAGGGCGGGGGGCGGAAGTGTTGCATGTGGGGAAATGAGAGGCAACAAGACGACTCCTCTGACGCGATCGGGTCGGAAAGGATGGTCGTTAGTTGTGCATTTCAATTCTCGCTTGACGCGCTACGGAGCTTTCGGGAAACTATAACCCATCCTGCCTCTGGGAGACGCCAAGTGGAAAGCGATGCCGCAAGGCTTTGCGCGAGCAGGTGGCCAACCGCGCAACGGCCGCAGAGCGGGCGCGCGGTGGCGGACAAAAGCTGCTTGATCGGCTGCGGGCGGCCTTGCCGTCAGGGTATTACCGCCTGAACAAAGGAGGCCACGGCGTCCGCAGCCCAGGCGATGGGCTTTGACCCGGTTTATACAGTCTGTATATACTGAGAGCGCCTAACGGCAGGAAAGGATGCAAACCACTAAAATGAGGACAATTGAGCGAAAACACAACGGGAACTTCTTATACAGAAGGACACAGTCTGTGTTTCCCGTTTTATACAGGCTGTATAATCATTGTTGGGCAGCAAAAACGGCGGCAGCCGACCACGCCAGAGGAGTTTTGCTATGGAAGCTCTCCTGATTAGTGTCCTGGTAGCAGTTGTGGGATTGGTAGTCGGTAATCTTGCGACTCGATGGTGGGACAGAGCGCGCCCTCTGATTGTCGTGACGAAGTTCCAGGTAATGACAAAGAACTCTGACCGCACGAAGTGCACCAACGATCTCCATAACCTCACGAAGCAGTCCTTCGCAATGGCTACCATCAACGAGGGGGAAGTCCAGTACGGGGACATAGAGGGGGCGTACGTTGCCGCCAAGCTCGATGTGGATACGACTGATAACATCGACGTCTGGGCAAGAGACTCGTTGACGGCGCTCTCCGGGGCAAAGGTTGATCAGGAGAAAGTCGAGGCTGTCAAGTCGCTTTTCAAATGGCCTGGGTTGAGATTGTTTATCGAGTTCATGTTCTATCGAAGTCTCTTGGCAGATCGCGTACCAGCTACTCCTGATGATCAAAAAGCCAATCTTCTGGTGGTGCCGTCGGATGAGAATGGAGGGTGCTTGATTGTCGTTTTCCCCGACTCGCTTGGGCATCTTGGCGATTCATTCAAGCGCGATAGATGGCGGGAGGAAAACCTGAAGCCGTTGGTGGATGCCATCAGATTCCTGGACACTGCCTACCTGATCAGCGTGCTTGAGCGAGTTCCCGGCCTCGCCATAAAACAGAGGGAGATCAGTCGCCAGATCCTCGAGAAGGTGTCTCCCATACGGGAGGATCACTCAATATGGGTGTCCAAATGCACATTGGTCAACTACGGCA
>Ga0315280_10011883_pt1 | contig 10629 bp, 7 predicted proteins | sample YL17G06_40_MG_FD_203697 | JGI IMG/M metagenome (GOLD analysis project Ga0315280, IMG submission 203697) | Sediment microbial communities from Yellowstone Lake, YNP, Wyoming, USA - YL17G06_40 | ecosystem: Environmental > Aquatic > Freshwater > Lake > Sediment | place: USA: Wyoming | collected... | reverse complement strand
CGTAACTTACTGTTATCTTCTATTACCTCCAAAGCTTCTGCTTCCACATTTAAAATCTTCTGATAAAGTTCAATATTATCAACTTGTTGAATTGTTTTCGCTATTGATTTTATATCGTCTATAATACTCACAATATTTTAATTTTTCATAATCACCCTCATTTTACCTTAAAAACCATAAAATTACAACAAAAAAATCGTTTCATTAAAAAACGATTAACAATTATTCAATTATGCAATTATTCAATTAATTAAAGTTCTTTAGCTTCTTCAATCCTAATCACCCCGCCTTTTTCTAGTATCACCTTATCCCGTCGGCCGATTTTTCCAGTTAATACATAATTGGCCAAAGCATTATCAACTTTTTCTTGAATAACTCTTTTTAATGGACGAGCACCGAAGATTGGATCAAAACCTTCTTTAGCTAATTCTTCAGTTGCTTCTATAGTCGCCTCAAAATGTATCCCCTTCCCTTCCATTGTTTGGGCTAATTTCTTTAATAATAATTTGGCAATTTCCACAATTTCCTTTTCCGTTAAAGGTTTAAAGAGAACAATCCCATTAAAACGATTAAGAAATTCTGGTCGGAAATAATTTTTTAATTCATTTAAAATCAAATCTTGTTTAATCTTTTCCAGCGGCCAGCCTTCTAAAATTTTGCTTTGGATATAGAAAGTAGCGGCATTAGAAGTAGCAATTAAAATAATATTAGTAAAATCAATCGTCCGACCCAAACCATCAGTTAAACGGCCATCATCCATCACTTGCAAAAAAACATTTAGAATTTCTGGATGAGCTTTTTCCACTTCATCAAGGAGTAATAAGGAAAAAGGATTCTTTCTCACTGCTTCAGTAAGAAAGCCTGCTTCACCACCACTCGCCGAACCAATTAAGCGATCTAAGCTCTCTTTATTCTGATATTCACTCATATCTAATCTAATCATATTATTCTCATCACCAAAGTAAACTTCAGCCACGGTTTTGGCCAATTCAGTTTTACCAACGCCAGTTGGGCCAAGGAATAATAAATTAACAATTGGTTTTTTTAAGTCACGAATTTCCGTCCGAGCCCGTCTTAGGGCATTGGCAACAAAATCAACCGCCTCATTTTGACCGACAATTCGTTGGTGAATAATTTTTTCTAAGTTTAAAAGTTTCTCGCTTTCCCTTTGAGTAATTTGGGTTAAAGGAATATTGGTTTTTTCTGAAATCAAAGCGGCGACATCTTCGCCAATTATTACCCAATGTTTACCTCTTTCTTTTCTAACCTTATTACCTACTTCTTCCAGAATAATAAAAGCTTTTTCCGGCAAATAACGATCGCTAATGTATCTTTGGGAAAGCTCAACAATCTTTTCTAAGGCTTCATAGGAAAAATAAATTTGTTGCCGCGCCTCAATCACTCCAACTTTGGCTTCAAGCATTTGAATCGCTTGATTGAATTCCGGTTCATTAATCATCACTCTTTCAAAAAGCTGACCCAAGGGATTATTTTCTAAATATTTTGTATAATCATTTGGAGTAGTCGTGGCAATGACAATTAAATTATATTTACTGAAAAATTCCGCAAAAACTTCAGATAGATCAATATTTTCTGTGCCTAAAGAGCTTGAACCGACCATATTATGAATATTATCAATAAAAAGAATGATATTTCCCGCGCGGGCAATTTCATTCATAATATTTACTAGCCGCCGTTCCAACTCCCCTTCACCGCTCGCCCCAGCCACTAATTTTGCAATTGATAGACTGACAAATCTTTTATCTTGTAAAGTTTTAGGGACTTCTTCTGCGACCATGCTATTGGCAATGCCTTCGATAAAATTAGTTTTTCCTGTGCCAGGAAAACCAACTAAAAGAATTGCCCGTTGGCCACTTTCAATTAATCGATAAAATTCTTCCATTTCTTTATCCCGAGCCACACATAAATTAAGATAGCCAGCTTTGGAAAGTTGAGTTAAATCCTCACTGAATAAATCTAGAAATGGCGTAGCCAAGGCAGTCATTGCCCGATTCATCACTCCTTTGGGTTTAAATAATGCTTTGCGCCGAAAAGTTAAATAACGATCTAATAATAATTCTTGGGTGTGTAACCAAGCGACGACGTTTTGAATTTTTTCTAAATTAATATTTTTATCGTAAAGGATTTCTCTCACTCGTTCATTTAATAAAACTAGTGCTTCTAAAAGTTCCGGCAGATCAACTTTTTTCCGTCGTCTTTCGTAAGCTAATAAATAAGCTTGGTAAACAATGGCGAGAGTTTCTAAATCTAAATTTAGACCAATATTTTTAATAACAATCTTGTCATGCAAGAAAATGTCAATTAATTGTTTTTGAAAATCCTTAGCCGAGATGCCTAAACGGGCAAAAATTAATTTCACCATTTCATTATCGAAAAAAGCAGCAAAAAGATGAATTGGCTGAATGGCACTTTCTTGATCTAAAGTGGCAAAATAATAAGCTCTTTCCATTGCCTTAAAAGAATTGAGGGAAAAACTTTCACTGATTTCAATCTTTTTAGGTTTTGTTGGGGTTTTAAGTTCTTGGTCAAAACTATGGGCCAAAACTGCTCCAAAGGCCTCCTCTTCACGGCTAATCCGATAATAAAGATACATCGCAAAGGGTAGGGATAACCAAAAAACTAACATCTTAAAATTTTGCCAACTCGCTATTTGAAAAAAAACTTGCCGACTTTCGGCTAAATAAAAAAATTGTAAAAATAAAAAAGTTAAACCAGTTAAAGTAATTAAAAAAAGGATGGCATTGATAATTAATTTTACTAAGCGTTGAAATTTTTCTAAATAAATTAAACTAACAGTGTAACTTTTTGACCAAGTTAATAAATAATTACCCCAAGGTAGATAAATACCTAAGCCCTGACAGCTGCCACATTTTCTCCCTTCCTGATAGCCACTGGAATTACAATCAGGACAAATTATTAAATTAGGGCCAACCGACTTTTTAACCATTTTTTATTTATTTTAAGTTAGTTAAAATTGTAATTATTTGCCAAGTAGTAATAATTGGTAATCCCAACCAAAAGAGAAAAATTAAAATTATTAAAATCAACCAGATTAAGAGAAAAAGCAAATGCCAGACAAATTGAATCATCCTAAAGACCAGACTAATAACCCGACCAGCTAAATCATATTGCCCATACATTGGTTTAAGAAGATGGGAAAAAAGAATACCAATGGCTAGCCGACGACTAGCTTCTTTTATCTCATTTATACAAAAAAGAGTAACCTTTTTTGTACCGCCTGAATACCACCAAATCGGAAAATATAATATATCTCCAATTAAATCCTTGAAGACAAATTTTAATGAAGAGAAAAATAAATTTTTGGTCATAACTAGATTTATTATATCATTTTTAATTAAAAAGATAAATAAATCCCTACACCTTCCTACGGCGTATTAAACCCCGGAGGGGAAGGATTTTATGACGCCCATTCATCCCCGTAGCAAGGTGGGGGGTATTCTGGGAAGGTGTGGAGGTAAAATAGCTACTTGACTATTCTATTTTTCAAAGGATTATGCTATAATATTAATATGAAAAATGACAATAAAACAACGCCTGAAATCCTTGCTTCTTGGGACATCCCTGAAATTGATAAATATGAAAGAAAAAAAAGCTGGTACCTCATTGCTTTTTTGATCTTTTTATCATTATTAATTTATGCCATTCTTACCGCCAATTTCCTCTTTGCCGTTATTATCATTTTTATAACAATGATTTTGTATCTCCAGGAGAAGCATGAAACAATAATTATCACTTTTGCGATTACGCCAGATGGTTTAATTATTGGTGATAAATTCTTTGCTTTTAAAGAAATGAAAAATTTCTACATTATTTACGAGCCTCCGGAAGTAAAAAAATTATATATTATCTTTAAAAATTTTCTTAAACCACGCTTGGGAATTTCTCTCTTTGATCAAAATCCTGTAAAAATAAGAGGGATTTTAACTCAATATCTTGATGAGGATTTAGAAAAAGAATACGAGCCTGTAACTGATAAAATTGGTAGAATTTTCAAATTTTAAATTAAATGTTTAAATATTTAATTCCCAGTAGGGGGCAACTGCGAATTGCCCCTACTTGGAATTATTTTATTTATATATTATTATAAGAAACACTCCTAGATAAATAATCCTTAACCCGTTCTTACCCGTGCCCTCGTAGTTCAACGGATAGAACGCGAGATTGCGGATCTCGTAATAGAGGTTCAATTCCTCTCGGGGGTATAATAGGGGGTATAATAATTGTATGGGCACAAAATTTTGTGCCCCTACAATTATTTATTTAATCTAATTTTAGCCAAAAAAAATATAAAGTATCAATAATTAGTCTTGACAAATAATATAGATATGATAAAATAGTTTATTATCCAGATTAGGTGATCGCCTAAAACTTGGATAGCTGGCCACGAGCCTTCGTGGTATTTGACAAAAGAGGAGGGCTCATGAACCGATGTTGTTGCTCCACCAAAGGTAAGTTAGATCTATCCGTCTGAACCGGCGCCGGCCACGGCCAGGCCAAACGGCCAACAACACCCATTCATAGGAGGTACCATGGTCCTAATCCGAGCTTCTCCTTGGTAAGTTTTACAAATTTTACGCTTTTTGAAAAATGATCGTTGGGCAATTTGCAGCCACGCCGTTGTGCTGGTCTGATGCGAAGATTGTAATCGGACCGCAGGCAGAACGCCAAGGCCACGTGCTTAACTGCAATTGCCCAAAACCAACTGCCAGAGCCCGCCACTATACCGTCTGAAAAAACGCCGAGTGTTCGGCGCCGTCTGAAGTGCCAGATGATTTTTGCGCCTGGAATTGTCTGGGTTCGCTTGGGAACCAGGGATAACTGGTCGTCCCGCGTGACGTTTAAGGCGCGCTTCTATCCACCGAAAAAACCCCGGCATACTTGACCGGGCACCATCGCGAAAGCTCCCAACACGTGGGGGCAAAAAAATCGGCGGGCTCTGGCACGGTATATCTGGTCGACATCTAAACTGCGCAGTCGACCGGTCGCAAGCCCCAGTGATGAATCAACCCGGATTATGGTTGACATCACTGGGGTTTTCTTTTTTTATAAATAATTTAGTTATTCGACTTCTTTTAAAATATCTAATTAATAATATTAAAAAGAAAACAAAAGCAATCAAACTGATTATTTCACTAATCGTTCTAATGGGTGTATTAGTAAATCGCAACTGTAATTTATGCTCGCCCGATGGGATTTTGAAAATCATCAACTGTAAATCATTATCGTGTTTTATAGCAATTTCTTGGTTGTCTAAAAAAGCTTTCCAGCCTGGGAAATAAAATTGATTAATCAGGATACTACTTTCACCTTGGGAAATTAAATTAAAATCAAATGCTTGAGGATCTAATTCCTTAAATTCCCATTGAATATCGCCTTGCAAAACCTCAACTTTTGGTAATGGCTTTGGTTCTTCTTGGAGTTCACTAAATTTAACTTTGATAATATTTTGTTTGATTTGCTCAACAAATTTTTCTGCCTTGACGTTACGCGGCACCAGATCAGGTAGAAAATTATGTAAATTGAAATAAATTGATTTTGTTTCAATATCTTGGATTATATTTGCCTTACTAAAAGCTTGGATAAAGGGATGATAATTATTATCAGCTTCTACGGCAATATAGGTAAGAGGATTAATACAATAAATATTGGTTAAAACAATAATAAATGAATAAACTATTACTAATATTTTTAATGATAATTTATTTTTAAATACTTTTTTGACTAGCTCAGGTTTTATTAGGCCTCCGGCTATTAGACCAAAGGCCAAAGCCTGATAACTTAAAAATCGCCAGGGAAATTGGATGAATTTAAGATAAGGAATATGCTCCCACAAAATAGTACTAAGAGGAAACATCATTAATGAAGAAAAAATAATCAATAAAATAAAAAAATAAAGATTTTTTCTTTCCCTATTATTAAACAGTTTATTTTTTAATAAAATAATTAAGATAATAATGATAAAAATCAAAATATTACTAATGCCAATTTGATAAAAATGTGAAGAATCCCATTTAGGTAAAAATAAATTGCCAAGATTTAAAAAACTTTTATGAAAATCGTACATTCCTCTAGTGAGCGCCTCCAGGGCCAAATAATTTTTTTCAAAAAAGGCTGGAATAAAATAAAAACTGGCTAAGCTAAGACTAAAAATTATAGCTGATATTAATAGCCAATAAATTTTCTTCAACTCTTTCCAAGAGATTATTATTAAATAAATAATTAATAAAGGAGTAAAAATTAAATTTTCAATATTATGCATTAAGATTAATGAGGAATAGAAAAATATACTAAGTAAAAAATAGCTCAACTTTTTAGTCTGAGCCAAACGTAAAAAATAAAAAAGAATTAAAGGAATTAAGGAGGTAGCAAATAATTCAGCAAAATCGCCTCGAATATAAATTAATGCCAAACGATAAGGAAAAAAGGTAAAGACAAGAGCACTAATGAATCCTCCGATCTTTCCCCAAATTTCCTTAGCGAAAAAATACATCGCCACCCAACCGATAATTAATCCTAAAATGGTAACTATCTTTATTGAAGTGACTAAGCCAAAGCCAATTAAATGAAAAATTTCCGCTAGATAAAAAAATAATGGCTGGATGAAATTAAAATAAGGGGAGCCAAGACCAAACCAAAAATCAGCTGACCAGCGGGGTAATAAATGTCCCGCCCTTATACCCTGATCAAATTCATACAAGATTGTTGGGTAAAGATTACTATCATGAGTCCAGATAAAATCCTGACGTAATAAAGGAATAACGCCAACTAGTAAAATAATAAAACTTGAGATCAATATTTTAAATGAATTTTTTTTATCCTTCATCAGGCTTAATTATTAATTTAACAAGTAAAACCAACCAAATAATGAGAGCCACCAAACTAATAAATTCACTAATCGTCCGAATGGGTGTATTACTAAAATGAATTTGTAAATTATGTTTACCGGCTAGGATATTAAAAGTCATAATTTGTAAATCATTAGCATGATTAATTGCAATTTTTTTACCATCAAGATAAGCCTGCCAGCCAGGGAACCAAAACTGGTTTACTTCAATTATACTATCCTCTAGCGCTACTAAATTAAATTCCATAAAATAAGGACTGAATCGCGACATTTGCCACTGCACTTCCCCCTCAACTATGTCAATCTTTTTTAATGGTCCCCCGGCCTTCTCTTCGACTAAATAAGATCTTAATTTAGTAGAGGCATCTTGATAATATTGTTTCAATTTATCGATTGACACCGCCCGCGGTACTATCAAGGGTACTGTCGCCGCGTATTGGAGAATAATTGTGTCAATAGTTTCACCTTTTTTTATACCAGCATCACCAAAAATTCCATAAAAAGGATGATATAAATTATCATTTAAAATTACCAGGTAATTGTCAGGCCGTAAAAAAGTAACGTTAGCTAAAACAATAATTATTGAGAAAATAATAACAATTATTTTTGTTGGTAATTTTTTAAAAAATAATTTAGTAAATTCTGATTGTAATAATAACCCGCCTAAAACCGCCACCGCCAAAGCCTGGAAACTCAGAACCCGCCAAGGAAATTGGATATACTTTACTAAGGGAAAATTTTCCCAAAAAATAGTACTGACAGGTAAGGCTAATAAAATAGTAATAAAAGTTAGAACAATAAAAAAATATATATTTTTTCTTTCAAATTTTTCTAATTTAACTTTTCTAATTATTACTAAATAAAATGTAAAACAAATTATAAGAATTCCACTAATACCAATTTGAAAATGATTTAAAGTATCCCATTTAGGTAAAATAAAATTGGTTAGATTTAAAAAACGATTATGAAAATCGTATATTCCGCTAGTGAGTGCCTCCAGAGCTAAATAATTTTTTTCAAAAAAAGCTGGGCAAAAATAAAAACTGGCTAAGCTAAAACTAAAAATTATGGCTAATAACACTTGCCAATAAACTTTCTTCAGCTCTTTCCAAAAGATTATTATTAAATAAATAATTAATAAGGGAGTGAAAAAGAAAGTCTGAATATTATGACAAATTATTAAGAAGGCAAGGCAAAGAGAGCAAAACAAAAAGTATATTAATTTTTTAGTCTGACTTAGTTTTATAAATAAAAAAAGGATTAAAGGAATCAGGGCAGTAGCAAAATATTCTGCAAAATCACCACGAATATAAACCAACGCCAAACGATAAGGAAAAAAAGTATAAATTACTGCCGAGATAAAACCTCCTTCTCTTCCCCAAATCGCTTTAGCAAAAAGATACATGGAAATAAAACTAAGAACAAATCCAATGATAATTATAATCTTTATTGAGGCAACTAAACCAAAGCCAATTAAATGAAAAATTTCTGCTAGATAAAAAAATAATGGCTGGATGAAATTAAAAAAAGGTGAACCTAAACCTAGCCAAAAATCCGCTGACCAACGGGGCAGCCATTGGCCAGCCTGGATCCCTTGATCAAATTCATAAAGTAAAATGGGGTAAAGATTTTTGTCGTGGGTTTGAATCAAGCCTGGATGTAATATTGGAATTACACTAATTAATAAAAAAACTAGACTTAAAATCAATAAAATTAATGAATACTTTTTTTCTTTCATAAATTATTGAGAAGTAACTTAAAGAAGCAGTACTCTTATTAGCTTAGTTAAACTGCTTGGCGTTTAATTACTGTTTTATAAAGTAAGGTTAGCCAGATAGCTAAGGCCAACAAACTAATTATTTCACTGAAGCTCCTAAGAAACGTATTGGTAAAACGTAATTCCAGGAGATGGTTACCCTCAGGAATTACAAAAGTCATTATTTGCAAATTATTATCATGGTTAATATTAATCTTTCGTCCGTCTAGATAGGCCTGCCAGCCGGGGAACCAAAACTGGTTAACGAGAATCGTACTTTCTTCTTTGGAATCTAATATCAAATTAAAGGCGATGGGGGTTAGTTTTTGATATTGCCAATCCAACTCTCCCTTTAAAATGTTAATTTTTGAAAATAATTTTTCTTTTTCCTTTTCATCACCACTGGCTGCCACGGCGGCAATTATTCTCCCTATTTCCTGTTGGGCATTTTCTACTTCAACTCCTCGCGGCACAATATTGGGAAGAACATGCTGTAAAATAAAAAAATCAAGCTCTGTAATATTTTTTTCTTTTAAAATTTTAATATTTTCTACATCTTTAAAGGCTTGGAGATAAGGATGATATGAATCATCTCCCTCAATCTTTAGGTAAGCAAATGGCCGAGTAAAATCATAATTAGCAAAAACTATTATTGAAGAAAAAATAATAACCAGGAGAATTGGTGCTAACTTTTTCTTAAATAAGCGTTGACTAACCTTGGTTTGGAATAAAATCCCGCCTAATACTCCAAAAGCCAAGACTTGAAAACTTAAAACCCGCCACGGGAACTGGGTAAATTTAACTAATGGCATTCGTTCCCAAAAAATTACACTGATTGGCAAGGTTAATAATGAAGTAGCAAGTATTACTAATATGAAAAAATTGAAATTTTTCCTTTCAAAACCCCCTAACTGCCTATGACTGGTAAGAAAAATCAAAACAACAGCAATAAATATAAAAATACCTAAAATCCCAATCTGAAAAAATTCTTCCATACTCCAGTGGGCCAGGATTAAATTAGAAAAATTTATAAAATTGAGATGGAAATCATACCTACCTCTAGCCAGTGCTTCCGCGGCAATAAACTGTCTTTCAAAAAAGGCAGGGAAAATAAAAAAGGCTACTAGACTAAAACTAAAAATAACTGAGAGGACAGATGGTAAAATAACCTTTTTAATCTCCTGCCAAAAAATATAGATTAGATAGAAAAAAAGCAAAGGCAGAAAAAATAGTGTTTGGATATTATGGGTGATTATTAATAATGCCAAGGCTAAAGAGCTCAGTAAAAAATATTTCATTTTCTTGGTTTGAGCCAAACGGATAAAAGCATAAAGTACCAGTGGGATAAGCGAAGTAGCGAAATATTCCGTAAAATCACCACGAATATAAACCAACGCCAAACGATAAGGAAAAAAAGTATAAATTACAGCCGAGATAAAACCTCCTTCTCTTCCCCAGATCGTTTTAGCAAAAAGATACATAAAAAGAAATCCTAAAATAATTCCTAAAATCACCACTAGCTTTATTGAAATAATAAAATTAAAGCCAATTAAATGAAAAATTTCTGCTAAATAAAAAAATAATGGCTGGATGAAATTAAAAAAAGGTGAACCTAAACCTAGCCAAAAATCAGCTGACCAGCGCGGCAGCCATTGGCCAGCCTGGATCCCTTGATCAAATTCATAAAGTAAAATGGGGTAAAGAGTATTATCATGCGTTAAAATAAAATCATTATGTAAAAGCGGCAGGCTACTAATTAATAAAAAAACTAGACTTAAAATTAATAAAATTAAGGTGTATTTCTTTTCCTTCATAAATTATTGAGAAGCAGATTAAATAAGCGATTCTCTTATTTAGCTTAGTTGAACTGCTTGGTGCTTAATTACTATTTTATAAAGTAAGGTTAGCCAGATAGCTAAGGCCAACAAACTAATTATTTCACTGAAGCTCCTAAGAAACGTATTGGTAAAACGTAATTCCAGGAGAT
>Ga0315280_10011881_pt1 | contig 10630 bp, 12 predicted proteins | sample YL17G06_40_MG_FD_203697 | JGI IMG/M metagenome (GOLD analysis project Ga0315280, IMG submission 203697) | Sediment microbial communities from Yellowstone Lake, YNP, Wyoming, USA - YL17G06_40 | ecosystem: Environmental > Aquatic > Freshwater > Lake > Sediment | place: USA: Wyoming | collected... | reverse complement strand
TGCGTCGGAATTAACGCATTCGGCATACCTAGTGAAAGCCTTCAGACGGGTGTTGAGGTCGAAAGTCTTCCCGAAGAGGAATGGGGGTATATCGGCTCGGAGAACATTTTTGTCGTGAGAGGCCCCCAAACACCGCATGTACAGTCTCTATCCCCATCAGATGTGCTGATTGGCCCGATAGAATTCGAGAGATCCGAGAACCTCGAAATCGCGGTGGCGGGGGGAACATCAGAATCGTCCCGTCCGAGAACTATTCCACGGTCAGGGTGCGAGATATCAAATCCACGGTGGGGGATAGGTCCCGTCCTGATTGGCTCCGAGAACTTCGTAACCGTGAGGGACATCAGAATAGAACCAGCTGTCGCGGGTCGACCAGCTCAAGGTCTTCGCGCGCGGTTTGGGCTTGGACCCAAAGCGGTGCATCTTGGGAGAATCATTCGCTGAGCCTCACCGGACGTTTGTGTCGGGCGACCTGGAAGAACAACAAATCAAGCTCCTGAGTTCAGCCATCAAGAATGCTATCAAACAGGAAGTACTGGCAGAGTTCCAAGGTTTCGAATCCCCAGAAATTCATGGCTGGTGTGGTGGGGCCGCCGAGATTTGAACTCGGGTCACCAGCACCCCAATCCAGCGTTAAAAACGTAGCTGGGAGGCTAGACCAAGCTACCCCACGGCCCCATATTTCTGTCTCCGTGCGATACTTATATATGCTCCGTTGCTGGATGGTTCTTTGGATAGTATGCCAGAGGAACAAATAAATGCTACCATCCCGGCGAGCTTTCAAAAGTTCTACACGGAGTACAAGATATGCCATGACTGGGTGGAGAGTTGCGGACTTACCCTGCGAAGCCGGCGTTCAGTGAGAGACTACGCAGAATCACTTGCCCAGTTCCTGGAGTACATCGAGAAAGATCCACTCACGTTTGCCCAGTTTCTGGAGTTCATCAAGACAGACCCACCTGCGTTGGCGAAGTTGAGTTACGATGAAGCCACGGCCATGATGAAGAAATTTGTCCTCTGGCGCAACCGTGAAGTTGGTGTCTCTCCGAAGACCGTCAACCGACAGTGGTCTGCCTTGGTTTCGTTTTTCCGGTTCTGCGGCGTCAAAGGGGAGTATAGGTTCCCGTCCAAGAACATCCCGATGACTGTAAAATACCTCGACAAAATTCCAACCCGGGAGGAACTCTGGAGTATACTTCAAGCACCGAAACTCGACCTGCCTACGCGAATTGCAATCCATTTCATCGCATACGCCGGGATACGGCCGGACGACATCGTGAAGCTCACATACGATTGCATCAAGAAGGACTTTGAGGCCAAAATAATCCCGGGTGTCGTTTACGTCCCCCAGGGTAAAACTGGAAACGTTTACGCCACATTCATTCCCGGGGAGACTGTTCGACAGCTCATACAGTACTTCGAAAATCGGCGCAAAGATTGGGAAACGATCGCAGATTCCTCGCCGATCATACTGGATCACCGGGAGTTCACGAGCTCGGGTAAAATCAAGGGCGTGCAGCGAAAAAACATCTGCAGAAAAATCACGGAAGCCGTAAGGAACAGCGGGATCGAGACAAAAGAAACATTTGCCGGCAAGGTTCGAAGGATGAGACCATACGGCTTAAGAAAGTACTTTAGAAGCAACCTCACGGGCCACGCGCCAAGCGAGTACATAGAAGCCTGGCTCGGCCACACATCCGGGCTAGAACAAGTTTATGGAGGAACGAGAGACATTGACCCGTCAACAATCAAACGAATGCGCGAGGCGTACAAAAAATGCACAAAGTTTTTGGTTGCCACGTCTCAGCCGTTTGAGAGCTCGGACATAGTGCAGGAGGCAAAGATCGAAGCCCTGAAAACCCTGGCAAAAAGTGTGTGGAACATGGACATAACCGATGTTAAAATCGCCAAGGAAAAGGAGCTGGGAATGGAGCTCAGCAAGAGCGAGGAGCTGGCGCTTTACGAAAACGAACTCGAAAAACGGAGGGAGGGAAGACGCCCGTGGAAGACAGTGGGCAAGAGGAAACTCGCACACCATCTGGCCGGTCGCGGAAAACTGTTGGATCGCAAAGTCGCTGGAGCACTTGATAAAGTGACCACATACGACAGGAACGTTTTGATAGGCACGCAGTTCAAGGACAGGTTCGATTTCGCGATTCCGACGGCATTGAACCCGAATGTGGTTGTAGAATCGTTGTCTTTCAATGTGCCGCACCTTGCGCTGTTGAAGTTAAACACGCGCGCGCGCGCGGCTGTAGATCTAAAGAAAAAGATCAAGGGAATAAAAGTTGTCATCGTGCTCGGAGGGATTACTAGAGAGAAATTGCCCGCTGCGATGTCAGAGTACGAGAAATATTTCGACGCCGTGTTCACCGAAGGAGAAATTCAAAAATTCCGAGATTACATCAGAAAACATGCAGAGAGAACAGGCCAAACTTGACCGCCTTGAGCACTCGTCTGCCTTTCACGCAAAACAATCCTCCTTCTTTTTTTGGTTTTAAGAACAAAAGCGAGGATCGGCAAGCTGGCGGCGCGTGAAGGGCTTTGTGCGATGGGCAGGGCGGCAACCTATTAATGCACGATTAGAGATAGTCGGGGCGGCGATAGAAGTGGCTGAAAAATATACAATCACAAATCAAAGCAAAAAACAACTTGCCATTAATTTCGTTTCGACTGTTGCATTATTAGCCGTGTTATCATTAATTTCATCTTATTTCTTAAACGTGGTTGCCGTCGGCATCGACCGTTACAGTGTTTCTGTAGGCCCTTTCTTAGAGGAAGCTTTCAAAGGCGGGGCAATTTTTTTATTTTCTTTGATGATTTTATTGAGTTATCCTAGATTAAAGAAAACACTCAACTCCAAAAGATATTGGTTACTACTCGGGGCCTTGGTAGGATTGGGAATAGCCCTGTGGGAAGCGTTTGTACAATACTCGCCAGGCCTCCATCGGGTTGTACCTAGTCTCAACCATATCTGCTGGACGGCGATGGTGGGGGGAGGAATCTGGCTCTATATGCAGGCGGGTCACAAATGGAAACTAGAAAGACTGATACTCCCATATATGGCGGCAGTTATCTCCCATATTTTTTGGAATTACTACGTTTATCTAAATGAAAGGATTGGGAGTCAAGAGCCCATGTTTGCCGGAATTGCTTGGGTGATTATTTTAGCTACGCTGTTTGCCATCTGGAAAACCGAGTAGACAACTTGCCCCCGCAAAGTTGGTTTGAGCGCACATTTTCCTCAGGCGGCGCGCAACGGGTTTTACAACCCACATTTATCAGACCACAAAGGCGGAAGGTAGCGGAATTTACACGGGTGGGCTGGGGGCGCAGGTGAGGGTCGAGTAGGTTTTGGCTATTTTCAAATCCTGATTTTAGAGATTCATTTAAGTGTTATATTTCAAGATATAGACTCATCGCTTTGATAGTGGTAAAAATGAAAAAAGAAAAAGAGAAAGAAAATTTCAAAAGATGGTTGGAAAAACTAGCTAAAAAAGAAGGTGTGAAACTAAAGGAGATACGTTTTATTAGCGACGACTTCAGGGCGAGGGCTGAAAGGGATGGCACAATAAGAATTCCAGAGGATTTGTTTTCTCCATTTTTTAAATCAGAAGAGCGTGAGGCCGTTGGGAGTCATGAGATGGCCCACTTGAAATATGGTCACTCCGAAAAAGTGGAAGATAAATATGCGAGAGGATGTTTTTGGCTTATAATCCCGATTTTTACCTCTCTTTTTTGTTTCATGGTGTTTAAGGCGGTAGCAATTTTTTACATAGGTTTTGGGATTGGCTTTTTCATGGGCGCGTGGCGCATTTACGTGGCATGGCGTTACCAGTTAAATTCAGAGTTTGAAGCAGACAGATACGCAGCGGAGAAAACAAGCCCTGCGGCGATGATTTCCTATTTTAGAAAGCGCAAAAAAGTGTGGGAGAAATGGAGGAGAAAAAACTTGAAATGGCGTATAATAGTATGGTGCCGCGAGCATGAGTTAACCCATCCAAGTGTAAGCGAGAGAATCAAACATCTTGAAAAGTTGTAACAAAGCGAATAAGATGTACTGAGAGCGACAAACTTTTTCTTTAAAACCTCTTCAAAAACTTCTCGATTACCTCCCGATCCTTGGCGTCAGCCCGTTAGATTGTCTGACCCCGAATAGCCAATCCTATCCCAAGTCCCATTAACAAATCTCCAGGAAGTCTTATCGGTGAACCTTTGAAATAATAAAGAATAACTAACCCACTTCCAAAAATTAACAAAGGAGGCAACGATGTTAATAAACGTGTTGCACTTTTTAGAAAGTCAATAAAGAAATACCCAATTATCGCACCGATTGCAAAAGCCCCCATATCAACCTTACCGGCCACCACAATCCCATAGTAAAATACATATCAATCTTTTTACTTCTATCGGAACTGTTAATCAATAGATTATGCTTTACGATAATAGCGTCAACAAAGTTACCCACGCGGTGCATTTTGGTTACAGCCCCAATCGCAACCGAGTGCGATTTTTGCACAATTGCCCAAAAAACTATGTTTATAGAACCGCAAATTATTTATGCAAGCGCGCGATGTATATATTGTACGTGCGGCATTGAACGGCCGTTTTTGTGGAGGAATCATCTTTTGTTCAGCCATTAGGCTCTGCGATTAGTGATTCTTCCATGTTAATTGGAGGTCGATAAGTGTGGGCGGCGAGAATGGGATTGGCGGCGCGGGGGCGCGAAAAAGAAAGAGATATCACACCACTGAGTACAACACGCTCAAGCTGTGCGAATACATGAAGGACAACAAGGATCACGAACCATTCAGCATATACCAGCTGATGAAGTGCAAAAGCATCCACATGCAGAGGCGTGACAGGATGCGCCAGAGCCTGAGACAGCTAATCGAGTGGGGATGGGTCGAGGTTGTGTCTGGGCCCAAGTCCCGCTACAGGGTGACAGAGAAAGGAGAGATGGCCTACCTGGAGGCTAAGAAATTCCTCGAGTTCTACGAGGGGGCAAGATCCAGGACGTGGTGCCCCCTCCCTCCCGGCCCCTTTGGAGGGCGACAAGCTCCAGAGGAAAGACAAGTGAACTTTGTTCACGCATGAAAATTTTTCTTCCACAGTTTATCAGCAGGGCTCGTTTAAAGAGATAGATAAAGTTGAGAAAAAATGAGGAGATTTTTCGGCAGGACAACTCGCAGACATCCCATCCCCCATACGTTGGAACCCGATTATACCGAACCAGATGGGAAAGTCGTGCCACCAGCCGACCTTGAGAAAAAGAGGAGAGAGTACGTCTTCGGCGAAAACTCTAGGCTGAAACCCGCACGCATCGAGGATATCCGCGGGATGCCGCACGTAGTCGAGGAGATAAAGAAGTTCATCGCGTTCCTGAAGGACTACCAGAAATTTAAGGAGATAAATGTTCGAATCCAGCCTGGGGTCCTACTGCACGGTGAGCCTGGAACGGGGAAGACGCTCACGGCCCGCGTGATAGCGACGGAATCTGGTGCAAAGCTGATAAACGCTGGAGGTTTTCCTAGAGGAGAAAAGGGTTGGGCGGCGGCGGACATAAGCTCGCTATTCGCCCTCGTCAGGGAATACCACGCCCAGACGAGAAAGCCAGTCATCATATACTTTGACGAATTTGACGAGGTATGCCCGAACCAGAGAAGATACCGCTCCGAAGCCTCCCCCGCACTCATGACCGAGCTAGATGGAATCGGTGGAAAGCCGGAGGGTATTTTCGTGATCGCGTCTGCAAACTCCAGAGATATTGATAATGGGCTCCTACGCGCTGGGAGGCTTGGGTACCATGTGGACTACCGCCCGCCTGATTGTCACGGCAGGACGGAGGTCCTGAAATTTTACCTCGAAAAGAAGCCCCACGAACCCGTGGACATAGAGGGCTTGGCGGAGATAATGCCGGACATGACCCCTGCGGAGATCGAGGAAATCATCGAGCGGGCCTACATGAACTTGTGCTTGGTCTCGTCCAGCCCCAAGCTCACCGCGCTTGACTTGATCGGGCAGGTGCTCGAAGAAGTGATGGACTCTCGAACGGATACTTGGCATAGCGCCGGCGATCGTTACAGAGTATGCGTACACGAGGCGGGGCATGTGATCGTCGGGCAGCAGCTCGGGTGCCCTGTCAAGCTCGTGGTTGTTTCGAAAAAGTATGAGGGCGGGGGAACCCTCTTCGGTTCGTGGGATGAAGAGCTGCGAACTCCGGGGCAGATGGAAAACCGTATCGCCGCCATGTACGGCGGAGAAGCCGCGGAGGAGGTAATCTTCGGCGAGCGCCACTTCGGGGGCACGAACGACGTTGGGAATGCGACGGACTTTTCAATCAAGCTCGTGACGACATTGGAAAAGACGACGAACTACGATTGTGCTGAGAGGACGTGTGGGATTGATGATAACAGGCTCACCCACCCGCTGGACGATGGCGAGCGATCATCCATTTACTCCGAGGCCCGCCGGATAAGGGAGCGCTGCTACCAGAGGGCGAAAGAGGTCCTGGAGGATTTCGGGAAGGATGGCATAGAGCGCGTGGCGAGGCAGATAGTTGAGCGCGAATTCCTGCTGGGGCAGGATGTCGAGCGGGCGGTTCTGGAAAACGATGGGGGCAGCAACTGCAAGCCGGACAAGGCTGCAATGGAATAAAGAAAGAGGTGGAAACATGGCGAGATTCGTCATAAGGAAGCTTGGTAGCACCGGCGACACGTGCATCGCCGTGGCAGAGCAGGAGCTGGAGGATCACCTGCGCACAGAGCTCGGGCGGAGGTACTCCGTGGCCCTGAGGACCGAGGAAGCCTCGAGCTTCGTGGGCGGCGACCTTGAGCAGGTGATGGCAGCAGTGCGGGGCGAGGTAGCGAAGGGCGCAGAGCAGATGGATGTGCTCCTGATCCCACCGGTGGCGGGTGGCTGAAGCCCGCCGCCTTTTCGGTGATCGATACGCCGCAATCTTGTGAGGGCAACTCTGGAGGAGTGGGAATTGTCGTACAAATGTATGAGCTGTGGTTTGACGGTCACCGGCGAGCCGCTTGGGGGGAAGAGCCCGTATTTTTGCAAGTGCGGTGGGCGGATAATCTTAAAGGAGCGACCCAAAGTGGTCAGACACTTCGGTTTGGACGGGAGGCGTAGGAAGGGATGACCATCGACGAGATGACAATAGTTTCAGCGGGGGAGGCGCACCTCCTTGTTGATTCTGCCGAGGCGGTGGGAATTAGTAACATCACGGAAGATAGCGTGATTGAAAAATTTAGGCATTCGGTGATCACAGTCGAGGAAATGTTTGGCTGTCTGCTCCATTTATACAAGTTGGACGTATGGCTGGGGGTGAAGCTGTACATCCACGACTATCGCAAAGTGCTCAAAAAAGGCCCGGACGGAGCGTGGGCGATGAATCGCTCCGACCTCTACGATATAGAGCACCGCCAGGCGTGTTTGGGTGTCATAAGCGCTGGTAAAGATCGCTCCTACTACCTCGACGGTTCCCTGAGACTCGGCGACGAAGAGGCGGTCGAGGAATGGATCGATGCGTGTAGCGTAGGCCTCTGGAGCGAGCCCGAGCTGACGACGGAGCGCGCGAAGGAGCTCGCCAAAGCCATATCCGGGCAGAGGATGGAGGCAGAGGGCAAATCCTTGGCGACCCTCAGGCGTACGCTGGGGGATGAGGTGGCCGACAAGTTGCTCAAGGAGGGAAAAATTGCGGTGAAATCGGCCAACGGCAGGGAATATGTGATCACGGATTCCGGTGAGGTTTTCTGCGATCCGTATGACGAAGGGATGGATCGCATCTGCGTGGAGGTGAAGGACGAGGAGAGCCTGCCGAAGTACGACCGCGTGCTGGCGAAGTACTTGGTGATTCGCGACCACCCAGAGCAGATCGAGACGCTGCAGGGAAGGGGCGATCCCGACCGCGATGGGTCGATACTCGGGGACGTGATCGCTAGGGTCCATGCGAATGTGGAGCAGCTCGAGCGCAGGCTGAGCGAAATAAATTTGAACATCATCATGACCGACACACCTATGGAAGAGAGGCGCAGGCTCGAAAACGAAAGGCGGACGGTCGAAAGGCAGGTCGCGCTCCTCGAGGGGGAGCTGGACGATCTCGAGTCCATGTTCGAGGGGCTACGCAGGAGGGGTTAAAAGATGTGCGAACTCTTCGGCCTGAGCTACAACGGGAAGGACAGGGTGCTGGTGGTTTCGGGAGGAGAGGTTGTTGTCATGAGCGATTTGGTTAACAGATTTCGGCAGTTGATTTATGTGATTAACAATCTTGATTGTAGTCGGAAAGGCGTTCTACAAAAATTAAATAGCGGGGATGTTTAAAAAATATCGTGGTGTAAGTAATGGTTAAGCTTGTAAGACTTTTCCTTATCGTCGCCGCAAATCCAAAGGCGTACTCTTCTGAGGAGGGCATGGCTGCGGGGGAATCCGCAGGAATTGTAGAGGCCTTCGTGTACTACCTCAAAAATCCTAATAACTTCAAAGGAATTCAGCCTGGGGTATTCTACTCGGCCGGAATAAAAGACGTTGGTCTGATCTATTATCTACCTAAAAGTGAAGCTAGAACTGAGTTGCTTCGGAACTTTGGTGTTCCTGTGCAAGTCAATGGGCAGAAAATTACCATAGACAAAACAGGATATTTCTATCAACCTGAAAAAGAAGGGATCTACTACCAATTTGAAGCAGATGGGCTTAGAACATTAGGGGAGATACGTAAGGATTCTCGTATTCTCCAACGTTATCTGATCGAGCAACACAAAAAAGTTGCGCTCGATCCAAAGGAAACTGATTGGTCTGAGGGTAAACTGGAATGGTTATTAATACGAAAAATAGAAAAACTTAAAAAACCTATTGGGACCGAGAATAGTCGTCTTGCTCCTTTTCTGGTTAAAACTGAATCGGAAGAAGAACATATTTTATATGCGATAAGCGTTCGACCCAATGCCTATGCTAGGTTAGTGGGCAAATTGCCGCGGAGCACAAAAATAACACAAAAGGATATGAGAGATCTAGAAAGCGAAATGCTGGCAGAAATCCTCTCTTCAAAAAAGAAGAAGTTGGCAGAAGTTACAGTCCACAATATTTTCAAGCAACAGATATTGAAAAAAGGTTTACATCTGGTTGATGAGGGGCATACTAAAAAAGGTAGATTTGACCTCGCGTATGAGAATGAGACGGGTATTTTGGTGGTCATAGAGTTCAAAGTTGGAATTGCCGGCGACGACACCCTTGACCAACTCAAAGGATACATGTGTAGCAAGTTTAGAGGGTGGGGGAAGAAGAAAAAAGGCATAATAATCGCTAGAAGTTGCGAACCATCAACAGAAAAGAAAATTAAACAGCTTAATATCCAATTTATTCCCTATAAATTGACTCTCAATTTTCCAGGATTATTTGACGAAACTAAAAATAATCCAAGTAGGCGCGGCAGATGATAAATCAAAGAGAATACAAAAAATTGATTGAAGATACTTTTCGTGGAGAGGGCATTTGTTCTAGCTGTGGGAATGTAAAAAATCGATACAATTATGGATTTCCTAGATGGGCCCCTTTTTCACAGGCGCCGATCGTTCTTGTATTTGAGATGCCCGGCAGAGGCGAGCCGTTGAACGAAAAGGAATGGAAAAAGAAGGAAGAGCTTGTTAGGAATATTGAAAAAGTTACCAAAATTTACTATGAGAACATGATGCTAAGCTGGAGCGGGGGGAGAATGTTTCTCGACTGTATCGCAGAGTGGTTGCATGGAGCGGAATGGGTTAAAAACCGCACCATTACCGAAATTTTTTCCCACATAGGTTCAGAGATCTATACCACAGAAGTATACAAATGTCATGTTGACAAAAAGGATAAAAAATGTTCAAAATATTTGGAGAAAGAACTAAAAGAGATACTTAATCCCGAGCTAATCATTGCAGCTGGGGGAAGTGCATCAAGGCATGTATTAAAAACTTTTGGGAAGAAACACAAAAAGCTCGGACAAATAGAAGAACTGAAAAATAAGCATAAAACGTTCGTTTTCATGTCTGTTGTTCATCCTTCCCAGCAAGCGTGGAGACGTATGGGAATCAAAGACTACCGTCAATATCTTGGTGAGCGCCTCAGCGATCTTAGTAATCAACAACAAGAAATACGAAATCGCATAAGGAAGAGGTTATCAATTTGACGACCCTCACCTTCTACGGCGGCGTGAACGAGATTGGCGGAAACAAGATCCTGCTCGAGGACCGCGACACTCGGGTCTGGTTCGACTTCGGCCAGGGCTTCACCTGCGGCGAGGACTACTTCATCGATTACCTGCAGGCGCGCGGCGTGCTCGGCGTCCGCGACTACTTCGAGTTCGACCTCCTCCCGAGGATCAAGGGGCTCTACTCCGAGGGCGCCCTGAAGTTCACCGACCTCAAGCACCGCAAGCCGGAGTTCGACGCTGTCTTCATCTCCCACCCCCACTTCGACCACATCGCCCACCTGGAGTTCGTGGACGAGTCGATCCCGGTCCACATCAGCAAGGTCGCGCGCGCCATCGTCGAGGCCTGGGAGGGGAGCGGCTCGGTCGATTTCGGGGAGCGCGAGTACCGCCCATTCGAGCCCGGGAAGAAGATCAAGGTCGGTTCGCTTGAGGTGGTGC
>Ga0315280_10011880_pt1 | contig 10632 bp, 12 predicted proteins | sample YL17G06_40_MG_FD_203697 | JGI IMG/M metagenome (GOLD analysis project Ga0315280, IMG submission 203697) | Sediment microbial communities from Yellowstone Lake, YNP, Wyoming, USA - YL17G06_40 | ecosystem: Environmental > Aquatic > Freshwater > Lake > Sediment | place: USA: Wyoming | collected... | reverse complement strand
TGGAAAAGGAAATTGTGTTTCAGTCAGCTATTGCTCCAACTTGGAAACAGTACCCAGATTCCTACGGGTGGAATTGCTGGGCTTCCAGGATTAGCGGGACTTCCTCCAATGACTACAGCTTTGATAGTTGCTGGTCTTCTCGGCGTTTCAACGGGGATGATTATTCGTACCGGTAGGGAATTGTTCTTCGGTTTAATTCTTCTCTTTGGAACCCTCTACTTCGTGAACGGTGCGCCTTTCCCAGCAAGTTTGACATTCACCTTCATACCCTTAATCAGAGATACAGCGAGTCGTGTCTACCAGTTACTTGAACCTGGAGGCTTAGTAAGTATCGGTGCGTACTTGGGTGCGGCATTCATAACCTATGAAAAAGTTGGTATTCAATCACCCGCGTATAAGAAAGAGTAAACTACCCACAGCTAAAGCTTGTGGGCTTTCCTGTCGCTGTTCACGACAAGGCCGCACTTGCATCCGAACAGTGAATAGTTGGCGGCATCATGGCTTTTCCCGACAGCACCGCAGCGGGAACACCACTTGCTCGTATGCCAACTATCAGCAATGTTCAGCGTGATTCCTTTATCAAAACATCTCGCCTCAAGGTTCCTTCTGAACGCGTAGAAGGGGATACGCATAACTCCGATTTTTTTCTTGACGATTAAGATTGCCGAAGCGAGAGCCAAACCTAGCAGTTCTCCTCATCATGCTTCTTGTTCTGGTGCTTGCGGTTCAGTCAGGTCTGGTTCAATGGAAGCAACCAACATCAATTTACTTGGATTTTGGGCCCTGGTGCCCAACTTGGCCCAATTGCCCCACCGTAACCAGTCAACAGTCCATATCTACATATGCCACTACCAACTCGATTCATGTAGCTGATACTTGGCAGGAATGGGTAGTTCATTATGTGAGTGGAGGATTTCAAAGTTTCAGAAGTGACACCTTTACGTTTTTGTTTTCTTCGTTACAGCTGACTCAAGCCTCAGGTCAACCTTCATGGCTTGTAATCACTTTCCCAACTGTGTTGCAGGCTTCCCTACCAAGCTACTATAGTCTTCTTCCTCCAACTGAATGGAAAACCGTTTTGAAGGTTGATCCTCTCATGACCGTCTTGATTGATGGGAACGCCGCAGGAGTCCTATCAAGTCTTGGTTCAATAAGCTTCACGTCCGATGATGCTGTTGGAACAAGGAAACAGTGGGTTGCATGCATCATCTTTTCCGGTTCGGCTTCATGCCCAAGTGGAGCGCAAGTCTTGGATCTAACGGGATCAATTACTGGGAAGACCCAGGCGCAAGTTCAAGTTACGATGTCACAGCTATGGACGCATTACCGTGACTGGATACTTAGCGCCAGTACACCGCCCGGATGCGATATTCAAATTGGTTTCGGGCAATGTATGGAACAACTAAGTCGCCAGCCAGTCCTCTCTCCCTATACGCTTAGCTTCAATTGGACTCCTCAAGCCACAGGCCCAGCCACCTTCACTTGGCCTACAGGCATCATGTCAACCAGCAACAATCGGCCAATTCAAATTTGGACGCAGACTGGCACCGCCACAGTAACACTTTGGCAGAGCGTGACCGCGACACTTGCAGGTCCGAAAACCACCGTGACCCAGACGATTGGAACAAACTTCAACGCTGGACTAACAGGAAATCAAACCGCGAGCACTTCCGGCGCATGCAGACTACTCAATCTCGGTTCATATTACTCCGGTTTCATTGCACCAGACTGGTTCTGCGCGAAAACCTTCGGCATATCAAACTGGATAATCGCAGTCGTAGCTGTCCTAGGGCTCTACCTAATCTTCAGGCGTGGTGGCGGTGGCGGTTCTACAATGAACATTAACGTTGGGTCGGGTTGAGTCCAGTCGTAGTCGGCACGGCATGGCTTTTCAGAGGCAATTAGGAAGTATACCGCTCAAGTAGAGCCAATAATTGCGGTACTCGCGTTCACTGCCTATTTTTTCTTCGTAGGTCGCAGCGGCACCTGACCCACGAAAATGGGTGGTGTTAGCCTCGGATCTACGGAAAGAAACAAGAAATGAGCGTATCTAGGTTCGACAAACATGCAATAGTGGAGAGACTCAAAGAAGGAGCAGTACTCGGCATTCCCATCGTGATACTACAGAGCATCGGTTGGATTCCGGATATTCGGTCGATTCTGGGCTTCAGCCTCATCTCTTGGCTGATGTACGCGGTGCAGTCACTAATCCTAGGGTACGTTGCGGCCATCGTGGTTTACAAGGTGAACTAAGATGGCGCAAGGCAAGACTTTCGGCATACCCAATTGGCTTCTCATCATAGGCATCGTCCTCGCGGCATACTTCACGAACTTCGGCAACTTCGCCACAATGGTCAACCCATACCTACAAAACTGGCAAACTCCAAGCGCACCAATAAGTCCACAATGCCCTGCTGGGCAACATTACGATGGAACCCAGAAACTGTGCGTTCTCGACCAAGCTGTGGCACCGTACAGCGGCCCAATCGCGCTGACGGTTTCAGGCATCTGGGGTTACGACTCGTCTGCATTAGCCTTGACAAGTTCGCAGTACAAAGCCTACGACTCGAAGATGAACTTCTTGAAAACAATGACTGACGCCTCGGCTGGAACAATCGTAGTTGCAGACTCAGACAGCGGCGTACTGTACTTGGTTATCGAGGACTTAACGCAGACCGTAGGCTTCGTTGACCCAGACTTGACGAAGGCAGGTTCGTCAGGTTACGTAAGCAGCTGGGACCTGAAGGATGTTGACCAGAACGGGCAACAGGACTACGTGTTCAAACTGAACGTGGCGAGCCTCAGCGTGAAGGCTGGGCAGACTGCGGCGACATTGAACATCAACCTGTACGCGTGGAAGGTCATGACGAACGCGGGTTCATTGAGCAACATTTCCTCGCCCACTGGTATGACTACGGCAGGGGACTACCATAACACGGGTTACTATGGTTCATGGACTGGAGAAGGCTACGAGTTGCGCATGACTAAAATGCAGCTCTACTCAACCAACGCTTCAGGAACAACGAACAGTTCAAGCAACGCGGGTTCAACTGGAATACTATTCAACGCTGGCACAGTCCAAGTCAAACAGATAACCTTCAAAGGCACTGGCTCACAGACAGGCACCACATACGGACAAGTGTTCGGCGGCGTACCTTGGGATAACAGCAACAGTTACTTCCAACTCTACCAAGCCAACAGGAATGGAGTAACCGACGTTACCCAAACAAACTTCGCGATGCCCTTCATCTACGAAAGGCAATCTGGCGCAACATGGCTACAGTTCGACATCTGGATTCACACGAGCAGCAGCGCAATGACGAGCGGCGCTAAGTACTACGTAACCCTAACCCTAACCTTCCAGAAGACAGACGCATCAACCTTCACTGAAGTCCTAACGATGACGTGGACCGGCTGAGAATAATCGAGCCTAAAAATCTCTCTCCCAAGCTCGAATGAAACCTCCGAAATCGGGCGCGTTGAGGTTGAAGCGCGCAAGGACGCGCTGACTGAACGCACCTGTTTTTCTCTTTTTTCCAGTGAAAGAAACGTAGGCGTTCCTCCCTTTGAAGCCTAATCCGAAGGTGCGTAAGCGTGGTCTCCATCCTTGGCAGGGCCTTCTACTTGTTGCTGGGATCCTCGGCATGTTTGTCGCTATTGTTTCCAGTCAGAGTTCCACTTTTGGCGTCCATGACCGTTGCCTGAGCATTCCTCCAAGTGACTATTCCGCTATGGACTTGATGATTAATGATGAAGGCTTCTTCCTCAAGAATGCGAGCGGCTTGTACCAGAATTGGATGCGCGGCAGATCTTTCTTCAGAGTGGCACCCACCTACGGCGACTTCACGCAAAACTTCAAGTCCACAGGACAAATCTACAAAACCTACGGCCCCTACCGAGGCACAATCACATACAATGGAACAGTCGCCTATCAGGACACATTGTTCTTCATTGAAAAGAATTACATAACGATCTATGAGTGCCAGGTCCCGAATTTGGGAAGCTAACGATTTTTTCTGTGGTTACAGTTGCGAATTACTCAGAGTGAGTTTTTGCTGGCTCTAGCAATTGGTCTCATGGGTTTCATGTTCAACTCGCGACAGTTCCTCTTGTACCTGTCTGGGCTTTCAATCTTCTACGGATTCTTTGTTTATTATGCAGTTCTGTGGGGTAGCATCGTCTTAATCTCGAAAGCTGGCTTGGTAGTTTTCGGTTTCAAGATTAACGATCTCTCAGAGACATTCGGATTACTTCTCATTTTCTTCGCGTTCTCTGCAACAATCGGCTGGGAGAACCCTTATGTCCAATACGTAACCACCGGATCATTCACTGGTGCAAGCACAGTATTCTACGGGTCGGAAGACGGCGTACTGTGGACTCTGTGGAGTGGTCTAATGCCTAACCTGCCAGTTGAATCCTTGTGGTTCCTTGTCTTCGTCTTTTCACCGTTTATAATCGCCCTTGCTGGATTGTACCTTGTCTCGGGGCGAGTACATATGAGTCCAGCGTGAAGTGAATTTCTCTTTCATGTCTTTCCTTTTTCTTACCGACAGCTCGTATCCTGATTTTTTCTTTGAAAAGAGAAGACGATGCCGCTTGGAAGATTATGATTTCTTGGGCGTGTTGGCGGCTCAGTTAATTCTATCTCTTCTTTTCATGTTGAAGTTTTTGAGCGCTCCCACTTTTGGGGCGGCCGTTGTCTTCGCTTGGATTAATGGAATTTTTGCGTTATTCCTGTTCGTCCTAGTTCAGTCACATAAAAGCCCTATTGAGATTACTGGGGATTTTCATATTACGGAAGCGTTGCCCTTCATCTTCCTTGGCATTCTTGGAATTTACGTGATCGCCCGAGCCATACCCACCCTCATGCCAGGGCTCTTCCTAGTCCCTGAACCAGTCAATCCCTTTCCTGATTTCGGCACGGTGATTGCCAAGAACCTAGCGCTCGACCAAGCAGGAGCCGCGCCTCAAAGTCAGAATGCGCTTGAAGTCATCGCTTGGAATTTTTCGGTTTCCGCCGCCGAGGAAACCATGAAAATCGTTCTAGTTGTTCTGCTCGCTATCTTCCTCATCCATGAAGTCGCCTTCTTCAACAATCATTCGAAGCTGGGCTTGGCAGTTGCCCTCGGCCTAGTCATAGTCGCAATCTGGACGTACCTACACCAATTCCAAGCCTTCACGCAAATAGGTGAACTCTTAGTCGCCTTCCTAGCTGGAGGAGTCCTACTGGCCGAAATCCTGAAACTGAGAAATTACTTGGCCGCCGTCTTCACACATTTGGGCTGGAACCTATTAGTCTCCTTCACGCCGAACATATGTCTCGTACCAACATTACTCTGTAAACCGCCCGCCCTCGCCCTATTCGGATTGCAACTCCCAGTTATCTCGGGGTGGGATCCGTACATCCTATTCCTACTCATCTTAGCAGGAGTATCCTACTACTTCACCCGAAAGAGAACCTGATTTTTCTAACGATGGAGTTTGCTCACGCGAAAGACGCTCCTTGCTTCAGCCTGTCTTTTAGTGGCCTTGTTTTCGGTTTACCCGATTGTTTTCGCTGTGCCTGAGCGTTCTGCATCTTATTGGTGCTTGACCGCAACTCTGAAGGGATATGAAATCGTAGACAGTAAGCATGTGGTTGTGTCAGGGTTACTTCGCCAAGACTGTGCGTTAGATGTGTGGTTGCTAGACCTTCTAGGATGGGTTTCAGATCAGGATGGAACCGTTCTGGGACATGGAAGCCTCATACAGAAACCAGTCCTCCTAAAGAACCATGCAAACGCTCCGCTGCAAATCTTGGTTGAAAGCTACTATGCGCTCAACGAATTGGGCACCATGAACATTCAAAGCGTCCACTTCAAAGGTCAAGCAGCCTACTGCGTACCCTACAGTTTCAGTTTCTGGTCGGGATGCTGGAGTGGCACCTACATTTACGAGCACACTTGGACCAGAGCTGAAGTGTCAGGATTTTTCTTTTAGTGTGACAGCTGATGGTTAAGTCGAACGTAGCTAGGAACTTGATTGTCGCAGGCATTATCCTGATTATCATTCTCGCGGCTGAAGGTTACACTCCCAGCACTGCGAGCCGCCAGATCGTGCAAGGGATCAATGATATCTTCGGTTCATCTATCCTAGTAGGTTCCACTGGCGGCACGATGACGCTTGAGAACGGAACCAGCATACAACTCTCTTGGTTTCCCGTTGACCAAGTTAGCTTCAAAATGTCCCTAAACGCCTACTATGATGACGGCACCAACGCAACAATCTACGAGAAATCCTCCCTGCCCAAACTATCAAGCCTAGCATTGGTGGGAGGCAGTGCCAGTATCGGCGGTAAGAAGGTTAAGCATGTGGACGCAATTGCCGTAGTCGCCATTAACTCAAGCAGGTCGCTTCCGTCCACTGCAACCGCACACTTCCTCATGAACTTCACCGCTTGCATTCATGAATTGAACACGTGCAAATGGTTCTACCGCGACCTTACCTCGCCGCTCGTCAAGGACGGAACATTAGCCATCGCCGTCCTCCCGCCTTTATCAATACTGCCAGAGGAGGTGTTCGGTGATAATCCGACAAGCCAGAAGATTCGCCGCGTAGACTGGACAGTGACTGCGCAGGTTTCAGTGACCGCGCCAGGATACCAGCCGCTGTCATTGACTGGAGGAACCGGAAGCTTCCTCGACTGGCACTGGGACCCGCAAACAGGCAGCCTTGTACTGGGCGGAGCATGCACAGACTGCGGAACCCCAACCACACCAAGTGTTCCGAGCACTCCATCCGAAATTACGATTGATAACAAGGCCATAATTGGGGGCGCAGAAATCGATGAAGAACCAGCACCACCAACACCAGACTCATGCACAGGTGCTGGTTGCTCCAGAGGGACGGCAACAGTCACTACGATTGATAACAAGGCCATTGTTAGTTTTACTATTGATAGTATTGGTACTGTTGACATCAAAGACCTAAATATGGGCATCAAAGACCGCGTTGCCAAGCAAGCCATGATGGATAGAGAGGGGAGAGCTGGTAGTTCAGGGACAGGGAGGAGCGGGGGGACCGGTGGACCAGCGGGATATGCTCTAATACCTGTGATGACCCTAGCTCCGCTGAACTACGATATGCCAATCTACATAACGATGGGCGACACGACGGCGCTCATCAATCCCACGCCCTTCGTGGTTCTGCTCGGCCTCCTCGCCGTGGGAATACTGTACTTACGCAGCAGAAAACGGTGACCTAACAGACGCAGTGATTACCCACCCATGAATGGGTGTGGTTTTTCCCGCTCGCATTTGATAAGGATCACGATGGCAATGCCGCATAGGAGTAGGATGAGAGGTAGCAGGAGTCCGTAATCAGTTGTCCATGACGCTTCAATACTCATCGGCCTAGTTACCATGACGGATGCGGGGTTCTGCGTTGATGAGTAGTCTCCCGTCCACCCGTTGAAAACGGTTCGGACTCCAAGCGAGCTTAGAATGTCAGTGCGAGGTATGACTGTTGGGTTCACCGAGATTTCTGCTCGGCTGCCACTATTGTACCATCTTGAACCAGTCACCTGTCCGTATGGAGAAGTAACCGTAACATAATATTGGTCAACGTAAACAGGCTTGATCGTTAGATCCTGCGAAACTTCTATCTGTGACTGTGGAATGCCATGATTAGCAGACCATCCTTGAAAGACTTGTCTTTGGTTTTGATTTATCTGAATTGGTGCTGGGGTGGGCGGGTAAATTATTGAGCCTGACCCATACCATCCGTTGAGTGATGGTCGTCCTTCAACCGTGACGTAGTACCAAGGCCACAATGATCGGCCAAAACCGAATGGCGATACGTTTGTCTGTGAAGGAAGGTTGCTGCCTGCGAGCCAGTGATTGTTCTGGCCTGGTATGCTGAAAACTGAATAGGGGAAATAGGTGTAGGGCTGTGAGCTCCCAGCACCATAACAACACAGTTCGCGTGCTGAGGATGCAAGGTGCCATAGGCCGTTGCTGTCGCGGTATGAGAGGTTGCGGAACTCTACTGGTCCCAGCACATTATCAAGGCGCGTTGTTCCAGCCACTTCAGCCATAGCATAAGGCATATCCGTAGCCCAAGTTGTGTGTAAGTCCACGCTTCCTACCGCTCGGTCATCCACATACGCCGACCATGTTGTACCACTTGATACTGCAACACTGAACTTTATCCATGTTCCATTCGGTCCAACAGAGTCACCTTCCTTGCCAAACCACACTGAAGCCGAGCTTGCTGTGCCTGGTGGGTAATATTCCCAAAACCAGTTAGGATATGGGTCTTGCCCAAGATCGTATCCTGCTTGAATGAAGGCATCGTTAGGTAGGTTGATGCCTATCCAGTAGGCTAAAGCTGCTCCTCTTTCTGGGGGTTTCTGTGGTGAGAGTACACGGATTTCTACGCTCCCGCCCGTCGCACCGTAGCCTGCACCATCAATAATTGCTCCAACTTGGAACCAGTATTTCCCAGAGAAAGCTTGCGGTCCAAAAGCGGCCTGATGTGAAATCACTGAAGAGGACGCCACATTAGGAGGATTCGCGCTCGCTACGGGAACGCTAGGCATAAGCACTGTGACAATCATGAGAAGAAGAATGATTCCAGCTAGTTTAACTGAAGTTTCTTTGCATGTCTTCACCTGTCGTAACCTGCTAAATGTTCGGCTTGGACTTGCTCTTTTTACTTTCGATTACTAGACAGTCTCCATCGATTCGGACAGTTAGTTCCTCTCCGACTCGGAAGGGGAACCTATCGTCGCCAACGACTTGAGAGGGCAAGTAGATTGAATGTCTTCCGTCCGACCTGTAAATTTTTGTCGATGCTTCCTTAACCATGCTCAAACATCGGTTTACATAACGGTGAACACACATTTATATACTTCGGTGGGCATACCAAGGTTCACATAGAGGTTCAAACCATGGGTGAGAGATGAACCTCTTTAGCTTGGCCTAGGCGTCTGGCCGATTTTTCTTTCGGATTGCGTTGAATGCTTATCGTGTTCTCGGGCTATTGCTGCTTGGCACGGTAGTTGTGCTGTTCGCTTTGGCGTATAGTGGGCAGTATTATGGGGTTTATCCTGCTGTGCCGAGTTCGGCTGGTTCTGGGAATGTTGGAAGCGTTACGGTAACTCAGAGCTATCAGTCCTCAACCGTGACTAGCGTTCTTACGGCTGCGAGTTCTCAGGTTGTGACGCAAATCATTGGGAATCCGATTTCGAATGAGGAGTTGGGTCAGGTGATGTGTGGTGGCCCGCAGGTTATAGGTTGCAACTTTTTCCCGATCACAAGTCCCACCGGTCCAGTTACGGATGTGGCGAGCTATTGCGCCGCGTATAAGGCATGGTTCGGTGTAAGCTACTGTCCCGCCGCAGGCGGAGGAACACTAAGCCTCGTTGGCGACATCTTTAGACCTAACTACCCGCACGGACCGCTTATCCTCCTATCAGTTGTGAACCTACCGTTCGTCGTATCGCCGCAAATTCTGGCAATGCTATTTCTCGGTTTGATTTTCCTGTACCTCGCCTATCAGAAGGGGTAGCCTGTTGCAAGGTAAGTATGTTCTGGTTTTACTGACCGTTGCCATCTTGGCATCGGGGATGCTAGTTGCGTATGGGTACAATATTCAGTACACTTCTCAGTCAACCCTGAATCTACCTTTAGTGGTCAGACTGCTAACACATGCGAGCTCTGCTCCCATCTATGTGAACATAACTTCAAGCACATACACTGGCCTTAATTACGAGACTGATCCTGTACTGACCTACAGCGGAAATAGTAGCGTAGCTCTAGCCTCATTTGCAACAACAGAAAGTTACCCTGTAAAGTACACAACAACCCGATACCTAATCTCAAACCTCACAACCAACACCAGGATACTAGACCAGTGTTTAAGCGGCTACAAACTCCTATTCAGATACATGAACGGTTCCACTCAACGAGTAAACTTCTGCATCATAGACGCACAACCCTACACCTACTACATTGACGCCGTGTACACGAACAACCCGCAAAACACGAACATCCCCATCTTAAGCCTAGTCCATGAAGATGGTAGGATGCCTCGATTGAACACGCAACCACTCGGCGGCTTAATAATCCTCGGTTTGATTTTCCTATACCTCGCCTATCGCAACAACAAGTAGGCTCTATTTTTCTTACGACAAGGCTTGGCTTTTTCGACTCGCGGCATCGGTCTACTGCTTTCGCTGATATTCTTAGTTAATCTTGGCCTTGCCGCTGGCCAGGTGCAAATTGGACCGTACCAGTTGGGTTCAGTCTCAGTCTCTTTGCCGTATCAAATTTCAGTTGACCCGGGGTGGTGGACATATCTTGTTCAGCATTTCAATCCCTCCTACTTATCCGCACTGAATACATCCGTAGTGAACCTTGCCATTCCGCCAATCATAGTTGACCCGAACAATTTCTCGACCCCAGTTGGGAAGGCGTATCCAGAGCTTGAAACGGAAGGGGCGAAGATCGATTGGAATTCTCGGTATGGTGTAAGTGGTCCCTCTGGTGGACGTAAACTAAACCAAGTTACCATTGAGAGCTATGTTGACCCATTCTTGAGGGATTATTCTCCGCAGAAACTTGCGGCCTACGCTTGGGGAAGGAGTGGGAC
>Ga0315280_10011878_pt1 | contig 10633 bp, 6 predicted proteins | sample YL17G06_40_MG_FD_203697 | JGI IMG/M metagenome (GOLD analysis project Ga0315280, IMG submission 203697) | Sediment microbial communities from Yellowstone Lake, YNP, Wyoming, USA - YL17G06_40 | ecosystem: Environmental > Aquatic > Freshwater > Lake > Sediment | place: USA: Wyoming | collected... | reverse complement strand
GCTCTGTGGGAGCCCGGGCCGCGCCAAGCGCGGCGCCCCCGGGCGATCCGGATCGCCGCGAGACGCGGCTCCCACATAGACGCCACCCACCGAGAAAGGTCACACCCGTCACGCCGTGCGCCGCAGCCACGGCTCGATGGGGATCTTCGCGTCGCTGTGAAAGGGCAGGGCAACGCGCCGGCCGGTGGCCGCGGATTCGTATGCGGCCATGATGATCTCCAGCACGGCGCGCCCATCCTCGCCCGTCTCCAGCGGCTGGCGCCCGTTCTTCACGCAGTCCACGAAATGCGCCAGCTCCTGCGGAAAGCCGTAGTTCCAGGCCTCGTCGAAAACGGTGAAGGTCCACCCGCGCGTCTCCGGCGCCTTCTCGACCGCGTAGCCGTAGCCGACCTCGCTGTATGTCTCGAGCGCATTGCCGTGCAGCAAGTCGGCATAGGTCACGCCGTGCGAGCCGTAGACCTCTGCGCGATCATCCATGCCGCCGCGCTTGGCCCAGCTCTCCTCGGCCAGGCCCACCGCGCCGCCCTCGAACTCGACGATGGCGATGGCGTTATCGTCGCCGCGCGTGAGGTCGCCGTGGACGTAAGTGCCCATGTGCGCGCAGACCGCGCGCGCGCGCGGCTTGCCCAGCATCCAGCGGAAGAACTCGATGGCGTGGCAGCCCATGTCGAGCATGACGCCGCCGCCGGAGCGCTCGACATCCCAGAACCAGTCGCGGTGCGGGCCAAAGTGCTTCTCGCTCTGCTTGACGAGGTAGATATTGCCCAGCGCGCCCTCGTCCACGAGCTGCTTGGCGCGCACGTACTTGGGGGCGAAGCAGAGCTCCTCGGCGTACATCAAGTGCACGCCCGCTTGCGCGCAGGCGGCGATCATGCGGTCGGCGTCGGCGAGGTTGAGGCAGAACGGCTTCTCGCAAATGACGTGCTTGCCAGCCGCGGCGGCGGCGATGGTCAGGTCGGCGTGGAGATAATTGGGGATGCAAAGATCAATGATTTGCACCTCGTCAAGCGCGAGGGCGCGGCGGTAATCGGTGAGCCAGCGCGGGATGCCGAAGCGCTGGGCGAAGCCGCCGGCGCGCGCCTCATCGCGTCCGACGGCGGCGACGACGCGCGCATCAGGCACGAAGCGGCGGTAGCAGTCGGCGTGAATCTCGCCCACGAAACCGCAGCCGATCAAAGCGATGCCGATGGTGTCCATTGCGCACGCCTCTCCCTTCCAGGGAGAAGTTGGGTGAGGGTCGCGGCTGCGCTGGCTACCCTCTCCTTAGCCCGGATTATTCATGTCATTCCGAACGGAGCAAGGCGGAGTGAGGAATCCCCTACCAGGGAGCGCCAACGATAGGGGATTCCTCGCTGCGCTCGGAATGACAGCGTGCAGTCCCCCCACGCTCGTCGTGAGTAATCCAGAGTTAGTCCTCTCCCTTGCAGGGAGAGGAGACGTAACCTAACCCCTCTCCCTGCTGCACCACGCATTCACGCCTCCAGCAGCGGGCAGGGGCTGATGGCGATCCCCTTGTCGGTGCGCGCGACGCGCAGCGTCTTGACCTCGAACGGCTCGAACTCCAGCGCGTGCGGCTCGGCGCCCTCGATCTTCAGCGCCGCGTGGGTGCGCCGCCCAATGGTCTCGTTGAATCGCAGAATCAGGTCGTCGCCGTCGTCGGCCTTCTTCATCGCCGACAGCGTTATCGTGGGCGGCGTCACCTCCAGCGGCCACTTGAGCCGCGCGGGGGCATTCGGCGGCGGCGGCGGCTGATGATAGATGAAGAACGCTTCCAGGGGCATGTTCAGCTCCATGGCCGCGGGCACGAGCTCCTTCGCCAGCTCGCCCGCGTCGCCCCACAGCAGGCGGAAGCGGAAATCGTGCTGCCCCTGGTCCATGTAGGTGTGACTCTCGTCGGCGCGCGCGGGCGCGTCGCCGAAGCGCGAGTGCACCGCCCCGCGCACCAGGCTCAGCCCGAGCTCGCCGTGACCGCGCGCGTGGAAAGCATACTGCCCATCGTTGGCCACGCCGAGCGCCAGGCCGCCGCCGCGCTGCTCCTCGATGCGCAGCCAGCGCCCACCCACGTTTTCGGTGCCATCAACAGGTCGCTCGATGGCCGCGAACGGAACCTCGCACACCGCGCGGCACTGCTTCAGGCGCAGCGGCAAGACCCACTTCAGCATCTGCCGCCGCTCCTGCCAGTGCACGCGCAGCGCGGCGTCAATGTAGGGCAGGTCGGCGTAGAAAGTGAACTCCTGGAGCACGCGCGACCGCCGCCAACCCAGCAGCGAGCGCACCGTTATGCTCACCGGCCCGCGCGTCGCCACATGCAGCGCCGCGACATCGGTTCGCTCCTCGCCCGCCCAGCGCGCGACCTCGCGCTCGGACAGCGGCTTGAACTCGCCCAGCGCCTCGCTGAAGTTGACATTCTCCTCGCCGCCCCACGCGTCGAGCGTATCCTTCATCGCCGCCGGCACCGCGCTGCCCTTGAGCAGCTCGCGGCCGGTGCGCTGGTCGCGCAGCGAGGCGAGGCCGCCGGTCTCGCGCGAAAACGTTGCGCGCGCCCATTCGTTCTCGACGATGATGGCGGTTTTTGTTTCTCTAACCGTCAGCGGCGATTCGCTCGCGCCCAGCGCCTGGCCGCGGCGAACCTCGTAGCGCCGCACTGTCAGCGGCGGCACGCTGGCGACGAAAGTGACATTGCGGAACCAGGTGCCGGCGGTATGCTCGAAAACGCCGCCGGTATCCTGCGCGGCCAGTTTCCGCCCGCGGTCGTCGTGCAGCGCGAACGGCTCGCGCTCGCGCGGCGGCATGTAGCTCATCAGGAAGTCGATGCTCACCGGCGCGGTCATGGCGCTAGCGTGGGGGTTGAAGACGTAGAGCGGTATGGTCGCCGGCTTGGGCGCAACATTCGGCAGCAGCGCGAGGTGGGCGTCCATGCGCAGGCGGCGGCAGATGTCCATCGAGCGGCCGAAGATCTCCATCACGTCGCGATACGCCGCCTCGGCCGACGAGCCGGCCATGATGTCGTGGAAGGTGTTGAAGGCGACGCCTTTCCATGCTTGCGCGAGCTCCGCCTGCGGGTAAGGACGCCCGCGATCGCGCCATGCCAGCGCCGACCAGCGCTCGGCGGAGGCGAGCAGGGCCTCGGCGCGGCGCATCGTTCGCTTGACGGGCGACATCGAGGTGTAGCAGCCGGCGAAGCTGCGTTGAAGGTCGCCCTGGTGCAGCGGATATTGCTGCGGCGGCTTGAGGCGCGCGAGATAGGCCTCGGGCGTGCTGTGGCGAATCTCGATGTCCTTGGTCTCGGCGGCAAGCGCGCGAATCATGTCGAGGTCTTTGCGCGTGGCGCCGCCGCCGTGGTCGCCCAGGCCCCACAGGATGAGGACATCCTCGCCGAAATCGCGCGCGAGTTCGGCGGCGCGGCGGATGCTGTCGGCGGCATGGCCCTCGGGCGTGCCATACCAGCCGGCGGCCGGGCGCAGCGCCAGCACCTCCGATCCGTCCAGCCCGCGCCAGCGATACTGCGCCGCTGGCAGCGGGCACAGGTGCCCGCCCGGCCGGCAGTGGATATAGAGGTCGTATCCCGCCTGGCGCAGCAACTGCGGCAGACTGCCATGGTGACCGAAGGAGTCGAAGTTGTACGCCACGCGCGGCTGCGCGCCGAACTTTTCGGCGAAGTAGCGGCGGCCGATGGCGATGAGCCGCACGAAGGTCTCGCCGCCGGGCATATTGCAGTCGGGCTGGAGATACCAGCCGCCGGAGATGTTCCACCGCCCGCCGGCGACCAATCGCTGGACGCGGGCGAATAGCGCCGGGTCGCAGCGCTCAATGTATTCGTAGAGTAGGCTCTCGTTGTGGTTGAAAATGAACTCGGGGTACTCGTCGAGGAAATCGGCGGCGGTGCGAAAGGTGGAGATGGCCTCGCGCGCGCCTTCCTCCCAGCCCCACATCCAGATGGGATCGAGGTGGGCGTTGCACACCAGGTGGACTATGGGCTTGTCGCTGCGCATGTGATGGGCTCCTGTGTGAAGTTCGCGTTGCCGCGGACCTATAATGCGGTGGGAGCGGCGGCTGGCCGCGGCTACAGGGCAGTCCTGTTCGCCGCCGCGCGCGGCTCCCCTGCGCGGCGGTGGGCCGCCTGCCGGGCGGATTGTGCAGGCGATGACACACGCCGCTGGCGGGCGCATCGGCCATGGCTGCCGATGGCGCGCAGGGAGGCGCGAGGCTGCGGGCGAAAGGGATTGCGCTGGTCGCGCAGCCGTCCCCAGGCCTACGAAGCCTGGGCGAAGTAGCCCGGCGGGGAGCGCGAGAGGGCAGACCGCATATGTCGCGCCTATTGTTCTCGGTCATTATCGTCGTCATCGCATGCTGCGCTGCGTCGGCGGCGGCGCCGGAGGAGAACGTCATGCCCGAGGTGTGGGTGAATCAGTCGCGGGACGAGGTGCAAGCCGGCAACGGCCTGGTGACCATCGCCTTCGCGCGGCGCGGCAAGGCGGTGGTGATGCGCAGCCTGGCCCGCGGCGCGCGTCGGGTCGAGCTGCTGGCCGAGCCGCGCGACGACGATCATCTATGGGAGATGGAGCTGCGCACGGCCAAAGGCGAGACGGTCGCGGTTTCGAGCGCGGACGCGCCGGCGGCGACGATGGAGGCGCGCATTGTGAAAGGCGACGGCGCGACCGGCAAGGCCGCCGAGATCACGCTGCGCTGGCCCGATGGGCCGGTCGCGCACGGCCGCATTGATGTCGAGGCGACGGTGCGCGTTGATCGCGGCGACCCGGTCACGCATTGGCGCCTGACGGTCGCGAACCCGCAGCAAGAGCTCGGCCCATGGCGCGTCACGTTCCCCATCATCCCGAATGTGTCAGCGCAGCCGCGATCGAAGCTGGCATTCCCGATGGGCTGGGGATTGGTGTTTGCCGATCCCCTGCACGCGGGCGAGGTTCGGGGCGTTTACCCCGGCATGGCGCCGGCGATGCAGTTCATGGCGTGCTGGCGCGCGGGCGGCGGCGTGTATCTCGGCGCGCATGACCCCGCGGCGACGTACAAGCAATTCGTCGAGACGCCGCGTGCGGAAGAGGAGCGGCTGCGTCTGGCGATCGTCGACTATCCTGCGGGCATGGGGCAGCCGGCGCGGGAATACGCGTTGCCATACCAGGCGGCGGTGGGGGTATTCGCCGGCGACTGGTACGACGCGGCGCAGTTGCATCGGCAGTGGGTCATATCGGCCGCGCCATGGGCCAGTCAAGGCGAGGAGCGGACGCGGCAGGCGGCGCCGCAGTGGCTGAAAGAGATCGACCTGTGGTGCGTCGGCGGCGGCAGCGCGGCGGAGGCGGTCGAGCCGGTGAAGCGCTTCGCGGCGTACTTCGGCGTGCCGACCGCGGTGCACTGGTATAGCTGGCACCAGATTCCGTTCGACGATCACTACCCGGAGTATTTCCCCGCCAAGCCGGGCTTCGCCGAGGGCGTGGCGGCGCTGCAAGCGGCCGGCGTGCGCGTCATGCCGTACATCAACGGTCGCCTGTGGGACCCGCGCACCGATTCGTGGAAGGCCGAAAACGCCGAGGCGGCCTGCGCCAAGGACGAGAGCCTGCACCGCTACGAGGAGACCTATGGCTCGGGCGTGCCGCTGGTGGTCATGTGTCCGTACACCGAGCAGTGGCAAGCGAAAGTGACGGGCCTGGTTGATCGGCTGGTGCGCGAGTGCGGGGTAGACGGGGTCTACATAGACCAGATTTCAGCGGCGTCGGCGGTGCTTTGTTTCGACAAAGAGCACGGTCATCCGGTCGGCGGCGGGGGATTGTGGGCGGCGGGTTATCGGCGGCTGCTGGAGCGGGCGCGGGCGAACCTGCCGCCGGGGAGGATGCTGACCACCGAGGAGAACGCCGACCCGTGGGTGGACCTGCTCGATGCGTTTCTGCTGGTCAACACGCCGCCGAACCGGGGCGAGGTGACGCCGCTCTACCCGGCGGTTTACGGTGGGCGCACGATAACGTTTGGGTTCCAGTACATTGCTGGCGGCGACCTCGATAACGGCTTGCCGTTTCGCGCCAAGATGGCGCGGGCGTTCGCGTGGGGGTCGCAACTGGGCTGGGTGGGGCCGGAGATTCTTCAGGAGCGATACGCGCGCGAGGCGGAGTATCTGCGCGCGCTGGCCCAATGCCGCCACCGCGCGCACGATTTTCTGGCGTTCGGGGAGATGCTGAAGCCGCCGCAGGTGCGGGGCGTGGCGCGCGTGACGATCGCGGGCAAGGCGCCGTTTGGCGGCGAGTATGGGCTCGCGCTGCCAGCGGTGGTTTCGTCGGCGTGGCGCGCGGATAATGGCGACATCGGTATCGCGTTGACCAATTTCACCGATGAGCAGCAGACGGCGCGGTTAGACCTGAGCGCGCGCCGGCTGGGGCTTGCGGCAGGCGGCCGCTATCGTCTGACGCGCATCGCGCCGCAGGGCGAGCAGGCCGCCGTCGAGCTGGCTGGCCCGCGCCTGGCGCATGAGGAGATCATGCCGCCGCGCTCGGCGGTGGTGCTGCGGATCTCGGCATTTTCCGGAGGTTGAACCGCAGAGAACGCAGAGAGCGCAGAGCAGCGCACGTTTGTACGGCAGGGATTTGTGCTCTCCCCAGCCGACCGGTCGAACTCTCCACGAGAAGGTGAGGGCATGCGCCTACCTTCGATGTGGACAGGTCAGTGCGCCTCCCCTGGCGTCAATCGCTGCTCCCCGCCACGCATGAGTTTAACGATCCTCTCCGTGTCCTTCGTTCCGTGCCACCTGACGGGGATCCAGGGGTGACCCGTCCTCAGCTCCCGGCGCAATGCTGCGGGTGAACTCAGACGCGTGTGCGTGTAGTGAAGGCGAACCCTCAACTCCAGAGGTTCGCCAAGGAAGTCGACGGTCTCAGGCCGCTCAAGGACCAGAGAAGGACCACGCGGCTGCGGGGCGGCAAGCAGCAGGGCGACACGGTCTCTTTCAACTCGCGCACTACAGCTAAAGTTGGGTGCCGAAGTTCTCAACTGCTCTCCCGAGATGAGGCGGTGTAGACCCCACACGGACCGCACAGCGCCTTCGTCGAGATGAGTGAGGCGTGGGTTCACGCCAAAGTATCGCGCGACGGCGCGCGCCTTGGACAGCAAGTCGAGGATGGGCCACAGTCGAGTCACCACGCCTGACCTCTCAAGTGTGCCCACGAGGGCCGAAGCCAGATGCCGGTTGATCTCCGCATTAGTCATGCGCACCCTCGGATGTTCGCGTAGGGCTGCGAAGAACGAGGTGATCACATCAAAGTAGGGAAGATCGAGGACTGGTTTACCTATCCAATCGGCATCGACCAGGAGGTCAAAGCTCAACTCTGTAGAGGCGCCAACTGGCTCGACGATGGAGACATTCAATATACCGCCGAGGGTGCCGGTCACGCGATGCTCGGCAGGCCCGCCCCAGATCGTCGCTTGGATGTCAGGAAGCCGCGCGATGTGGCGCTCGGACTCGTCAACCACCGAGAAGCCCAGCGCTAGTGTTCCAAGCGGCCCGGGCCTTACCTCAACCTGCGGTCCTAACGACTGCACAAGCTCGCGGAATAGGTCCGACCCGTCAACCGCGATCTCGCCTGAGCCGAATACGGTCGGTAGCCCGCGGCCTAGGAAATCACGCAGCTTGGGCCCAATGATGTCGCCGGACCCACTGAACGTCAGCCTGACCGGGACCGCATCGGCCCGTGCGGACAGCGTGTAGTGGGTGCCGTCTGGCGTTGCGACCACCCTCACTTTGAAGCGAGGATCCAGTTTCTCCCACCGGGAGATTTCCTCTCGGATGGCCGCATCGGGCGAACCAGGATAGAGATTGGCCATGTACTGTCTAGCCAACCTGACTGCATCGCGCAGGCCCGCGTAGTCCTGAAGTCGGTTGCACAGTGGAACAGACACCGTCACCGTCCGCTGCCGCTCAAGTTGTTCGTTGCCCACGCTCTCGCAGATATACTGCTGCATGAAGAGCCAGTATGCGCCTCCCCCAGCCAGGTCGCTCACGACAAAGAAGACCGGTTCGTGGTGCACAAGATATTGTTTGAGGTGCTTCGTCTTGATCCGATGCTTCACATGACCCTTGCTGAGCCTGATCCGACGCGTTCCCCTCACCTGAATCGAGAACAGCAAGCCGGTGTCTTGTCCTCGCTCGAAGACTTGCACGACGAGATCCAACCCGTAGTCGTGGTCGCGAGCCGGGATCTTGTTCCACTCTCTGGGCAGAAGATGCTCGCACAACCGCTGCCCTTCCTCGCCTCGTATGTGCTCCTCGCTGCGCATCGTATCTCACCGTCCATAGCTCTAATGATGTGCCACAGGGCCCACCCCTGCCTTACTCAACGTGAAGTCCGGATGCCTCGCTGCATCGTCTCGTTGGTGCGCTCCATCATCTCCACCGCCGCGGGGGTGCGCGTGGGGTTGACGTCGTTGGCGTCGCCGGGAGAGTCCCACTGCCACACCAGCGTCAGCGGGATGTTGAGCCGCCGCGCCATCTTCAGCACGTCCGCCAGAAACGGCGTCTCCGGCCGCTTCTCGTAGGCGTCGCCGGTCTCGCCGATATAGAGCGGCTTGCCCGCGCGGTCCGCCGCCTGCTTCAGCGCCACCAGCGCCTTGGCAGACAGCTCATCCTTGTTGCCCAAGCGCATGTTGTCGTGCCCGCTGTAGAAGTGGATGGAGATGAAATCAATCGGATCGGGATTGGTGTCGCGCATGTAAGTGGTAAGCTCGTCCAGGCTGTCGGCGGTCCAATCCATTTTCCCCTTCTGATGGCGCATGTGCTGCGCGGCGGGGCGCGGCGCGCTGTTGCCGGTGGCGATGAGGTGGTTGGGATCAACCTCGCGAATGACCCGCGCCAGCCGCTTCATGTAGGCGATCATGTCATCGGAGGTGTAGTTATCGCGGCGCAGGCGCATGTACGCGGTGCCCAGTTCCGCCCAGTTGAGGTCGCTCCAACCGTAGGGACGCATCGGCGCGAGGTCGGCGCCGAGGTTGAGCTCGTTGGAGAGCTCCCAGAACAGGATCGTATCGTTGTCGCGATAGCGGGCTACGAGCTGGCGCGTATAGAGCTCGAGGTATTGCCACGAGCGCGAGTCGCGGTTGAGCAGCATATCGAGGATGCACTCCTGCGCCATGTCGGGGAAGAGCGAAGTGTTCCAGTTGACGACGGGAATCAGGCGCACGCCCGCCGCGCCCGCATCGGCCACCAGCGCGTCGAAAGCGCCCCACCACGCCTCCTGGCGCGGCCAGGTCTTCATGTCCACCGGGTAGAAGCCGACGCCGGAGAAGCGAATGGCGGTGAAGCCGTGCGCGGCGGCGCTGGCCAGGGCGTCGTGGGCCTGCTTGCGGTCGTCGCCGCCCTTGAGGTAGCGCAGGAAGAGGTCGAACTTGTTGACCGAGACCAGGCGCAGGGGCTTGCCGCCGAGCGTGACATCGGCGCCGCGGCGCTTGAGGAAATCGGCGCGCGCGCCTTGCGCCGCCAGCACCAACACGACGACGGGAAGCAACAACTGGAACACCGTTTTCATCTCGATCCCCTTTCGCGCCGAGGATTGAATGCGCTTGACGGAAAAATCCGGCCGCGGATAGACGCGAATGAACGCGGGTAGGGCGCAGCCTGCGGCAGCCGGAGACGGCGGTTCTGTCACGATAGGGGATTCCTCGCTGCGCTCGGAATGACATTTCGTTCGGGGGGCCGCTGGGGACAGTTACCTATTTCCCGCAAAAACCAAGAGCAGGCAGCAGAAACCCTTGGGGAAATAGGTAACTGTCCCCAATGCTCCGCCTCATCGGCGTTCGTCTGCGTTCATCGGCGGCCCCATAGACAGCGGCCGGCGGCGCATGCGATAGGAGTCGCCTGGCGCGCGGTGGTCGCATTCGCCGTAGATCGAAAAGCCGAAGCTGGTATACATCTTCAGCGCCCGCGCGTTCTGCTTGTTGACGCTCAGAAGCACGGCTTCGACGTGCCGGCGTGCGTCGGCCTCAGCCAGCAGCCGCGTCATCAGCTGCGGCCCATAGCCCTTGTTCTGCCAGGCGTCGGCCAGGCCGATCCCCAGCGTCGGCTCGGGCGCGCTGATGTCGCTCAGGAATGCATGGCCGACGATCTCGCCATCGGGCGTCACCAGTACCAGCGCCAGATCGCACCCCGCGACGGCGCGCTCGACGACCTCGCGCATGTTCTCCGGCGTCGGCTGCGAGTAGGGCTCATAGAAATGCACGGTCGCGTCTGACAACCCGTGGTAGAAGCGCAGCAGCGCCTCGGCGTCGCCCGCGCGCATGGGGCGGATGGTCAGCTCGCTCTTCGAGATTTCTTTCGTCGCCGGCGCCCCTCGGTCATTGGGGTATGTTCGTTTTCAACGGGTGGGGTAACGCTCCCGACAACTCCTCTCCCTTCCAGGGCTTAGCATTACCCACATCTTGAGTAGCCGCAGAACGCGCCGTATGGACTGCGGGAGCTTTAGTCGCCTCCGGCGACGTGCTCCCGCTGTGAAAGCGGCGGCGCGCCGCCGCACTCCAAAACGGCCCGGCTGCGAGATCGTCGCCCAGTCTGCGCCGGGGCGCTGTAGGGGCACGGCATGCCGTGCCCCTACGAAGGCCCGCGCGACAGAATCTCGCCTGGATACCCCCGTAGAGCACGATGTGG
>Ga0315280_10011877_pt1 | contig 10634 bp, 9 predicted proteins | sample YL17G06_40_MG_FD_203697 | JGI IMG/M metagenome (GOLD analysis project Ga0315280, IMG submission 203697) | Sediment microbial communities from Yellowstone Lake, YNP, Wyoming, USA - YL17G06_40 | ecosystem: Environmental > Aquatic > Freshwater > Lake > Sediment | place: USA: Wyoming | collected... | reverse complement strand
GCCAGCGAACTGCTCCGCCGCGCCGACATGGCCCTCTACCGCGCCAAGGAGGCCGGGCGAAACAGGACCGAGTCCTGGGCCAACCTGTCCAGGGACCTCTCCGCCATCGGCGAGGATGAGGGCCAGGAGGTCGTCGAACTGCGAGAGAAGCTGGCGGACATATCCACGCAGGCAAAAGACGCCTTCATCCAGAGCATAGGCGGGCTGGTCAAGGCCCTCGACGCCCGCGACCCGTACACCAAGCAGCATTCCGAGAACACCATGCGCTACGCCGTCAGCATCGCCGAGGTCCTCGGCCTGCCGGACGAGGAGGTCGCCGTCATCCGCCGGGCCGCCGTCATCCACGACCTGGGAAAGATCGGCATCCGCGACTCGGTCCTGCTGTCCCCGCGGACGCTCACACCATACGAACTGAGGACGATGCGACAGCACCCGGTCATCGCCACGCGGATCCTCGACCAGATGCGATTCCTCGAACGCGAACTGCCGATCGTCCGCCACCACCACGAGCGGTGGGACGGCCAGGGCTACCCCGACGGCCTGGCAGGAACCGCAATACCCATTGGCGCGCGAATCCTCGCCGTGGCCGACTCGTTCGACGCCATCACCTCCACGCGAGTCTATCGCGACGCGAAGTCCGTCCCCGACGCCCTGCGAGTCCTGGCCGACAACGCGGGCACACAGTTCGACCAGGCCGTCGTGGAAGCCATGCTCCAATGGGCAGACAAGGTCCACCGCCGCATCGGCCGGGACAAACCCCTCCTGGTCTCCGACCTGCTGGACGCCCAGATGGAATGCGTCCTGGGGGCGTGACGGCGGCAGCCGGCTCGGCTGTGGCATCCGCCACTGGCGGATGAGTAGCATGGGCATCTTGCCCATGAGTAACATGGGCGTCCCGCCCATGTGTATCGGCTTCGCCAGGGCCGAGACGGCCCTGGAACTCACGGGCGAGCCCAACGGGCCCCTTTCGGGGACGCCCGTGCCCCGCGGCGACCGCCTTGCGCGACCGCATCGTAGGTGGTGGCCCAGGCGTTGACCGGCACGACGGCCAGGCTCCGACTCGAGCGGCTTCAACCCGGCATCCACAGGAGACCTACCCCGAATGGCCAATGTAGGGGGTCCGCTCAAGGTACCCGGTCTCGCCACCCGGTCAAGGCGCCCGCTCAAGGTGCTGTCGCGGGGCGCAGGTACTGTCTCAAGGCACTTGTCGTATTACCGCCCAACCGATAGAATGGCCCTTTCATTGACGAAGCCGTGTTTCGCCAGCGTAGCTCAACGGTAGAGCACCGCTTTTGTAAAGCGGCGGTTGCGGGTTCGATTCCCTCCGCTGGCTGTGCCGCGGCGTAGCCCTCCGTAGGCCCTGCGAAGGAGGACGAAGCCGGGCTGTTGTGCCAAACGATGACAAACAGGTCGTTTCATGGACTACAGTCCGGCACCGATTTCGGCACCGGCGGCACTGAACTCGGCACTGGTGACGCCTGAACTTCCGCAGAACTTCCGTCGCACTTGACCTGGGTTAGGCCGGAGGCATCTGGTCTCCAGTATTCTCCCCCGGCCCCGGCCCCGGCCGAATCCGTATTGACTTTCCCCCCGCCGGCGGATATCTCCAAACCCAAGAAGGGAGAGTCTTATGAACAAGATATGTCTGCTTCTGTGCGTCATGACAGCCGGTCTGGGCCAGGCGGCCCCGGCAGCCGAGGACGCGAAAGCCGCCGCCGCGTCCGCCAAGAATCCCAAGCTGGCCTCGGCGAAGGCCCTGTACCTGTCGGCCGTCTTCGGCCAGGACGCCTCCCGCAAGATGCTGATCGTCGTGGATGAGTCCAAGGGCACGGGCAAGGGGTACGACCAGGCCTACGTTGACGAGAACCTCGACGGCGACCTGACCAACGACGCGCCCAAGGCCTTCCAGACGGTCGGGTCGGGCGAGAAGAAGACCACCGTGCCGCGGTTCTCCTTCAAGGGACCGGGCCCCGGCAAAGACGCCGCAGCGGCCACCTACGAACTGTACCTCTACATGCTGCGGGCCACGACCGGCAAATCGACAGCGACCAAGGTCGCCGCCCCCGCCGCCAGTCAGCGGTTCATGTACTGGCTAAAGAACCCCGGCGGCTGGGATTATTTATTCATCAGCGGCTCCGTTCAGACCTATCCCAGTTCGGCCGAAGCGTTGGCGGGCAAGCCCATCCACCTGGGCGGGCCTTGCACGTGGTCGGTGAATCTGGCGGCGGCCAAAGAGGACGGCCAAACGTCGGTCTCGGTGGGCTGCAAGGACACTAACGGCTGCACACTGCGGTCGGTAACCGCTGCGGGCAAGGCCTCGCCCACGCCCACGCTGACGCTGCTGGACAAGAGCGGCAAGGAACTGGTCCCGGCCAAAACAATGGCGTTTGGCTGAAGCGGCATCTGCCAGACGACCGTCATGGCGGCGGTCAACACCATTGACAAGGCGATTATCGAACTGGATGGCGGGCCGTACCTGGGCAAGGTGAAGGAAACGATTTCGCCCCACAGCAGGACGGCTGCACCAATGGGCGGGACAACCGCGAAATCCAAGGCGAAAGCAGCCAAGTAAATCCATTTCAGAACGTGTATGAAAACCGTAGCATGGGCGTCCCGCCCCCCGGCCGGGCCGCTCCCGACGTTTGGTCGGGCGATTCTGGGCTGTTCGAGGCACCACTAGCCGACATGCGATTCGAACCTGCGACCCGTGGGTTATGTCGGCGTTTCGCTGGTAACCCGGCGCAAGGCCAGGTATCGTAAGGGATCGCCCCGAGCGTGGTCGAGGGGCTTGCCGGGAATTGCCTGAGGCAAAGGAGACGGTCATGGCTGGGATAACGAGAAGGCGGTTTTTGCGGCGGCTGGGCGGCGGGGTGCTTGGCGTGTCGCTGTTGGCTGAGGGCATCCGCGCCGCCGCGGCCCAGACGGCCCCCGCCCGGAAGCCCAACGTCCTTCTGATCATTACGGATCAGCAGTCGGCCACGATGTTGAGTTGCACGGGCAACAAGTGGCTCAAGACCCCGGCCATGGATTCGCTGATGGCCAAGGGGATGCGTTTCGAGAAGGCGTATGCCGCGAATCCCGTCTGCATGCCCTCGCGATTCAGCATCTTCACGGGGCGATATCCCTCAGCCGTCGGCGCGCGCCAGAACGGCCCGAGCAAGGGGGCCGAGCGTTTCGCCCCGCTGGCCATGGGCCACGCCTTCGGGGCGGCGGGGTACAGGACCGTCTACGGCGGCAAGGTGCATCTTCCGGGCCCGATGGCCGACATCAAGGCCTGCGGGTTCGACCTTCTGACCGCCAACGATCGCGACGAGCTGGCCGAGAAGTGCGCCGCGGTGCTCAAGGAGCCTCAGGACCGGCCGCTGCTGCTCGTCGCGTCGTTCATCAACCCGCACGACATCTGTTTCGAGGCGATACTGGCCCAAGAGCCGCAAGGCGAGTTAAGCAAGGCAAGCGTGGAAGTGAAGACCATGCGGCAGGCCGAGCAGATCCCCCAAGGCGTCACGGAAGAGAAGTTTTACGAAACGCTCTGCCCGCCGCTGCCGGACAACCACGAGCCGACCGACGGCGAGCCAAAGGCCATGCAGGCCGCCCTGAAGGACCGCCCGTTCAAGAAATGGATCCGGGAGAACTGGGGCAAGAACCAGTGGCGCCGGCATCGCTGGACATATTGCCGGCTGACCGAAGTCGTCGACCGGCAGGTCGGGAAAGTGCTCGACGCCCTTGGGGCCGCGGGGCTGGCGGACAACACGATCGTCGTCTTCACGTCGGACCACGGCGACATGGACGCCTCGCATAAACTGGAGCACAAGTCCATGACCTACGAGCAGGCCGCTCGAATACCGCTGATGATCCGGGCGCCGGGCGTGACAAGCCCCGGCCAGGTCGATACGGAGCACCTCGTCAGCAACGGGCTCGACATCTATCCCACGTTGTGCGACCTGGCGGGCGTCAAGCCGCCGGAAGGCATGGGCGGCCTGTCCCTGAGGCCGCTGCTGGGCGGCGGCAAACCCGCGTCCTGGCGAAGCCAACTGATGATCGAAACACAGTTCTCCTTCGGCGTGACGGATGGCCGGTACAAGTACACGCTGTTCGACGTCTCCGGCCCGGAGGAATTGCTCTGCGACCTTCAGACTGACCCGGGCGAAATGAAGAACCTCGCCGGCATGAAGGAGCACGCCGAAACCCTTAAGGCGATGCGCAAGGCCCTGGCCGAGGAAACCGCCAGGCACAACGTGAAGCCGCGGTGCGACATCCCGGGGCAATAGCGGCCCACAGGGCAAAGCCCACGCGTCTTCTCAGGTCAGGGCAAGTGCGGCTGGCGCGCGGGTTGCGGCCCCGGCGCCGGTTCACTCCTGCGATGCCGCCTGCGGCCGCTCGGCGAGCTTCCTGAGCATCCCCTCGACTTCCTTGACGTCCCTGACTCGAAGAAAACCAAGCTCCATCAGTTCGCCGTCTTCGGAACCTCCATATGCCTGACGGGTAAAGACCACGTCCCCCGAACCGTCCTTCTTTTCCTTCCGGTGCATATCCTTGAGTTTGTTAGGCGGATAGCTGCGGATGGTGGTCGACCATCCGCCGTCGAACGTGATCGCCCTTCGGTCCGTGATCACATAGACGGTCTTGCCGGTCTTCCTGCGAGCCCACAGCGGGCTGGACATCATGCCTAATCCCAGAAGTACGAACGGTATGCCGAAGAAGGCAAAGACGCCAAACCCGCCCGACCCAAGCGATACAAGCGGCTTCTCGGAGGCCTCGAAGACTGTCCAGAGGACGGCAAACGCCGTAATCAGAATGCCCGCAATACACACAGCCGTCGAGGCCGGGGTGAAGAGTTCACGTATGGGCATGTCCATCCACTTGATGCGCTCGCCCGGTTCAAGCTCGCGTTCAACCGTTTCCTGAAGACGCCTCGGTATGGCTGCGCCGGTTGTCATGTCTTGCCGCCCATCCTTTCAAGGCCTAAGCCGGTGTTTGTCCCCAACGACCCAATCCTACCGCGGCCCCAGGCGGGCCGCAAGTCGATTTGACACTGCCGAACCGGGTGCGTTGCGGCAACAACCCCGACCCATGCTCGCTGAAGCGAGCAAGCCTCTCCATACGCCCCGTGTCCCCGTTCCTGTTTCCCGGTTTCCGCCCGCGGCGTGTTCCCGGTTTGCGCCTGCGGGGGATTCCGCTTTTCCGCCTTGCCCGGGCGGCGGCTTGAAATGCGGGCGGTTGGCGGGTATTGTCTGTCGTAATGTTTGTCGTAATGTCTGTCGTAGTGTTTGGCCGGCGCCGGCCCTTGGAGGCTTCGTTCGGCCGCGGAGCGAGAGGTTTCTTTGGCCCCCGCGGGCTGGAAACTAAGAGGATGGCAGTCAAGACATCGACCAATAAGGCCAATAAGCTCGCCGGGCGCAAGTTGTGGATTCCGCGGATGACGTACGTCGGCGCGCGGTTCATGGCGGCGGCGTTTCGGGCGGTGGGGATCGACGCGTCGCCGACGCCGCCGTCGGACGCCGAGACCCTCGAGCTGGGCGGGCTTTACACCAGCGGCGAGGAGTGCTACCCGGAGAAGGTCACGATGGGCGACTTTCTGCGGATCGTCAAGGCCCCGGGCTTCGACCGCGACGCGCACGCCTTTTTCATGCCGACGGCCGAGGGACCATGCCGCTTCGGCCAGTACGCCCCGTACCTCCGTCAGGTGCTCGACGAGATGGGCTACGAGGACGTGCCGGTCGTCTCGCCGACCAGCAAGAACAGCTACGACGGCGTCGGCGAGCACGGTTCGGACGTGATGCGGCAGATGTGGCGCGGGCTGGTCTGCTCGGACATATTGCGGAAGATGCTCCTCCGCACGCGCCCCTACGAGGCCCGGAGCGGGTCAGCCGACGCCGCCTTCGAGCGGTCGATGGAGATCGTCGAGGCCGTCCTGGCGGACCCGGCCCTGTCGAGCAAGGACCGCATGGCGGGCCTGATCGACGCGACGGTCCGCTGCCGGGACATCTTCCGGTCCGTGCCGGCGCGGTACGTCAAGGGCAAGCCGCTTATCGGCGTGGTCGGCGAGATATTCTGCCGGCTCAACACGTTCAGCAACTACGACGCCGTCCGCAAGATCGAGGCCCACGGCGGCGAGGCGTGGATCAGCGACGTCTCGGAGTGGGTCTGGTACACCAACTGGTCGCAGAGGAGCCTGCTGAAGCGGGACGGCAAGACCTTCACGCTTTCGATGGCCGGGGCAATGCTCAAGAACGCCGTGCAGCGCCGCGAGGAGCACCAGTTGCTGGCCGCCTTCGGCGACGACTTCAGCGGCTACGAGGAGCCGCACGACATCTACGCCGACGTGCTCGAGCCGGCCTGGCCCTACCTGCCGGCCGACGGGGCCCTGGGCGAGATGGTACTCTCGGTCGGAAAGAGCATTTACCTTCATGGGCGCGGCGTCGACGGGATCATCGACATAAGCCCGTTCAGTTGCATGAACGGGATCGTCACGGAGGCGGTCTACCACAGCGTCTCGGCCGACTGTGACGGGATTCCGATCCGCAACTTCTACTTCGACGCGTCGAGTTCGAACATGGAGCGCGACCTGGACATTTTCATGGAGCTGGCGTCCGGCTACCAGAAGCGAAAGAAGAAGCCGCGGCGATACCCGCCGTGCTTCGGGGCCTGATCGGGTAGTATTAGTGGCCGGCGCGTCTGGGATGCGCAGGTCTTTGAGCAGGTGAGCCGTCAGATGATAGATCGGGCTGTAGACGTTGACCAGCGGCGTGCGGCGTGCGGCATGGGCCGCGGCGGGGGTTTGGCGCGCGCGTCGGGCGATTTGCTCGCGGCCCACAAGCGCGACATGCGGAGATTCGCGGACAAGTTCGCCAGGCTGCCTCTTGGGACCCAGGCGACGTGCCCGTCCTGCCGCAAGGTCGTCGCCGCGCGGTTCGACCGCATCGGCGGCCAGGTGGTCCTGACATTCAACTGCGGCGATTGCGGGCGGCGCCGGCAGGTGCACCACGACGCGATCTGGACGGACTTGGCCAGCGATTTTCCCGGCAGCGCCGCGCGCACCTTCGGCGGCTCGCGGATTCACCCGCCGATCCGCCGCCTGCCGCGGACCGTCGAGACGCTCTGCCCGCGGTGCGCGGCCGTGATAGTCGGGCGGCACTTCGTCGAGGACGGCGCGGTGCACGTCGAGAAGGTCTGCCCGGAGCACGGGCATTTCCGCGACATGGTCAACAGCGACGTGCTGCTGTACTCCAAGGCCGCGTGGTGGACCTACGGCGAGCAGCCCGGCCTGGAAGCACCGCACGTCGCCGGCGGCTCGCGATGCCCGACCGACTGCGGGCTGTGCAACCAGCACCAGTCGGGGTCCGTGCTGGCGCAGATAGATCTGACCAACCGCTGCAACATGCGATGCCCGATCTGCTTCGCCAACGCGGGCGCTGCCGGGTTTGTCTGCGAGCCGTCGTACGAGCAGCACGTGGAGCACCTCCGGCGTCTGCGGGACTTTCGGCCGATCCCCTGCACGGCCATCCAGTTCACGGGCGGCGAGCCGACGATCCACCCGGACTTCCTGCGGATCGTCGAGGCGGCGCGGTCGATGGGTTTCAGCCACATTCAGATCGCGACCAACGGCATACGGATGGCGGATTACGAGTTCGCCCGGCAGGCGGCCGAGGCGGGGCTGCACACGCTTTACCTCCAGTTCGACGGCGTGGGGCCCGACGCCCACCGCCGGACCCGCAACTATCCCGGAATATGGGAAAAGAAGCTCGCGACGTTGGAAAACTGCCGCAGGCTGGACCTGAAGATATGCCTCGTGCCGACGATCGTCCGCGGCGTGAACGACGACCAGGTCGAGCCGATCTTCCGCTTCGCCGTGGACAACATCGACACCGTCAGCGCGATAAGCTACCAGCCCGTGGCGTTCACCGGGCGGATCGACTACGAGCAGCGGAAGAGCCAGCGGTACACCCTTGGGCACCTGGCCCACGACATCGCCGCCGCGTCGGGCGCCAGCCCGCTGCGCGACATGTTCCCGCTGAGCATGGTCTCGCCGATCGGCGAGTTCCTCGAGGCGTTCTCCGGCTCGCCGAAGATCCGCCCGACGTGCCACCCCAACTGCGCGTTCGGGAGCTACTTCTTCGTCTCGCCGGACAAGCAGGCCGTCCCGTTCCCGCAGGTGCTGGACGTCGAGGGCATGTTCTGGGACATGAACCGCCTGGCCGCGAAAATCCGCAGCCGCGGCCGGGCGACCTGGCTGGACAAACTCAGGGCGGCCAGGATGTTCAAAAGGCATTTCCGCGCCGAAGCCGCCCCCCCGGGCCTGACGGTTCAGCGGTTCATGCGATCCCTCCAGGGCATGGTGGATAAGAGCGTCGGCCGGGGCGACGGCGAGAAGTCCACCTACAAGACGCTCTTATGTGCTGGCATGCACTTCCAGGACAGGTACAATTTTGATGTCGAACGGGCCAAGCGCTGCGTGATACTATACTCCACGCCGGACGGGGTATTCCCGTTCTGCACGTGGAACTGCGGACCGGAGTACCGCGTGGTGAGCGAGCGGAAGTTCGCCGCCTTCCCGGCCGAGAAGCCCCGGCCGGCGGACGAAGCGCCCCAGGAGCATGAGACGGGTCAAGCATTGGAGAAACGACCATGAGAGCATCGCTGATTTGCCTGGTCTGCGTGCCGCTGCTGCTGGCCGCCGGGTGCGATCCCAAGATTGACGCCTCCGGCGCCGCTTCGCAGCCCGCTCCCAAGATCGGCAATGGCTTGATCATCTCGATCCAAGTGCCCAAGTGCCCATTGCAGATCGGCGGGCCGACGATGAAGCCATTCAACCCGCAGCCGGGCCAGTCGCTGAGTAATATGGACCTCCGCGCCGGGCAGGGCATTGCCGGCCCGCGCGTGAATCCGCCCACGCAGGCGCCAGGCGGCAAATGAACGCGAATCCGCCGCCTCCCCTGCCTGGTGGGCCGGGCGGGCGGATGAAACACCCCGTATGCCGGACCAATCATTGGAGAGACAACTATGAGAGCATCGGTGATCTGCCTGGCCTGTCTGTCGTTGCTGATGGTCGCGGGCTGCGAGTCCAAAATGGACGCGTACGGTTCCGCTTCGCCGGTGGCCGCCAACGTCGTCAAGGGCAAGGACATGGCCGTCTCAATCCGCTTGCCGAAGCGCCAATGGAAGATCGGCGAGACAATGCCGGTGGAGGTCGCCGCCGTCAACACCACCGGCTCGCCCATTGACATCGTCTCCCCGACCGGCGCGCCGGTGCTGGTGCGGATCATGAGGCCAAGCAGGATGTCATTCGAGCAGGTCCATGTCTACCCCACCGGGGCCACGTCGAACATACTCAACTGGATCCTGCCGGCAAAGGGCGGCAGGACCTTCAAGCTGATGGTCCCGGTCGAGCCGGACTGGCCCGTGGCGGAACTCCTGTACGTCTCAGCCGAACTGAACGGATACCCGCAAAACAGCCCGCGCGTGGCGATCACCGTCGAGCCGGCGGGCGGGAGGTGATCCGTGGCCGTGGCCGCAAAGCGCCTGTGAACCGCGGATTCAGGAATTGGTTCCCGGTCCTTGTTTGGGATTTGGCGTTTTGATATTTGGTGCTTTGGATTTCGGATTTGAGCGGCAGAAGCATCCGTGATAAGCAGGGCCGAAAAACCAGAAGGGGGCGATGAGTCCTACACGGCCGCGGCGGAGCATTCGACGGCGGCGGCGATGGGCAAGCGGTATTTGCACGACTTTCCGCCCTCGACGAATGCCGACAAGAGCCCCAGCCGCAGCGACGACGGCGAGTTGTCCAGCGGCGCGTACGTGCGATCCAGCGCCGCCCTGGCCGACAAGGTCACCAGCAGGCTGATCCAGCTCAACTACCACCACAAGCTCGAACGCTACCTGCGCACCCGGCCGATGCGCTGGCTGCTGCGGGCGCTCTCGAAGGACAGGCCGGACCCAAAGTTCCCCGCCGCCTGGGCGACCACCGCGCTGGAGCGGGCGATTTACAGCTATCGCAACCCGGCCTTGGGGGCAAGGCGGCGGCTTGGCTACTGGCTGCTGCACAAGTTCATCGACCGCATGAGGGGCAAGACCGACGCCGAGACTCTCCGCAAGCGCCTAAGCGAGCACGTGCCGACCGTCCGCGGGCTGGTCATCGTCGCAAAGAGCGTCGCCGAGTTCGGCCTGACCGTGCCGCAGAAGTTCAGCGCGCCTCTGTTCGCCGTGTGGAACTTCACCAACCGCTGCAACCTCGCCTGCAAGCACTGCTACCAGGACAGCGAGCACAACGCCCTGGCCGACGAGCTTACGCTCGATGAGAAGCTCGGCCTGATCGACCAGCTCGGGCGAATGCACCTGCCCATGCTGGCGTTTTCAGGCGGCGAGCCGACGATCTCGAAGGACCTGCTGCCGTGCATCGCCCGCGCGAAAAGCTGGGGCATGCACACGACCATCGCCACCAACGGCACGGCCATGACGCGCGAGCTTGCCGCCAAGCTGGCCGAGGCCGGGCTGCGGTACGTGGAGATATCGCTGGACTCGGTCGACCCCGACCGCCACGACGCCTTCCGCGGCGTGCCGGGCATGTGGCAGCGGGCGGTCGAGGGCGCCCGCAACGTGGTCGCCACGCCGGGCCTGCGGCTGGGAATCGCCATGTG
>Ga0315280_10011876_pt1 | contig 10634 bp, 7 predicted proteins | sample YL17G06_40_MG_FD_203697 | JGI IMG/M metagenome (GOLD analysis project Ga0315280, IMG submission 203697) | Sediment microbial communities from Yellowstone Lake, YNP, Wyoming, USA - YL17G06_40 | ecosystem: Environmental > Aquatic > Freshwater > Lake > Sediment | place: USA: Wyoming | collected... | reverse complement strand
AAATAAAATCGAAATTATCAAAGCAAAAATAATCCAAACCAAAATATCTTTTATTAAATAGAGAAGATAAAGACACAGAAAAGCAACGGTGATTTTCAAAATTGTTCCCCAAGAAATATCGAGGACTTTTTCTTCAACCATATGGTTTTATAGTTTTAACAATTGCTCAAATTTTGTTTTTTCCTTGAATGGCCCAATTAGGGCTAAATTTAATTTTTCTGGTCTAAAAATATCTTTGGCTACTTTTAGAATATCTGATTGGCTGACCCGGTCAACCCTTTTAAAAATTTCCTCCGGGGTTAAAATCTTTTTCTCCAAAAGTTCCTGAATTGCATAAAAGGAAGCCTGAGCATCAGATGGTTCTAACATCAGGGTAAGCTTTCCTTTTAAATAATCTTTGGCTTTTTTAAGTTCTTCTTCGGGAACTTTTTTCTGGGATATTTTTTTATATTCTTTTAAAATAATTTGAATTGCCTTCTCTATGTTTTTGTTATCCACCCCTGCCTGAGTAACTAAATATCCGGTATCAGGATTTGTTTGGTCTTCGGTGTTAATATAATAGGCAATCCCTAATTTCCCTCTGATTTCGGTAAATAATCTTGAACTCATCATCCCTCCCAAAATCACCGCCAATAATTCCTGGGCGTATCTTTTTGGGTGAAAAAGATTATAACCTCTCACTCCTAAACATAAATGGGTTTGATCGGTCTCTCGTATATGTAAGAGGCATTGAGGTTTATTTTGTTTCTCAATAACCTTCTCCTTTGGCAAAAATGTGGAGGTGCTAATTTTTGAAAAATATCTTTTAACATTCTCCAAAGTTTTATTAAAATTTATATTTCCAGCTATAACAACTAAAGTGTTCTTTGCCACATAGCGTTTTTCCCGATAATCTATCAACTCTTGGTGCGATATTTTTTCTATAATTTCTTTGGTGCCCGTTATTGGCCAACCAGCCGGTTGGTCGCCGTATAATAATTTCGCCCACAAAACCTGGACATAACTCATTGGGGTATCAGAAATCATATTAATCTCCTCAATAATTACATTTCTTTCTTTTTCAACTTCTTTTTCCGGTAAAGTTGAATTTAAAAAAATATCTGAAACCCAATCTAAGGCTAAATCAAAATGTTGAGTAGCAACTTTAGCAAAGTAGCCTGTATATTCTTCTGCGGTAAAGGCATTGTAAATTCCTCCCACTTTGTCTAAAGTTTCGGCAATAGCTACCGTCGATGGTCTTTTTTTTGTTCCTTTAAAATACATGTGTTCCAAAAAATGGGAAATGCCATTTATTTCTTTAGTTTCGTATTTTGAGCCAGTGCCAACCAAAACTAAAATCGTGACTGCTTGGGTTTCTTTCATTGGAACAGTAATGATTCTTAGGCCGTTTTTGAGAGTAGTTTTTAGGAACATTTAGCTTTCTAATTTCTTTTTAAGAATACTAATTAAATCTTTAATTTTTACTCTTTCTTGTTTCATTGTGTCGCGTTCTCTGAGGGTTAAGTCATCTTGTTGTAAACTTTCAAAATCTACCGTCAAACAGAAAAAGGTTCCCGTTTCGTCTTGGCGACGATAACGACGACCGATGGAACCCAATTCATCATACTGGCAAACAAAATGAGGTTTTAAAATTTCATAAACTTCTTTGGCTTTTTTGACTAGTTCTGGTTTGTTTCTAACTAATGGTAAAACGGCAATTTTTATCGGAGTAATTTTTTTGTCTAACTTTAATAAAACTTCTATCTCTTTCGTTGATTTGGTGGTTTTAGTTCTTCCGCCTTTTATTTCTTGATAGGCATCGCATAGGAGGGCAAAAAATAATCTATCAACCCCGACTGAAGTTTCAATAATATGCGGAAAATATCTCTCTTTAGAAGCTTCATCAAAATATTTTAAATCTTTTCCGCTGTGTCGCGAGTGATTAGAAAGATCCCAATCCCCTCGATTATGAATCCCCTCAACCTCTTTCCAGCCAAAAGGAAATTTATACTCAATATCAATTTGACGTTTGGCATAATGAGCCCGCTCTTCCGGAGGGATTTCTATTATTTTTAAATTTTCCTTTTTTATCCCCATTTCTTTCCACCATCTTAATCTTTCGTTTAGCCAATATTCATACCATTTTTCTGCTTCCTTTGGATGACAAAACCATTGCATTTCCATTTGTTCAAATTCTCTCATCCGATAAAGAAAGTCTTTGGGAGTGATTTCGTTTCTAAAGGCCTTGCCAATCTGGGCTATGCCAAAAGGAATTTTTAATCGCATTGAATTTAAAACATTTCCAAAATTCATATAGATTCCCTGACAGGTTTCCGCCCTTAAATAAGTTTGACTAGCTTCGTCTTCCACCGGTCCAACAAAAGTTTTCATCATTAAATTAAATTTCCTGGGCGTCATCAATTCACCACCACACTCCGGACACCCCGCACCAGAAACTTTGTTTCGGTACGGGGCAGGTTTTTTAGTTTGGATTTCGTCTAAACGAAATCGTTTATGGCATTTTTTACACTCAACCAATTCATCGGCAAAACCGGCGGTCAAATGCCCCGAGGCCTGCCAAACTTTTGGAGACATCAAAATTGCTGCATCCAATCCAACTATATTCTCATGATTTTTTAGCATCTCGTCCCACCAGGCCTTCTTAATATTATTTTTCATCTCCACCCCCAAAGGACCAAAATCATAACAAGAGCCAAAACCACCATAAATTTCCGAGGAGGGAAAAACAAAACCACGTCTTTTACAAAGGCTAACAATCTTATCCATTAAATTAGATTGTTCTTTTAAAGATTTTTCTTTCATAAACAATTTTCTTGCCCCGTAGCCCCGCCCTCTAAGCTGTATGTTTTTTAATTAAACCTCCCGATGTATTATCTGTAATAATTGATTGTTTATAGTGAGAATTACTGCATAAAGGGCGAGGTCCTTTGGGGTTCCATGAAATCTTCTTCCATAATAATTGTTGGATTATTGAACTATTTTCATTTCTTGGGTTATGGTTGGGTCATCTGGTAAATTGGTATTAATCGCGGAAGAAAAAGCTTCTAAATCTCTCTCTGTCCAACTATCCAAACCTTCTATTTTGGCTTGGCCAATAATTTCGGGACTTTTACCCCTTTGGGATTCGAGAGGAGTAAAGGCAACTTGAAAAGCTAAAGTTTTGCCGGGGTTAAAGACACCCGCTCCTCTTTCTAAATCTCCCACTGACCAAACAATTTCTCTTGATTGTGAATCAAAAGCGAATTTTAATGATTCTTCTTCAGGAAAAATCTTTCCAGTTAACTCCACCCCCTCCGGTAAAACTGCTTTTATCTTTCCATTTTTAACGTCTGAATAATAATTTTTTACCTGCCAGATTATAGTATAGGTTGTACTCTCTCCTACTCTTGGTGGTAGAGGCCCCGAATTTCCAAAAACCTCATCTTGGAAATATCCCTTTTGAACTATTTCTAATTTTGAACTGATTTTAGTTAAAAATTCTTCTTTAACCGGACCAATAAAGACCTTATTTATTAAAGTCGGATTTTTGACATTTCCCAAATCATCTTTTAGTTTTATCCAGAAATCAACTTTTTCTTCTTCCATTGGCGCTAAATATTGAAGTTTTGGCACTCGCCGCCAATCAAAAACAACCGAATTATCGCCGGGTGATACCTGACCCAAATCTGATTTTATTGTTTCAAAATCAAATGCTTCTCCTTCTAATTTATTAATCAGGGATAAATTATTCAAGTCGTCATCGCCGATATTTTTAAAAAAAATCTCATAATGCAACCAATCTCCAGGCAGGGCAATGTATTGGGGATTACCATTAATTTCTTGTCTTAGATAAAGAGAAAGTTTAACAATTTCTGTTCCAGCAGTTATTTCCTTTAATAAAATAAAATTTCCATCTTTTAAAATTCCAAGTTTTGCCTTAAAAATTTTTGCCTCGCCAATTTCTCCTGAAATTCTACCGGTAATTTCAATTCTACCCCCTGCTGATTTATTTAAAATTGGAATTTGCCACTCTACCTTATCAAGAGATTTGGGAGTAGATTCAACAAATTCAAAACCAGTCGGATATTCAATCTGGCACCTTAAATTAGTCAGAAGATAATCTACATTAGAAAAATAATTAATCCTGAAAAGGAAATCTTTTTCGGGCTCAGTTTTTGAAGGTAGATCGAATTCAAAAGTCAGGGGAACTGATTTAATAACAGTAGTAAAACTGGTTGAAGATTCGTATCTTGCTTTGAGATTCTTTGGTTGATAGTTTAAAGAGGCTTTAATAATTTTCCCCTCCCCCTCTTTACCCAGAAGCCTCATTTTAATTGGAATGCTTTTTTCTTCACCGGGATAAATTGCTTCACCCAATTGCTCTTTACCAAAAATTTGTCTCTCAAAAATTTTGTCATCCTTTATTGAATTTTCAGGAGGAACAAAAATAAGTTCTGGATTTTCTAAACGGAAATTACCATTATTTTTATATTTAACAATATATTCAATTTCTTGACCTAAGATTGTTTCAGTCGGTCCTAAAATTTCCAGTTTTAAAACTTCTTTTGAGTAGATACTTTTCCGCCAATTGGAAAAGACAACAATAATCAAGGCAATAAAAAGGAGGATAATGATGGTATTGAAAAATCTTTTTTTTCTCATGGTTTATTTTTCATATTATCATGCTCTTTCCCGGAGATAAATAATGAATAATTTTGAGAAATTTTAGCCAATGGCTTTAGGTAATCCTCCTCAATCTTTAATTTTGATAAGATTTTCCAACCTCTTTTTAGAATTTCTCTCCATATTTTTACTGTTTCTGGTTTTATCTCAATGAGGGATTTTTCCGTTTTTGAACAATTCTGGCAAATTATCCCTCCTTCTTTTTGACTAAAATAGAGCTTTTCAGGTTCTAATTTTTTTTGACAAATTGGGCAAAAATAGAGTTCCGGCTTATAACCTAAAATTGAAATAAGATTCCAGAAAAAATAATAATATAACAATGATAAATGATTAATGATAAATGACAAATTGTTTAATTTTTCAAAAACTTCAATGATTAGCTGCCAGATTTTTTCATCGGGCTCTTCACCCCTGACAAAATTATCCAGGTCTTCTGAAATTTTATAGGCAATAACCAAGCTTTTTAAATCTTTTCTTAAATTTTTAAATTTTTCAATTGGAATAGCATCGGTTAGGGTTTTATATCTTTTTCCCTGGATAAACTCAATTTCTGATAAATAAAAAATTTCCATTCCCGCCCTTAATTTTGAAGAAATTTTTTTTATCCCTTTTCCTAAAACCTTAAGTTTTCCGAAATCCTTAGTATAAACTGTAAATAACTGGTCAGCTTCCCCCCGATCTTCTTTTTTGAGAATTATACCCTGACTTCTATATTGAATAAACATTGAAAGTTAAATTCCGAAAATTTTTTTATATTCTTGAATTTTTCTATCTATCTCAAATTTTTTATGAATATCGGGGGTTTTACCTTTTTCTTTAAATAAATCCTTAATCACTTTTTCGGCGTCTTTCTTGTCAATTAAAGGGCCGTATTTTTTCACATTAAAGTCTGCTTTTTCCCATTTTTCCCTTTCTTTTTCTGGCACATGAGTTTTTTCCCAAACATCTGATTTTTTCAGGCGCTCCCTAAGGGTCTCTCTTTGAATAAATGACTTTCCTCCAAAGATAGAAGTGTCTTTTTTTTCTTCTTTTGGAGGTAGCGCTTTCTCTGGTTTTCCTTTTAATTCTCCCCCCTCCAATTGTTGTTTTCTCTCAAATAAAGCCATGAAAATTAAATTTTCTTAATTGCTAACCACAATTTTTCTTGGTCGACCATGGTCTCTTTTTTAATATCAAAAACTTTCTTTTCATCTTTTTTAACTTGAAAATCTTTTATTTTCCCTTCCCGCATAATAATGGGTTTATTTTTAGTTAAAATTTCATTTAGTTCAGGACCGCCAAAGCACCGTGCCGCAATCTTATCTTTTGGTTTTAACCTGGCCTGTTTTCTCATTTCTTGGATATTGCGGATAACTTCTCTAATTATGCCCTCTTCCTTTAATTCTGGTGTTATTTTGCTATCCAACTCTACTTCTTTTTTGATTTTTGAATCGGAAACTATCTTTTTAACATTAATCTCGTCTTTTATTAAATCCAATAACTCTTTTTCTTTATTTAGTTCATACTTCTTAATTTTTAATTCGTTTAGGGGTTGCCTCACTTTTATTCCAAATTTAGCCCTTTGGGCCAAAGCCAGGGCAACTATTTCTCTCACTTTTTCTATTTTTTTATTTAATTTTTTATCAATCAATTTTTCATTAGCGCTGGGCCAATCAGTCAAATGTACACTATGTTGACGTCTGACGTCAACGGTCACTTTTTGATATATCTCTTCACTTAAAAATGGAATAAATGGGGAAGTTAATTTGCTCAAAGTTAAAAGAACAAATCTCAAAACTTGGGAAGCATCTTCTAATTCTTTTTTCGTTTCCGGGTTTTGGAACCTCTTTCTTGACCTTCTGATATACCACAACGATAAATCATTGATTACAAAATTCTCAATTTCTCGAGCTGCGCTTGTAATGTTATATTTCTCCAAATAATTTGTAGTATTCAAAATTAACCCACTTAATTTGGAAATGATCCATCTATCTAATAGAGTAGAAGCGGATTTACGCTGATATCCACGCTGATTTACGCGGATTTTTTCTGCGTATGTTTTAAAAAAAGTAAAGCAGTTCCATAAAGTTAAAATAAATTTCCTTAAACTCTCTTCAACATCTTTTTCCGAAAAGAGTTTTGAATCGCCTGGCTGATTAACGGTATAAAAATACCACCGAGTAGCATCAACACCATATTTTTCAATAATATACCAAGGATCAACCACATTGCCTTTTGATTTTGACATCTTTTCTCCTTTTTCATCTAAAACATGGCCCAAAGAGATAACATTTTTATAACTCGGGCCTTTTTTAAGCAAAGTAGAAATTGCTAATAAGGTATAGAACCAACCACGAGTTTGGTCTATGGCTTCGGCAATATAATCAGCCGGGAATTGAATTTTTTTCTCAATGAGTTTTTTATTCTCAAAGGGATAATGATATTGAGCGAAAGGCATTGAACCTGAATCAAACCAACAATCAATTACTTCAGGAACTCTTTCCATCAATCCCTCTGAACATTTTTGGCAGAAAAACTCTATCTCATCAATATACGGTCGGTGGAAATCTATTTCCCCGCTTTCATTAAGGGGAAATCGAGTTAGTTTTATCTTTTTTAATTCCCCTGTTTTTATTGTTTTTCTTTGAATTTTTTCTTTAATTAGCTGGTCGTCTGATAAGCCTTTGGTTATTCCTTCTAAAAGCCAAAGTGGGTCTCCATGACTAACAATTAGAATTTTCTTTCCTTTGTATTTTTCATCAATCTCTCTAATGAATTTTAACATCCTTTTTCTAACATCTAACCAACTTTCCCCATTTTTCAGTTTTTTATAGAATCTTTCTTTTATTCTTGGTTCGGGAAAGCTCTGAAAAAGTTCTTCCTTTGGCTTTCCTTGGAAAATCCCTAAATTTACATCTCTTAGTCGTTTGTCAAAAATTATTTTCAGACCCAATTCTTTAGCTATAATTTCGGCCGTTTCTTTGGTCCGCTGAAAGTCAGAAGAAAAAATCAAATCAACCCTTCGACTATCGCTCAGGGTTGATGCTGAACCTGTCGAAGCATCAACTTTCAGTTTTTTAATTTTCTGAGAAAGAGTTTTTATCTCCTCTTTTCCTTTTTTTGTTAATCCAATAGGAGGAATTTCTAATTTTGGGTTAGATGTAGGATAAGTCAGTTTTTTTAAATCGGTTTGATAAATCGTTTCGCCGTGGCGCAAAATAAAGTAAGTGTTTTGGCTAAACTTTTGTTTTTGAAAGTCGGCCTGGGAACCAATTACTTCCAAGTTTCCACACTCTTTGCATTGCCAAATTGGCAATGGTGTCCCCCAATATCTCTCTCTAGAAAGGGCCCAATCTTTAATTTCTCTTAACCATTCTCCGAACCTACCTTTTTTTAAGTGAGAAGGAATCCAATTGATTTTTTGATTGTTTTTAATCAAATCTTTTTTCACTTTTGTCATTTTTATGAACCAGCTCTTTTTTGCATAATAAAGCAAAGGAGTTTTACATCTCCAACAAAAAGGATAATCGTGTTCATAAATTTCTTCTTTAAAAAGTAAATCCCGATTCTTCAAATCCTCAATAATTAAAGGGTCGGCCTCCTTGACAAACATCCTAGCCCATTTTTTCACTTCCAACTTAAATTTCCCCTCCTCGTCTACTGTCAACAAAATCGGAAATTCTGGTAAATTTTGAATTTTGCATTTTTCATTTTGAATTTTTATCAACTCCGAGTCTTCTTCTCCAAAAGCCGGGGCAATATGAACAAGGCCTGTTCCTTCTTCTAAGGAGACAAATTGGGCTCCAACGACTTCATAGATTCTTTCCTTTTTATAATCGGGCCTATAAAAATCAAATAGCGGTTGATATCTCAAACCAACTAACTCCTTTCCTTTAAATTCTTTCAAGACCTCATAACCAGAATTCAAAATGTCTAGCCTTCCTTTAGCTAAAATCAAATATTCATTTTGAGTTTTAATCTGGCTATAAACAAAATTTTCATTTATGGCAATTGCCACATTCCCTGGCAAAGTCCAGGGCGTTGTTGTCCAAACCAAAAGGGAGGTGTTTTTAAATTCCGGATTTAAAATTTTAAATTTAATATAGATGGCTGGTTCCTTTATTCTTTTGTATCCCTGAGCAACCTCATGGCTTGACAAACTCGTCCCGCAGCGAGGGCAATAAGGAACCACTTTGAAATCTTGGTACAAAAGCCCCTTTTTGTAAATTTCTTTTAAAAGCCACCAAACTGATTCAATATAATCTGTTTCATAAGTAATATAGGGATTTTTCAAATCCAACCAATATCCGATTCTTTCAGTTAACTTTTCCCAATCTTTTTTGTATTCCCAAACAGATTCCTTGCATTTTTTATTGAATTTAGCGATACCATATTTTTCAATATCTTTTTTTGATTTTAAGCCCAATTTTTTCTCAATCTGCAATTCAACCGGTAGCCCATGAGTGTCCCAACCGGCCTTTCTTAAAACTCTAAAACCTCTCATTGTTTTGTAGCGAGGGATAATATCTTTAAAAACTCGGGATAAAACATGGTGAACTCCGGGTTTAGCGTTAGCCGTTGGCGGTCCTTCATAAAATACAAAATTTTTAGCTCTTTTTCGCCTTTCAATACTTTTTTCAAAAATGCTATTTTCTTTCCAGAATTTTAAAATCTTCTTTTCTAATTTTGGGAAATTTATTTCCATATACATTAAAAATATCATTTTAATTAGTTTTTATCAATAAATTGACACAATTGAATTATTGAGTTAGAATAAAATTGGGACCAACCGAGCTAGGTGTAGCTGTCGTACTAGTTGCAGGTAGTTCTATCCTGCAAAGGCGGTCGTCAGAAACTGACGGCTGGTAGAAAGACAGCCCGCTCCTCGTTGAGCAGTCAGTAGCTTGAATGGTCCCCTACGTTCTTTAACAGGTGAATTAGACTGGTGCAAACTAAACCGGATGATTGGTTATACGTTCGAAAATCTTCATTCGAAGAAGAGCTAGGAAGAGCCCTGCCTTTGCAAAACGAATATCAAGAAATGAAAATACCCAAAAAAGGAGGGGGGTATAGAACCGTCTTTGCTCCTTCGGTAGAGTTAAAAAGAATTCAAAGGAAAGTCCTAAGATATCTCCGTACAATAGGTGCACCACGCTATATTGTCATGAATAGTCCTGCCAGTACCAGTGGCTCATATGTTGCCATAAATGGTCTTACTTGTGGTTCATATGTAGAACATGCGAAAGCACACAGTTTGTCAAGGTGGATTCTCAAATTTGACCTGAAAAATGCTTTTCCCTCAACAGATATTGCGACATTAAGAGAGGTATTATTTCAAAGAGTCTATGAATCTACCAGAAACGTAAGCCTTACTCAACACAGAACCGACCTAATAATTCAACTAACAATCCTCCAAGGAAAACTTCCGCAGGGAGCTCCAACTTCGCCGTTTCTGTTTTCTCTGATACTTGGTGATTTATTCTACAGACTTTCCCACTGTTGTACTCGCGGATATAGAATTAGTTGCTATGTCGATGGGTTCGTAGTTTCTGGACCCAAACCAATTTCTCCTGAAGTTCAAACAAAGATGTTTCAGATTCTTCGGGGATTCAGTTTTGAAATCAATGAGAAAAAAACAAAACTTCTAGATTGTCGACATGGCGCGGTAATGGTTACCGGACTCAGAGTGAATGGAAAAGGACGAGTTTCTCTTCCTAAAAAGAAAATCAGACAATGGCGCGGTTTCATTAATACTGTGGCCAATGAAATCGAGAATAATCCAAGAATGGACGACGAACTTCGCAAGAAAATGAAAAGAATCGATGGATTCGTCGCTTCCTTAAAACCTGTATACGGCGAGATTCTTCCTCCTCAGATTGCAATTCCCTACAAATATTATCAACAAGCCATTAAGCTTCGTTCCTCAATGCCCACCTAAAATCTCAGAGATCGGTGGGTCTTTTTTTTACGATTGACAAAAAATAAGGTTGAGA
>Ga0315280_10011875_pt1 | contig 10634 bp, 9 predicted proteins | sample YL17G06_40_MG_FD_203697 | JGI IMG/M metagenome (GOLD analysis project Ga0315280, IMG submission 203697) | Sediment microbial communities from Yellowstone Lake, YNP, Wyoming, USA - YL17G06_40 | ecosystem: Environmental > Aquatic > Freshwater > Lake > Sediment | place: USA: Wyoming | collected... | reverse complement strand
GGTCCTTGAAATGTTAGAAGCAGGAGCAGAAAGAATAGGCGCCTCTTCAAGCGTGCAGATAATAAACGAGTTCCGAGCGGAACGATTAAATGACAACGGAAACGGTCGCCAGAACGGATAAATATATTCCTTGCAAGTTGCATTATAAAAAGGTCCGTGCAGCGGCAGATTTGCCGGCTCTAAGTGAACTATTTGCCGGTCGAGAATCGCCATCGATTCTGGGCGGCAATATAGCAAAGGCGGAGGCGGATGGATTTAGCTACTGGGCTGCTGAGCCAAAAGAGGTATTTGAGTTCCACGCCGGACAAAAAGACCCTTTCGGGAAATTGCAAAAAGTTCTGGCAAAGTACAGACCTGTGAAAGATTTCGAGGTGGATTCCCGCTGGAGTTTACCCCGTACAACGATACGGGGCGGGAATGACAGGGAGGGCGAGAATGATTTGCCAAAAGGGATTTTTCGGGGTGGCTGGATAGGGTATTTTAGCTACGACCTTGGCAGATATATCGAGCCAACCGCATTCAGGAAGCAAAAGCCAATGGCAGATGACCTTAAGATGCCTTTGATTCGACTGGGTTTCTACGACAGAGTAATTGCCTACGACCATATTGAAGGAGCTATCTGGTTAATCGCCTTGCAGTTACCGGGCGATTCTCAAAGGCCGGAGGAAAAATTAGCTGCTCTGGAACAAGTATTAGCCGAATCCCGGAAGATTTGCGTACCTCCGCCTTACTCTTGGATGGTTGACATTGACAACATAGATTTTTCACAAATCAGGTCCAATATGGATAAAGACTACTATCTACGGATGGTCGAAAAAATAAAGCGATATATCTATGATGGTGATGTTTATCAAATCAACTTCTCGCAGCGATTTGAATGTGTTTACAGAGCCAGGCCGATAGAGCTTTATCACTGGCAGAACCGGCACAATCCAAGCGGTTATGCTGCATATATTGATGGCGGAGGTTTTCACATCGTAAGTGCCTCGCCTGAAATGTTTATCACGATTCAGGATCGCATCATAAAAACTAAGCCGATAAAAGGCACTCGGCCACACCTTAACGAAACAGACCGTCCGCAGGTAAAACAGACTAATGCAAAAAATCTCAACGAACTGCTCTTCAGTGAAAAAGAGCAGGCGGAACTCAATATGATAATCGACCTTGAGCGAAACGATGTAGCTAAAATCTGCGAACCCGGTACTCGATGTGTAATTCAGCCGAGAACAATCGAAACCTATCCGACTGTCTTTCACGCTGTAGCGACCGTAGGCGGATGTCTTCGCAACGATATTACGTTCTGCGCCGTTCTAAAGGCGATGTTTCCCGGCGGCTCCATCACCGGGGCCCCAAAAATCCGGGCGATGGAAATTATAAACGAAACCGAGCCGACAGATAGAGGAGTTTATACCGGCAGCATCGGCTTTATCAGTATAGACGGCAGCGTCTGCTTGAATATTGCCATACGAACGATTATCATCGCCGACAAGAAAGCGTTTGTGCAAACCGGCGGCGGCATAGTCGCAGATTCCGACCCGCAAGCCGAATGGGAAGAGACAATCACAAAGGCAAGAGCGCTGCTGGCAGGGATAAGAGCAATACAAACCAGTGAACAGAAGAAACAGGAAGGATAAATTTGAAGCACTAAATCATAAATTCTAAATCCTAAACAAATTCAAATGACCAAATTTCAAAATCCAAAACGTTTTGAACATTTTAAATTTGATATTGTTTAGAATTTAGGATTTAGAGTTTAGGATTTCAGATTTGCATTAGGTAAGATTGTGGAAAAGGTTTTTCTGAACGATAAGCTGGTTGATATTGATAAGGCCTGCATATCGGTTACCGATAGCGGCTTTTTGTGGGGAGCGGGGCTTTTCGAGACTATGCGAAGTTACAATGGAGTTGTTTTCGGCCTCCGTGACCACCTGGATAGACTTTTCTTCAGCGCAAATAGTTTAGCGATAAGCCACTCATACACCAGAGAATATATCACCGATTCCATTTATAAACTCCTGAAGGCAAATCAGTTGACCGACTCGCGCCTGCGGCTGACACTGACCGGCGGCCCGATGGCCGAGCCGGATGAGAACCGCCGGCCCACTTTGCTCATCACCGCGGTGAAATTGGTGCCTTACCCGCCGGAATATTACAAAAACGGCGTTATGGTGATGCTGTGCCCCTTCAGGCAAAATCCCAGCGACCCAACTTATGGACACAAGACAACAAGCTATTTTTCGCGTATGATTGCGCTAAACCTGACTCACAAAAAAAGAGTCGCCGAGGCGCTGTGGTTCACGGTGGATAATCGATTGGCCGAGGGGTGTGTAAGCAATGTGTTCTTGGTTAAGGATTCTGTGCTTTATACTCCGCCGATTGCAACGCCGGTCCTCGCGGGGGTAACGAGAAAAACCATTTGCCAGATAGCACTTAGAAATTCGATTGAGTTTGTCGAGAAAGACCTTTATATATCTGACGTGCTTGGCGCCGAAGAGATTTTTCTGACAAATGTAATTATGCAGATAATGCCGGTAACCAGCGTGGAAAAGCATGCGGTAGGTGATGGCAGGGTTGGAGCAACGACCAAAAAATTACAAAAAGAGTTCGATGACTTTGTCCGAAGCGAGTGCCAGGCATCAAAGGGCACGTAAAATACGGAAAGTAGGCTCAGGGAAGACAAATGAAGATAAAAGATATTGCAACAGCGATTGGGAAAATAGCTCCGCTCGAGCTTGCGCAGAGTTGGGACAACGTGGGATTGCTTATTGGCAGCCCCCGGCAGGATGTAAAAAATATCTTATTGACCATAGATATAACCGGCCCTGTGGTCACTGAGGCAAGGAGACTTAAAACGGACCTGATTGTAAGTTATCATCCGGTAATCTGGGATGGCTTAAAGAAAATCACAACTGAGGGGCCAACGGGTGTTGTTTATGACCTGATTCGCCGTGGGATTGCGGTCTTTTCGATACATACCGCTCTTGACTCGGCCACTGGCGGAGTAAATGACGGCCTTGCGGAGATTGTCGGCATCCAGAATGGAAAACCGATTGGTGACTATGTTGATATTACCCTGGACGAAATTTACAAACTTGTTGTCTTTGTCCCCATCGATGCAGTGGCGAAAGTTTCGGAGGCGGTTTTTGCCGCCGGTGCAGGTAAGATGGGAAACTACAGCCACTGCGGCTTCCAGGCGGAAGGAATGGGAACCTTTTTGCCTTTGGAAGGTGCAAGGCCGGCTGTAGGCAGGAGGGGAAAATTAGAAAAAGTGCCTGAGGTGAGGTTTGAGACGATTGTGCCGGCGGAAAAACTTGATGACTGCATCGCGGCGATGAAAAAGGCACATCCTTACGAGATGCCGGCCTTCGATTGTCTGAAACTCTACAACCCACAGACTAAATTCGGTCTGGGCAGAATCGGCAAATTAGCCCGGCCTTCGCGGATAGACCAAATTGTCAAAAGAATAAAGAGATCCACCGGTGCGCGGGCTGTCGGCATAATCGGGGACCAAAGACGGCTGGTGAAAACGGCAGCGGTTTGCGCAGGCTCGTGCGGTGAGATTATCAATTCGGTTATCGCTGCAAAGGCAGAACTGTATGTCACCGGCGAACTCAAACATCATCAGGCGCTGGCCGCACAGGAGGCAAATCTTACCTGTATATGTTTAAGCCACACCGTTTCGGAACGGTTTGTGCTTAAAAAATTAGCTAATCAGTTGCAAAAACAGATGCCACAGGTAACAATCAGGATAAGCAAAAAAGATGCAGAGCCATTTAGATGGAAAAATATATGACAGAAGAGCACGAACGAGCGACGAGTGACGAGCCACGAGAGACGAGCAATGAGCCGACAGTTGAGTCGGTCATTGAAGCGGTTTTATTTGCCAGTGATGAGCCGCTGTCGGCGGAGCGGCTGGCTAATATTGTTGAGACAGGCGTACGGCAGATCCGTCAGCATATCCAGTCTCTCAATGACAAATACCAGGCCAACAATAACGCCTTTCGGATAGAACAAATTGCCGGCGGCTATCAAATGCTTACCTTAAGTGCTTACAATCTCTGGCTGGGGAAACTACTTCGCGCCCGCAGCGACAGCAAATTAAGTCCTGCGGCCCTTGAGACACTTGCGGTAATTGCATATAAACAGCCGGTTATGCGGGCCGATATCGAGGCCATAAGGGGAGTCGCAGCAGGCGAGCTGATTCGAGGGCTGATGTATAAAGGGCTTGTGAAGATTGTTGGCCGGGCCGAAGTCCTCGGAAGACCGATGCTATATGGCACGACAAAAAAGTTTCTTGAAATCTTCGGCCTAAACTCCCTCAAAGACCTCCCAAAGGTCGAAGAACTAAAAAAGCCAGATTGACACCCTCCTTTTGTTGTTGTGTGGAACACAAGCTACTCCCATGACAGTTCGTTGGTGTCGCCACGAACGGCGTGGACGGGGCGGGGATGGTTCGGGTCGAAGACAAGCATATCCCCTTGCTTTTCGATGACAACAAAACTCTCATCAATCGAGCCATCTGGTTTTGTTACTTTATCGAGCGAAAGCCGCAGGTGTTTGGCGAGAAATTTATACATCCCGTTACGCTTTGAGGGGCCGTAATCATGTTCTTCATCCGGAAGATGAATATTCTCGACGTTGGGTTCAACTCCATACAGTCGATAGATGTTGCGTATGTAAGGGAACTCGACATTCGGGACATTTTTTGTCCAGTCCTTGCCGTCCGAGATAAGTAATAGCGGCCTCGGCGCAGCAAGGGCGGCAATCTCAACATTGCTTGTCTCGTGCGAATCGCTTTTGTGGATGGGCATACCGCTTTCGCAGTTGCACCCGCCGAAAAAGTGTGCCGAAACCATAACCACCGGAACCGATACGGCGATACGGTCGTCAACCGCTGTCAGCATAAATGACTGTGTACCTCCGCCAGATGCGCCGGTAATTGCGATTCGCTTTGGGTCAACATATCTTAGCGAAGTAAGAAAATCAATGGCACGAATGCTATTCCAGAGCTGCAGTTTAAGGACTTTTGGGCGGTTATGCTGCCAGCCAGCGTTTTTCCAGTCGCCCCATCCGACCATATCATAGGAAAAAACGACCGCCCCCATCCGTGCCAGTGTTGCACATCTTTTCTGCTGGTCCGGTCGAAATCGGCCATAGTCATTAGGGTCGCCCCAGTGGCCGTGTGGGCACAATACAGCGGCAAAGGGCCGATTGCCCTTCCGCGGACGATACAAACTTCCCGTTACAAAAACACCCGGCAGACTCTCAAACGCCACATTTTCAACCGTGTAGCCCTCGTATTTCCGTTTGCTGTGAATAATCGGATTCAAGGGGCATTTCTTTGGCATAGGTAATAGCTCCGCTCCTCGCAGAATGCCCTCGCGGATACCTTTGGCCCGCTCTTTCCACTCAGCTAAATTAGAATAGCTTTTGGCAAATCGCTCAAGCTGCTCCTTCGCTGCCTCCTCGGTAAGGTAATTTCCCTGGCAGAGCTGAGGCTTTTTGCTATTCGGGTCCTGTGCAAAGATGTTGCTTGAAAATCCAAGTGCCGATATACTGATTACCAGCAATTTCAAATTTGAAATTCGAAATTTCATATTTACTCTCCACAGTTTTGTCCGCCGTAGGCGGATTTAGTTTCAAGTTTCTTTCTACCATTTTTCCAGCGGCTTCAATTCCACCTTCCTGACAACATTACCATCCTTCCAGACCGGCGAGAGCAGAACCGCCAGCCGCACATTACCGCTTGTCTGAGGTAATCGCACGATAAGCCGGCTTACGCCTCTATTGGTTTTCTGGGGCGGCTTCTGTTCGGCTGATTCAACTATAAACGCTGCGCCGTCAGGTGACAATACCTGTGCAATAAGTTCTTTGTCCTCGAGGGTAAGTATCGCAACAGTTTTTTCCTTTATATCGATTTTGGCATCCGTTGTCATACCCCAGGTGACATCGCAGGGATTTTCTCTCTCGAACTGGTCCTGCACAAGCACTGCCCGGCGGTCCTGCACCATCGCCACACCGCGCGTCGTCTTTGTGGCAAATCTTTTGTAAGCTTCCGTCAAATCAATAAGGGCAAAGGCGGCGGATTTGCCGGATTCAAACTTGATGACCTTTGATTTTGCCATTGGGTCCTGGTCCTCACCGCCCAACAGAGGAACATTATGGCTTTTTGAGTTCAGACGGTAGTAAGACCACCGCTGGCCGCCGGTTCGCCCATCCCAGTAGCCGGGCATATCGTAGTTATCTGAGCCCAGGTCACGTGCCCATCGCACACCCAGGGCATCAAGCTCGAAGCTGCCGAGGTCGAGATGTCCGTGATTGACCTGATTGAAACCCGCCTTTACGCCTACGAACAGTGCATCGGGGTCATCCCAGGCGCTGCGGAACACAGCTACCTCAACCGGCCCACGGAAGTATTTTTCGAGGTCTTTTTCTTTCAGCATCTCTTGCGGCGGGGAAGCAATGTACCAAACTATATGCGGAGGGCTGGCGTCATAACGAGCTATCATATCGTGTTCAGACTTGGCATATAACGGATTGTTGAAAGTTCGGGCAAGCCATAGCATACAAGGCATAGGTCTTCTGGAGCTATTGTCTCCACAATCGGCGAAATTCAGATATAGCCCCGTCGGCCCGGTTGCGTAAATGACAAAATTTCCCGCCTGCGCCAGGCCATCTTGCAAAAGTCCAAACTGTTTTCCTAAAGCGGTCTGAAGTGCCGTCAGGCCGTAAGCAGTGTAGTGTGTGGCGTAGCTCCAATAGCCGGGCCCTTCGCCCCACGCACCATCAGGATTGTAACTATTGAGGGCTCGCGGCAGCGATGCAATCGCAGCGGGAATAATTTTCTCAGCATACTTTGGGTCGGATTCGGCAATCGCCAGCGAGCCGGCTATCATCCCGCCGTTGCAGACCTGGTTCCAGTTGTGCTCGCTTCTTGACCAGCCCTGCTTCTCGTACGCCGCAAGTCCCGGCTCAAGACCATTTTTTATTAGCCCGGCCTTAATCTTCTCTCGCGTATCCGCATCGAGATAACCGTACAACCAGTCATAACCGACACCGACCGCGTGTGACATCTCGGCGGTGTCAAGAAAGTGCGATGGATTCCAGTCGCTAAATGCACAGACGGTGAGCAGGTTCTCCACCGCTTTTTTGGCATACTTTTCTTCGCCAGTCCACCTGTAGGCAAGGCCGAGGGCATATACTCTATCGAGGCATTCTCTGCTGACGTGCAAAAGCCGGGGCCCAATCTTTTCATATTTGAGCATCGGCTTATCGAGACAAGAGTCTGCCTCCACCAGAACATCCTTAACGCACTTTTGCAGAACCTTATCCGTTGCATATCGTTGTTTAAGACTTTCCAGGTCTTTGTCCTTGAGCATTAACCGCGGATGATTTTTATCGAGCGTTGCAAGAATAGCAGAAGAATCGGTTACCACCTCTTTGGCCGATGTCAAATTCAGGAGGGCGTAGATTAGAATGACAAATAACACAACAATTCTACATCTGTTCATCATATTTTACCTCAGTTCATTAACTTCGGCTTTGCAACGGCACCTAATATTGTCCTGGTACCTGCCAGGAAATTATCAACTCTCAATTTGTGTTATGTAAAGAATAAATATGAATAATATTTGCCTTATTTGTGATAACTGCTGTTTATTTGACAGAGTTGCGCGAATCTCGTATGATTGCTACGAACTTGGTTTGGGGAAAAGTTATGGAAAGATTTATTTACAGAACGAAGTTAGAGACAGGAAGAGCGGCTGCGGCCCAAGCAGCAGAAGTTATCAAAAAGGTGATAGGAAAGAAGGGAGAGGCGAATATTATTTTGGCGACAGGAACGAGCCAGATTGAGATGCTCGAAAATCTGGTACCCGCGAATGGCATCGACTGGCAGAAGGTGACAATGTTTCATCTGGATGAATACATCGGTCTGCCAGCCAACCATTTGGCCAGTTTCAGAAAGTATTTGAAGGAGCGATTTGTGGATAGACTGCCGGGCCTGAAGGCGGTGCATTTTGTTAATGGTGACGCCGACGACCCAGAGCAGGAGTGCCACAGGTTAGGGGCTATTATCGCCGCACACCCGATAGATGCAGCGCTGGTGGGAATCGGCGAAAATGGACATCTGGCGTTTAATGACCCGCCTGCAGATTTTCGAACAGAACAGCCCTTCATTATTGTAGAGTTGGACGAGAGGTGCAGAGGGCAGCAGTTAGGCGAAGGATGGTTTGAGACATTAGAGCAGGTGCCCCGGCGGGCTATCTCAATGAGCATCCGGCAGATTATGAAAAGCAAATGTATCATTGTCACCGTGCCGGAGAAACGCAAAGCCGAGGCGGTAAAGAACGCACTACAAGGACCGGTAACGAATATGTGTCCGGCGTCGATATTGCAGAGGCATAAAAACTGCAAGATATTTATGGATAAAGATGCGGCGTCACTACTCAAAAACTCAAAACTACAAACTCAAAACTAAATCCGCCTATGGCGGATAAAAATTGTTGAAGGCGATGAATATACCGGGATTGGTGGACCTGCAGGTCAATGGCTATAAAGGGGTGGACTTTTCCAGTGCCAGTTTAACACAGGATGATTTCATACGCGCCTGCCGGCAATTGCTCGAAGCCGGCACAACCGCATTTCTGCCGACAATGATAACAAGCCCCGAGGATGTCTATGAACGTAATTTAGCAATAATGGCCGATGCGATGGAGCAGCCAGAGTTCTGCGGCCATTTGCTTGGTATTCACATTGAAGGTCCTTTCATATCTGGCCATGATGGTGCCAGAGGCGCACATAACGCTAATTGGGTAAGAGAGCCGGATGTCACTTATCTTGAGAAACTGATTGACTGGGCTGGAGGCAAGGTAAAGCTAATAACCATAGCAGCCGAACTCGAAGGTGCGGAGGAGCTATCCCGCTATGCGATAAGCCGGGGAATAGCAGTTTCGCTGGGCCATCAGATGGCTGATGAAAGGGCTTTACAGAACCTTGTGCGTGCGGGCGCCAGGGCAATTACGCACCTCGGGAACGGCGTGCCAATGACCCTGCACAGACACCACAATCCTATATGGGCCGCTCTGGCCGAAGACGGCCTTGTCGCAACGATAATAACCGACGGCCATCATTTGCCGCCTTCGGTGCTGAAAACTATTATCAGGACAAAAGGTCCGCATCGCTGCATTGTGATAAGTGATGCTTCATCGCTGGCCGGATTGCCGCCGGGCAGGTATGAAACGCTCGGCCACAAGGTGATACTGGAAGAGACCGGCCGATTGTATGACCCGGCCACAGGATATTTGGTCGGCTCATCGGCAACAATGCTCCAGTGTATGAACTACCTGGCCTCACTGAAGCTGGTGTCCGCAGATGAGTTGATAGCGATGGGCTTCTACAATCCGCTAAAACTAATCGGCCTTGTCCCGAAAGATGTTGCGCAGGAGAGCAACATCAGGTTCGATGAAACGAAGCAGGTTTTTTACCTCGAAAAATAGGTCACAGAAAACAGAAATCAGAATGGGGGCGGGAAAAGCAATACTATCAAGTTTCTTTGTTAACGCGGCCTGTGAATTGTAGTAAAGGGCATTTCATAGCAAAAATCGCTACAGAAGGGGGATTTCTGCCATTTCCACAGGCCTACGCTTATATAAAAATGCCGTTAAACAGTCCGCTTGAACAATAAATATGCTATAATACTTTTACATCTTTACGGAAGACAAACACACGAAAATAAAGGACAGCACTTTTTTCAAAGGAGAAAAAATGAAAACGATAAGCATAGGGCAATGGTTTCTCTCAGCTATTGGGGTTTTCTTTATTGGCGCAGGAGCCGGATGTTTTGAAGAGACGAGAAACTTTGCAATTGCGCTGATTTTAATAGGATTGGTTTTAGAGATTCCAGCCTTCTATCTGGTTTACAAACACAAAAAAGAATAAGGAGAAAAAAATGAAATTCGGTAATGCCTTCAAAATCGGTGTGGTGTGTTTCGCATTTGCATTGGCCTTGCACGATGGTGCATGGGCACAGATACCTGAACACGACATTACTGTTGGACGCACAATCCACACGGACAAGCCCGTATGCTTGGTGTACCGGCACGATGGATTCTGGGTTACGCAGGGCGTAACGGAGGACACACTTAGGCACTACAGTACGGACGGAACATTGCTCGCTGAGTACCAGTTACCTGGGTCAGTGCAGCGGTATGGAGTTGCTTGGGATGGTACTCACTGGTGGATAGGAGACAACAACTATGGGTCCGAGACCATTTACAAATGTGAGCTTAACGAGGCGGAGAAAAGATTAGAGCCAGTCAGGGCATACGCTTGGCCATATCTTGGTCCATCGGGGCTGGAGTGGGCACAAGGATACTTGTGGGTGTCCGATGATGCTACGGATATTATTTACCGCGTGTCGGTAGGCGATACGTCCTTTACAGCGATTGAGGATTGGTGTTCGACGAACCCGGAGCCGTGGGATCTTGCCTGGGATGGAACGAATATATGGTCCATCACCGGACCAGGCGGGGGATTTGACCCCGTACACGGCGAGCGTGAGATATACAAACACGATGCCGCCGGCAACATTATTGAGATATGGCATTATCCCCCCGCAGATGACCCAGGGCAGG
>Ga0315280_10011874_pt1 | contig 10635 bp, 10 predicted proteins | sample YL17G06_40_MG_FD_203697 | JGI IMG/M metagenome (GOLD analysis project Ga0315280, IMG submission 203697) | Sediment microbial communities from Yellowstone Lake, YNP, Wyoming, USA - YL17G06_40 | ecosystem: Environmental > Aquatic > Freshwater > Lake > Sediment | place: USA: Wyoming | collected... | reverse complement strand
GCTGAGAAACGCCGCTTCGAAACCCCTGCAGGTGAAGAGATGCAGATCGACTGGTCACCCTACTATGTCCGCATCGCCGCTGTGACCAGAATCCTCTACGCCTTCGGCTGCCTGTTGTGTTCCTCTCGCAAGCTCTGGGTACACTTCTACCGCGACGAGCGTCAGTCCACCCTCCTGGAAGCTATAGCCTGCGCTTTCGAATACTTTTTCGGCTGCGCGTTGCCCCTGGTGCTCGACAACATGGCAACCGCCGTGCTCGGCCGCTACGGGCCCCACGGACAGCCCGTCTGGCATCCGCGTTTCTTGGATTTCCCCCGCCACTATGGATTCCAGCCCGTCGCCTGTGCGGTGCGGGATCTCGACCGGAAGGGCAAAAAAGAAAAGTCCTTCCGCCTGCTCTGGGATAATTTCCTGAAGGATTGCCAGTTCGACTCCCTGGAGGATCTCAACCAGCGTCTGATGATCTGGCTCGACCAGACGCCAGAGGTCGCCAACCAGCGTCAACCTGTCGTACCAATAGACAGCAATTCTCGGCGAGCCGTTTGATAGGGTTCTACCGCTGCTGGAGCTCGACCCGCACGAGTTCAAGCAATTCCCAGCAAAACTCGTGAGCTGATATCGTCACATCACCTGGCCGCATGAGGCGGATTTCGCTCCGAATTCCGGCACGGGAGAGAACGTATCGCTTCCAGGTGGAATTCCCGATTCGCGCTCATCAGGATGCCTACGGCGGGAGAGAACAGGCGGTCCCCCCAGGCAAATGGAACACGGCGGGCACCCCCACCTTGAAGCATCGAAGCGTTTAGCCCAGTTATTTTTCCCAGAGAAGCACGAGCGGCACACGGCTGTGAGCCATGGCCTGCTTGATTTTTCGGAGGAAGGGGGGTATATTTTCGTGACTGGTCATAATGACTATAAAGGAGCACTGGGATGGTTAAGAAAGAAGCGCCTGTTGCCGATGTCAAAGCTCGGCTCTCTGAATATCTTTCCTTGTCGTCCTCCCAAAGAATAAGGATCGTAATCACCCGGCGAGGAAAGCCGGTAGCGGCGCTGGTAAGCATCGAGGACCTTCAGATCTTATCGCAGGTGGAACAACGGAAAGGGTTGGCGGAAATCGCAGGCAAATGGGAGCACTTTGAAGACGTTTCCAAGTCCATTCAGAATGCCTATCGCGAGCGCGGGCTAAACGATCACCGGCATGTACCTCTTTGACACGGACATCATTACCGGTATCTTCAAACCCACCCCATCGAAACGACTGCTGGAAAAGCTTGCCCGAATCCCGAAAGAGCACCAACACATCTCGGCTATTACGATCTATGAAATCGTGTACGGAGCGCACAGGAGCAGCAGGAAGGACCATCACCTTCGCAACCTCCAGGAGCTCCTTCTCCCGGCGGTGCAAGTGGTGGATTTCGATGCCAGGGCGGCGTTCATCTGCGGGGCGCTTCGAGCAGAGCTGGAGAGCTCTGGAGCGCCGCTGGCCCTGGCTGACCTTCAGGTAGCCTCGATCGCTATCGCCAACGATTTGATCCTCATCACTGGAAATGTCAAACACTTCAGAATAGTCGCGAAGTTGAAGGTCGAAAACTGGCTTTAACTCGATGAGCTGCTTTTCGACTGGCAGTTTGCCTCGCAGAGACGTCCGCGGAAAAACGATGACGCCTAAATTGGCCGTGAGGATGTGGTTCCCGCTCCAGATAACAATCGAGGTGGAGGGTAAAAGGGCCATGAGCGGACATCAACCTTCTAGCTTCTTCCACCGCCTCATATAGCGAACTCTCAAGTCGTTCGCCCGTGGGGGATTCTCTCGTGGAGAAATCGAGCTCTTCGGAAAGACGGTATTCGTTTTGCCGCTATACGGGGCGAATATCACACTCCTGCCAGCGGACGGCCTGGTGCTCGTTCCCTTCGCTGCGGGTGATGAAATCAAGATCGCCGAGGAGTTCATGCGCTGCGAGGCGCACCCTGCTGAACGCCCAAGCTCTTCGCCCCTATCTGAAGGCGGGCCTTCCGGTCTGGCCGGAGAAAACGCTCTTCTTTTAAGCATTTGTCCTTGACAGAGCCGCGGGCTTGACCTATATTAAAATGAGATTTGAAATAATATTTTAAAATTAATCAAAATAGAGGAGATAAATTTCCCATGGCAGTCACAGCTTACAATCCCTATACCATGGCCCAGGCGCAATTCGACAAGGTGGCCGAGGAGATCAACCTGGAGCCGGCCGCCCGGGAGCTGTTGAGAGCCCCCCTGAGGGAGTACCACCTAAGCATACCGGTGCGTATGGACGACGGAAACGTGCGGGTCTTCCGCGGATTCCGTGTCCAGCACAACGATGCCAGGGGCCCAGGCAAGGGCGGGATCCGCTTCCACCCCCAGGAGACGGCCGACACGGTACGCGCCCTGGCCATGTGGATGACCTGGAAATGCGCCGTGGTAGATATCCCCCTGGGAGGGAGCAAGGGCGGGGTGGTATGCGATCCCCATCACCTTAGCCTCCGGGAGCAGGAGCAGATCTGCCGGGGCTGGGTACGGCAGATCGCCAGAGATATGGGGCCCCTGCGGGACGTTCCTGCTCCGGACGTCATGACCAGCGCCCAGCATATGCTTTGGATGTTGGATGAGTACGAGACCATCTTCGGCGCCAAATATCCCGGCTTTATCACCGGCAAACCGGTCGGTATGGGTGGCTCCCTGGGCAGGAAGGAGGCCACAGGTTTCGGGATCATGTACACCGTGCGGGAGGCGCTCAAGGAGTTGGGCCTCAAGCCGGAGCACACCGTGGCCAGCTTCCAGGGCTTCGGGAATGTCTCCCAGCACGCCATCCGCCTTTACCAGCAACTGGGCGGGAAGGCCGCCTGCGTCTCCTGCTGGGACCAGGCGGACAGCACCTCCTACGCCTTCAGAAAGAAGGAAGGCCTCGATCTGGACCAACTGCTCTCCATCACCGATAAGTTCGGCGGCATCGACAGGAACAAGGCCAGGGACTTGGGGTACGAAGTTCTACCCGGGGCTCAGTGGCTGGAGCAGGAGGTGGACATCCTGGTGCCGGCGGCGCTGGAGAACCAAATCACCAAGGACACCGTGCAGAGGGTAAGCTCCCGGGTCAAGCTGATCGCCGAGGGCGCCAACGGTCCCACCACCCCAGAGGCGGATGAGGTGATCAGCCAGAAGGAGATTTTCCTGATCCCGGATTTCCTGGCCAACGCCGGCGGGGTCACCTGCAGCTACTTCGAGCAGGTGCAGTCCAACATGAACTACTACTGGGAAAAGGACGAAGTGCTGGGCAAGCTGGACGTCAAGATGACCTCGGCCTTCATCGATGTCTCCGAGCTGGCCAAGAAGAAGAAGATCGGCATGCGGGACGCCGCCTATGTGATCGCCATCAGCCGGGTGGCTCAGGCCTGCCGGGATCGGGGCTGGGTCTAGGCAGGTCTTCACCGGGGCGCCCTCTCTTCAACAGTTGCCCCTTTCTGTCTATAATTGGAAGAGAGAGGCTTGTGAGGTGAAGAGGTTTGAGCGCCGGGCATTTAGGGAAAACGAGGCCTTTCCCTTCCTGGGCACGGGAGAGCCTGGAGGCAAGGCTTCGGGCCTGGCCTTCATCCAGGAGACCATCTACCGGCATTTCCGGGGAAACCCTTTCTGTGATATCTCCGTGGATATCCCCCGCATGACCGTCCTGTTGACGGATATCTTAACATCTACCGGATCTTCCACCACATGGAACGAGTTTCGCAGCTCCTGCGCAAAAACACTGCCCTGGCCTACCTCGCCTACAACGTCCTCACCATGGGCAAACAGCTGCCCTCAGTGCTGTTGTACCTGCCGGATTCCGGCGTGAAGCACCTGCTGGGCGCCTCGGTCGAGTTCGCCACCAGTTTCGGTTACGTGCTTCAGTTCGTCAACGAGCGGGATTCACAGATGAAGCACCGGAGCATCGTACGGGAGATCGAGGAAATGAGGATGCAGGCCAAGTCGGGCTAACAGGGATTCGATCAGGCCCGCTGGGGCGAGGATGAACAGAAGGTCGTCCGCATTCAACGCCAACCGTGCCTCGTCAGGCCGGGGTGGCAGGGCCATCAGTCGTCCGTCGAGACGCCGGCCGCCAGGCCGGCCATACCGGCGAGCAGCTCCTCTTCCCTGCCGGCGGGGCACCTGAGCGATCCGACGCCGAGGATCTTCTGGGTTTCCACGTCGATGCGCTTGACCTGGATCACAGACAGGCTTCCCACGGCGCCGTAGTGCCCGACAAGGATCTGCCGCGCCGCGACCCCCCGGCCCACCTTGACTGCCTGACTCTCATCGAGCGCGCCGGACAGCTGAAGGGAGAGCTCCTCCAGGATCCTGTCCAGGGCCTCCCGGCTCACGAGCTCGAAACGGCCCTGGGCGGCGAGCTCCGCGCGGAGAGCCTCCGAGAGAATGCTCGACAGGAGGAGGTCCTCCTCCTTCGAGTCGAAATCGTACACCGCCACCGGAATACGCGTGCCCGTGGCCCGCGACTGGGACTCGCCCGCGGCGAAGTCGATGCTGCGGGAGATCGGGGCAGGGGCTGCCTGCCCGGAAACAGCGGCAGCCGGCGCGCCGGCCGAATCCCGCTTTAGCCTGGCGGTCGCGAGCATGTCATGACGGGCGTCGCTGAAAAGCTGCCTGTAGGCTGCCTGGATGACGGGGGGGTAGTCGTCGCGGGTTCCGCCGAGCACGCGCATTGTCACCTCGAAGACGGCTCCCGTGCGGGCGTTGATCAGCGTGGATTTGAAAGAGTACTGCTGGTTCGACTCGGTCCGCTCGACGAGCATGGCATACTCCGCCCAGAGGGCGGAAGCCACCCGTCTCGCCAGCTCGTAGTTTCGCGCCTTCCACTCAAGCGAGCGCCTTGTGGTTCCCGCAGCCGTGTCGACATCCTCGGCCGGGACGACCTCGCACATGCCCGTTGCGCGCCATACCTTCGACACCCCTCCCAGGATCGCATCCGCGTAGGCGGGATAGGAGATCCGCCACCTCGAACCGCTCTCCAGGGGCTGCACGAACACGCGCAGACGCGGCGAGGCCAGGGGCTGCGGTATCGTGCGAAGCATAACCGTCTGCGTCGCGCAGAACGCAGAGAACAGCGACAACAGCGCCACGAGCAGCTGAGGCAAACGACGAGTGCGCACTGCATGACCTCCTTCGGGCGTGTCGAGGAGCGCTCACCGCGAGAGACATCCCCATTGTAGCGCGCCGTACACCTGGCCACAAGGTGCTGTGGGAGTGCTCCGGCTTTGCTGCGGACAGGCTGCGGCCCGGCACCGCCGCCTCTTCCTGTAGCTTGCCTGAATGATAGCAACTACTATAGCTCTCCTCCGGCTGCCTGCCAAGCCCGGAGGTCCGGAACCAGCCAAGGAGGGGCCTCGCGAGGCATGGGCTGCGGGATGAGCGGCAAGGCGAAGGGGAGGATCTGGGGGCGGAAGGGAGCGGTGGGGTGTCTGGCCAGAGGAGGGCAGATCATCGTCCTGTGCTTCGTAGGCGGAAGGACAGACTACCCCCCGAGGGCGAAGAGATGCGATCAGTTGAGGGAGGCGGGATCCAGACCGGGCGGCGGCTTTCCCCTGTTGATGAGATGCCGGAGGATCTTGAGCACCTGCTTGGGGTCGGCGATGACGGCGATGACCTTCATGGGTTTGTGACAACGAGGGCAGCTCAGGGGATCCGCCTCGTAGACCTTCTTGATCAGCCGAGCGTAAGGCGGCGCGGCTCTGCTTGGCCGATACGGAGCAGTCGGACTGCTGCTCGTCCGGCAGACCGATCCGGAGGGAAGGTTCGGGTGGATGGTCGCGCTTCCAGCCCTCGGGAGCGAGGCGGACGAGGTGAGGGGTGCGGGACCAGGTGCCGCGAGCCCGAGAGGAGTACAGGCCATAGCTGCGAACGAGTCGGCTCCGCGGCTCCGGTAAGTGCTGGAGGACTTCGACCAGAAACTCCGTGGCGGGGAAGACCTTCGTATCGGTGCCGAAATAGTCGTTGAACGGAGCGCGATAGACGACCGTATCCGCGCCTCCCTCGTCCACGAGAAGCTTCTGCAGGGAGACGGGCGGACGGACAATGTACTGGGAGAGCGCTTCGCGGGCCTTGGCGGAACCCGCGGGCACGCGTACGGAGCCGTCGACCGAGAATCCCGAGTGCGCCCACTGGACCATGTTCTTGGCCAGCCGCTCGTTCAAGAACTTACGCTCCAGGAAGAACGCGATGACCCTCTGGCGGAAGCAGGCGCTCATGTTGGCCAGATCGACGGTGGGCACGTGGACGAATCGGCCGTCCGGGTCGAAGCCACCTTCCAGGAACAGCCCGTGCCAATGGGGGTTCCACCGAGCAAACTGGCCCGAGGTCTGGAAGACGAGCACGGCGCCGGTGCGGATGCGCTTGCCGGCGGCCGCTGTGGTGAAGTCCCGCACCAACCGGTAGACGAGGCGGCTGATCTCGCCGTGAAGCCTCTTGTCGTGGCGGAAGAAGACCCGCAATACCTTTGGCAGGGTCTATGCGAAGTGAAACTTGAGGAACTTTTGGGGTAGGTCTACCGATACTCCAAAATAAAAGGCCGCCTTCAGCCTCTGTTACTGGCAAAAATCTGAAGGCAGCCTAACCGGATAGAAGCTATCCTTAAAGGCAATGTACTTCTATCCGGACCTTTTTTCAAGAAGGTGACCGGATGAGAAGAAGAAGTCTCAAGCCCCCTCTGTGGGAAAGCCAAGTACGTCAAAGCATACAAAAACTAAAAAGCAAATCGAAATCCAGGTCCCTCAAGTCCTGCGATCTCTACGCGTGCCTCTGCATCTTTATCAGTGATCACCTGAAAGAGCGAATATTCTCCCAGGCCTCGCTCGCTCTTTATTACTGGCATTTGAAATCATTTTCTGCCTGGCTGAGTGAAGGCGAAAACATAACGGATATTCGAACCGTAGGGGTATCTCACCTTCGGAAATATTTCTCCTACCTGGAGAATGTAAGGAAGTACAAGAAGTCATCACTTGAAGGGGTTCAAACATCTTTGATGAGGTTCTTCCGGTCCATGAGGTTCAGAAAGCTCATCCCAAAGAATCCCATGAAAGATTTCCATATCCTGGCACGTCGCCACATGAATAGTGCGAACCTATTGACCATCTTTGATCTCAAGATTTTTCTCCGCAGTGTAAAAGAACATTACCGGTACCTGAAAGATTCAGGCAAGCTCGGTTGTTTTTCTTTATTTATCCATCGCCGGGATCTCTGTATCGTAGCCCTGTGTATCGCCTGTGGCTTACGCAGGGGGGAAATCCAAAGGATCAAACGAGATCATGTGGGTTTTGATAAAAAGACGATTCTTATTCCCGGTAAAGGAAATCAGAGAGTCATTATCAAAGAGCGAAAGGCGTTCTTCTCTCACCCCTTTTTGCAAGAAACACTTATGAGGTATCACCGCATGCGGGAGAAACTGCCTGGTGATAGCTTTTTCTGCAATTGCTACGGCGATGAGTTGGGCGCAACTGCCATTACTCATATTTTCATACGCTACGGTGCCTTCATCTCAAGGGACGTTCAGTACAACGCGACCACAACAAGAAAATCATTCTCATCTCATCTGGTAAGAAAAAAGGTGAATATCGAGGCGATCCGTGATCTTTTGGGACATGAAAACTGTGAAACGACACTCAGGCATTATGTGTATTTTTCAACCGACGATTTAGGAAAAATCTGGAAGGAGAGTAACCCGTATGGCGGTAGAAATTAAGTACAGCCAAGCGGTCAGGCTATTCTTGAGGCATTTGCAGGAAAACAATATGACAAACAGATGGCTTGAGAGCTTCCGGCAAACCCTTCAAGGTTCTTTCAAGCGCATCATCGCAAGTGAGCTGAGAATCTATCCCTTGAGCCTTGATAAAATAAGAACAAGGTATTCGAAACCCCGTCAATATTCATTTGCCTGTTCAGCCAATAGAGTTCACTCCTTTATCGAAAGCAATCCCCATCTTGCCACAGCCTCTTTTGGCCAGGCTATTGCCGAGCTTCTCGAGCATTCAAACGAACTCTCCCCAGCTACAAAAAGGACGATGAAAAACGATGTGTTCAAAGTCCTCAGTTTTGACATCGATGATCTGGCGGTCTCCCGTATCCCTGTGGAGGTGATCCGGGACTGCATGAAGGGACCCTCCCGGCACATGCTGGTACGGGGAAAACGATTCTTCAAGTTTCTGATCCACGCAAACTTGCTCGACCCGACGCACTTACCGCCCCATAGCAGTAAGATCATGAGCTTTATCGAGCAGGAAAATGATTCTGAGGCAGAACCGCTTGAGCTTGAGCAAGCCTGCCGCATCTACGTAAAACACCTCATCCGGGAGAAAAGATTGCGCTGGGAAGCGATCCGATCGGCCTACTATCATATCACAGGCTTTTCACAATTCGCCGGGCATAAGAAGAGAATCAAGCTCATACGTAGGGATGATATTCTTGGGTACCTGAATCATCTTGAGCTTCAGCGCGGCTATTCTCAGCGCTCAAAGATCACCGTTTTGACGACTCTACGGAGTTTTTTCGCTCATTTCGCGGCTCAGAGGCTCATCAAGGCCGGTGTGGCAGACAATATCAGGATCAAGAAGGTGAAGAAAATCGAGAAAAGCTGCCTGAGCGAAGAACAATTGACCACGATATTCAAAGCCGCCTACCTCAAGTATCAGCCCTATGAAGGCATTAGTCTTACCGATTCCAGAGTAACACTGGAACGATGGTTGGCCGCCAGGGATTGGGCGATACTGTGTCTTCTCATATGCACGGGGTTGAGGACAAAAGAGATCGCCTCCCTGAAAACAGATTCTATAGACTTCCGCCAACGACTCATCAGGATCTGCGGAAAAGGAGACAACAGCTACCAGGTGAGGGAGCGCATCATCCCGGTAACCGAGCCCATCGCTCTTTCGGCAGCAGAGATTTATCTAAGCCTACGGCCGAAATCTATTTTCGATCATCTATTTTTGAACACCCACCTTGAGCCGCTAAATACATACGGATTCGCAAAGGTAGTGAACAAGATGAAGCGGGAGCTGTTTCCCCAACAGAGCCTGAGCATAACCGAAATCAGAAGGGCGTTTGTCAATCTTTGTGCACAAAAGGGTATCGATCCCCTGATCCTGAAACAGATCATGGGACACAATTCCCTGGCTACGACCATGAAATATTACCTTACAGTCCGGGAACAGCATCTCAGAGAGGTGTGGGAAAAAACCAATCCCTTACTTTATTTCAGCAAAAGGGAGTTTGAAGAATGGATGATCTAGAAACGTACATTGAAGATTTCTTAACACACATCAGGATTGAAAAGAACTATTCTGAGGCGACAACGGATACCTATCGTATTGCCTTAACCATTTTTTCCCAGTTTCTCCTGGAAGCAACTATTTCGATCACGGATAAAAAATGTATTCTCCGTTTCATCAACCATTTAAAAGAAAAAGGCAATGGCGATGTCACCATCGCTCACAGGCTTGCCACGCTCAAATCCTTTTTTTGTTATCTCGTTAAGAAAAAAGTTGTCAGTAAAAGGAGACTGCCTTCGATCGAGAAATACAAAACAACAAAGAAGATCATTTCCATCCCGACGGACGAAGAGGTAAACCTGTTTATTGACACGATAGAAGAAGAATACCGCAAGCTGAAAGAAACGGTGGATGTTACTACGGAAACCAACGAGCGCGTAAAGGCAAAGTTCTTCTCTGTTTTTCGGGATCTCAGTTTTTTTACCCTCCTTACCGCTACCGGATTGAGGATCTCTGAAGCGCTCAACGTCAGGACAGGGGACATAAACTGGAATGAATGCACAATCAAAATACTCGGCAAGGGTTCAAAGGAACGGCTGATTTTCTTTGGTATCGATCGACTCACAAATCTCTTTCATGAGCTCTTCAGGATCAGAGAGCAGCTGGGTATAGACAGCCCCTACCTGTTTGTGAGCTACCAGCACAGAGATGTTCTTACCCCCCGTTACATCCAACAGGTCATGAAGGATTTCTTGGACAAAACATCCTCTTCGAACTTCACGCCTCATACCCTGAGGCACTACTACGCCACTAGCTCCATCGAAAAGGGAGCGAACATCAAGGCCATAGCGATTCTGTTAGGCCATGCCGATCCGTCCACTACGATAAAAATGTATTATCACATTTCCAAGAAAATCTTAAAGAATGTATTTGAGACTACGAATCCGTTCAGCAATATCGTCCTGCCGGTTAAAGAGATGATGAGGAAACGATACGAGCTGCTCGCAAACCTGTAGATGATTTCTCATACCGCTGTCCCGATGCCGATACTCTGAGACGGCAGGTGCGTTTTCTCCATCATCGACAACGGATGCCGCCGGAAGAGCCCTTTCCCTCATTTCGGCTATTTATCACTATGATAATATTGCACGAGGATTGCCTACAGCGCGTTTTCTTGAGGTAGTTGGTATCCAGATACCCCCTCATCTCACCAGCTTTTCTTCTTGACCGGATTTATTGCATGGCATACGATGCTTGTGTTTTTGCCGGTCACTTCGCGTAAGTATGGTGAACACGAACTGCCTGTGGGGCAGCCGCAGCAGGAGCTGCTCGTTCATGTACTCGCCGAACAGGAGGGTCCGCTTCTGGGAGCAG
>Ga0315280_10011873_pt1 | contig 10635 bp, 8 predicted proteins | sample YL17G06_40_MG_FD_203697 | JGI IMG/M metagenome (GOLD analysis project Ga0315280, IMG submission 203697) | Sediment microbial communities from Yellowstone Lake, YNP, Wyoming, USA - YL17G06_40 | ecosystem: Environmental > Aquatic > Freshwater > Lake > Sediment | place: USA: Wyoming | collected... | reverse complement strand
GCGACTACGAAGTGCTTCCCGAAACCAGCGAAGCCCTGATCCAGATCGCCATGATCAATCTGATGCTTCATCGCCTTTGCCCTGAACGAAAACGAAAGAAAAATGAATTCTAAAACACGCTCTTAGGCTTTTTCGCGTAGGCCCCCGACTCGTCTCTCACCAGCTGCGCAGACTTTCGCGCTATGAAGTGATAAAGTGCGCACAGCTCTTCGTAGCGCTCAATGTGTGCTACTATTCCTTCTATCATCTTCTGGCGTGGTGCTTCTTACCTTTCGCGCGCTTTCTCTTTTCTTTGGCGCCGATTCTGCCAAATCGCGAACACCCAGCTGCTTGCGATTCCGACAATGGCTATCAAGAGAGTAAAGGTCTGGGCGCGGTCCCATGGCCAATGCTTGAATATCGTCTTGAGCATTTGCCCTTCCTCTGTGGAGTTTCGTTTTTCTTTTAGTCACACGAAACGGCGTTCCCTTTGAAAAATCAGTATCCAATCGCGCAGCCGTCTTTGCGGGGGTCGGAGCCGCCGAAGTAACGAAGCGGGTTGTCCTCGCGCCAGATGCCTTGATAGCCGCCAAAAGCGCCGACGCCCTTGTTGACTTTGTGTCCCATTGCGACGAGAGCGGCCCGCACCGAATCGGGTATGTTTCGTTCGAGATTGACGCTCCCGCCGCCCTTCATTCGCTGTCCGGTCGGCTGTGAACTCTCGACATGCTCGACGCGCGGTTGGTCGCCCGCCTGTTGTGGCGACATGCGGAAATCAAGGATATTCATCAGGACCTGGACGTGCCCTTGGGGTTGGAAGTCGCCGCCCATCACGCCAAACGAGAAAACAGGTTTCCCACCCCCGGTCACAAAAGCGGGAATGATTGTGTGGAATGGCCTTTTGTGGGGTTCGAGTTTGTTGCGACCCTTTGGATTGAGCGAAAAGCTTTGCCCGCGATTCTGGAGGCAAAACCCAAGACCGTCGGGCACGTAGTGGGATCCCCAGCCATGATAGATACTCTGAATGAGCGAGACCATGTTGCCTTCTTTGTCGGCGGCGGTGAGATAGACCGTGTCGGAACCCGTGCTGGGTTGCCCTGCCGCGACTTTTTGGGCCGCCCGTTTGGGGTCAATCAATTTCGCCCGCTCCTTTCCATACTCTTTGGAGATGAGCCACTTCACAGGAACATCGGCAAATTCAGGGTCGGCGTAATAGACGGCGCGGTCCTCGAACGTCAGTTTCTTTGCCTCGATGAAAAGATGCAAATGCTCGGCCGAGTTGGGTTGCAGCGACCCGATGTCGAATTGCTCCAGGATATTGAGCATCTGCAACACAGCTATGCCCTGACCATTCGGCGGGATTTCCCATACATCATATCCGCGATAGATCGTGCTTACAGGTTGGACCCATGTCGCACTATGCTCGCGGAAGTCGCGCATCGAGAAGCGACCGCCATTGGCTTGCGAGAACTTTACGATTCGTTCGGCGATTTCGCCTTTATAGAAAGCCTCGGCGCCACCTTTGGCAATGCTCTCTAAAGTGGCTGCCAAATCGGGATTCTTGAAAATGTCGCCGAAGCGAGGCGATTGGCCATTGGGCGCAAAGGTTTTTGCCAGTGTTGGGAATTTCTTTGCGTCAAGCGACCAACTGGCGGCGATGATTGGCGAGACCGGGAACCCCTCGCGTGCATAAGAGATCGCCGCCCCAAGCACCTGTGCCATTGTTCGACGCCCAAACCGTTCCAGAAGCGTCGCCCAGCCACTTACACAGCCAGGGACACTCCAGGCAAGCGGGCTGTAGGGCGGAATGAACTCGAGGCCGAGCTTCTTGGCTTCGTCGAGGTTCCAATCATAAGGGGAGCGACCACTGGCGTTCAGTCCATATAGTCTATGATCTTTTTCGATCCAAAGAATCGCAAAAAGGTCGCCGCCCAGGCCACAGCTCATCGGTTCGACAACGCCCAGCATCGCATTAGCGCATACAGCGGCATCAATGGCGTTGCCGTCGCCCTTAAGAATATCAATTCCCGCAATGCCGGCGAGAGGCTGGCTCGTGCAAACGATGCCATTTCGGCATACGACGGTCGAACGATTCTGGTTTCGATGGCGCAGCATTTCTTGATTCATAGGCGCAGCATTCCTTTCTTTAGAGGCGGCATTGGCTTTGCCGTCTAGACCATCGAGGCCGAGGAATGTCGAGGCCGATACCGCACCCGTCAGCCGCAAGAATGAGCGTCGTTTCATGGCTTTTCCTCCGACCAATGATCTCAAAGACTCAACCACAGATTCCGCAGATTCCAGAGATTTGATCAGGAAAATCCAGCAAATTCGCCCCACCTATGGTTCTGTCGGTTTCTTTCTTTTCGATTGATTGCGCTCTAAACCGGCGTAGAATCTCTTTCAGATGAGGGAAAGGAAGGTGGTGTGTGGATGTCGAACGCCACCGCCATAGATGTTCGAACCGATCTTTTCGCCGAAATCGAGCGGCTGAAAAAGGAACTCAACGCCGTTTTGTTGGCGCACTATTACCAGGAACCCGACATTCAGGATATAGCCGATTTCGTGGGCGATAGTCTGGGACTTTCGCAACAGGCCGCAGCGACCAAGGCCGCCGTGATCGTCTTTGCCGGGGTGCATTTCATGGCCGAGACGGCCAAGATTCTCAATCCCGCCCGCCAGGTTCTGTTGCCCGATCTCGAAGCTGGCTGTTCGCTCGCCGAAGGTTGTCCGCCCGACAAATTCGCGGCTTTCATCGCCGACCATCCGGGTCATCTGGTGATCAGCTACATCAACTGCTCGGCGGCAACGAAGGCGCTGAGCGACATCATCGTTACTTCCAGCAACGCCGAGAAGATCGTCAGTCGGATTCCCCCCGAACAGCCGATCATCTTTGCGCCCGATCGCAATTTGGGCGCCTACATAGTGAAGAAGTTGAAACGGCCGCTGGTCCTTTGGCCGGGTGAGTGCGAGGTCCATGTGATTTTCTCGGAAAAGAAGATCGTCCAGCTCAAGGTGCGTCATCCCGAAGCGCTTATCGTCGCCCATCCCGAATGCGAAGAGCGGGTGCTGCAACATGCTGACCATGTCGGCTCGACGACTGGGATGCTGAAGTTCGTTCAGCAATCCCCTGCGCGCGAGTTCATTGTCGCCACCGAACCCGGTTTGATTCATCAGATGCAGAAAAGTTGTCCCGACAAGACGTTCATTCCCGCGCCGACCCAGAAAGACTGCCCGTGCAGCGAATGTCCCTATATGCGCAAGAACACACTCGAGAAGATTTACCTTTGTATGAAAAACCGCTCGCCCGAGATTGTGCTCGACGAGGCATTGCGCCTTCGCGCCCTTCGGCCAATTCAGAGAATGCTCGAGATGAGCTGACCCGCGCGGCACATCCCAATGGGAAACAATCGCTGCTCCCAACCAGTATTGATCGTTGTCGGAGGACCGACGGCGGTTGGCAAGACCGATGTGGCGGTTGAACTGGCGTTGCGTTGCGGCGGCGAAATCATCTCGGCCGACTCGATGCAGGTTTATCGCCGGTTGGAAATCGGGACGGCCAAACCGACGCCCCAGCAGCGTCGCGGCATTCCGTACCACGGCGTCAATCTGATCGAACCCGGCGAGACGTTTCACCTCGGTGCGTTCATCGAAATGGCGGATCGCCTGATTGCCGAAATTGTCGCGCAGCGGCGGCAGCCGCTAATCGTTGGGGGAACGGGTCTTTACATCAAAGGGTTGCTTCAGGGAGTTTTCGAAGCGCCCGGGGTGGATCGCTCAATCCGCGAACGGCTGCTTGCTCGGGTGGCGGCGGAAGGCGCACCTGCCTTGCACGCCGAGCTCGCGCGGGTAGATCCTGAAACAGCGGCAAGCATTTCGCCCAATGATCCGATTCGCGTCACTCGCTCACTCGAAGTCTGGGAGCAGACCGGCAGGCCGATTTCTCAGCTGTGGAAGGAGTCACGCTCGGCCAAATCACGCTATCCCTACCATTTGTTTGTTCTGACGTACAAGCGCGCGTTGCTCTATGAGCGAATCAACCGGCGAGTCGAGCAGATGTTTCGCGCCGGGCTGGCCGACGAGGTGCGTCGCTTGGTGAGCGAGGGCGTCCCGCCCAACTGTCACGCTTTCAAAGCGCTCGGCTACCGCCACATTCTCGCGTGGATCGAAGGACACATCACGGAACGCGAAGCGATCGAGCAGATGCAGAAGCACACGCGCCGCTATGCCAAGCGGCAGCTAACATGGTTTCGCGCCATGACCGGGGCCTGCTGGATTGACATGACCGTCCGCGGTGCTGCCGATGTTGCTGGCGAGATTGAACGCCACATCGCAACGACGGAGCCTTTGACACGAACGTGGTTTTCGGCCGATCTATAGAAGTTTCGAGTTTGAAGTTGCAGGTTTCAGGCCAAAGGTTTCAAGTTTGAGGCTCAAGTCGGACGCGGTGAAATGTGCTTTCGAGCAGAGTTTCTTCGTTTTTTTACTTGCAAGGCTTTCACTCTGTCTCCCATCATCGAGCCGCAGTCCACAGAGTCGGCGTTGCGATCCATAGGGCAAAAGCACAAGGATTGGGGATCGCGGTTCGCTGGGCGTGGCGCAGGGGATGGTTAGTCGCGGCAGAGGGGCAGAAGGGCGGCAGGGTCGCCCGGAGGAGTTTGTATGTCGAAAGTGAGCATGAACCTTCAGGACAGCTTTCTCAATCAGGTGCGCAAGGAGAATACTGAGATCAAGATGATCTTGGTTGATGGAACCACACTCAGCGGGATCATCAAGGGGTTTGACAATTTCACCGTGATCCTCCACAACCGCGGCGCGCAGCATTTGGTTTACAAACACGCGATTGCCCAGATGATTTGGCGTCGGCCAGTGGGCCGCAAGGAACAGGATACCGAAGAAGCGATCGGCAAGAAGGCCGAAGGCTTCAATCGCCTCGATCTCTCTCAGATCAAGATCGAGACCACTTCGGGCTAGGCCCGACCATCCAGCGGGAAATCACCGCGCGATCCATCCACGGTATGGCGCGACTCTATCAGACGGCAAGCGAGACGGAAACATTCCTGGTGGTGGGATTGCGACCGTTACGCGAACCGGCGCTTCATGCCCAGTTGCGGCAAGCCGAACTCGTCCGGCTGGTCGAAAGTGCTGGTGGACAGGTCGTCGAAAACAGCACCCTCACACTCCGGCATATTGATCCCGCCCATTTCGTCAGTCAGTACGCCGCCGAGCGAATTGCCCAGCGGATCGCTGAACTGGGTGTGACGGGTGTGGTCTTCGATGCGCCGCTTTCGCCGGCACAGTTTCGTAACCTCGAACGACTGTGCGCGGGCAAGGTGCTCGATCGCACGGGCGTTATCTTGGACATCTTTGCGCGTCGCGCTCGAACGCACGAGGGCCGTCTTCAGGTTGAACTGGCGCAATTGCGCTATCTGCTTCCGCGCCTGACCGGTCGCGGCGTCGAAATGTCGCGCCTCGGCGGCGGGATTGGAACGCGCGGGCCGGGCGAAACCAAGCTCGAAACCGACCGTCGTCGTATTCTGGCTCGCATTGGCCAACTCCAGAAGGCGACTGAGGCGATCCGTCGCCATCGCGCCGTGCAGCGTCGCCAACGGATGCGGTCGGTCCTTCCAGCCGCCGCTGTTGTGGGCTATACGAACGCTGGAAAATCCACGCTGATCAACCGCTTGACTGGTTCGGAGATTTTCACGGCCAACCAGTTGTTTGCCACTCTCGACCCAACCGTTCGCGCCCTGACTCTTCCACATGGCACGCGCGTTGCCATCATTGATACGGTGGGGTTCATCCGCGATTTGCCTCCCTCGCTGAAGGTCGCCTTCCGCGCCACACTCGAAGAAATGAATTATGCCGATCTGCTCATCCAGATTGCCGATGTTTCCTCACCCAATCGCGCGGAAGAGTTGCAGGCGACCAATCAGATTCTGACCGATCTCGGCTTGGCCGAAAAACCTCGCCTCCTGGTTTGGAACAAAATGGATCGCCTTGAAGACATGTTAGCGAACGATTTGCCCCTGTTTCCGCGGTGCCCTGTGACCAAGATTTCCGCCCTGACCGGAGAAGGGCTCGATTTCCTGGTGTTCGAAATCGAGCGCTTGTTGACCTGTGACTATGTGTTGGATACCTTTCTGATTCCCTACGGTCGGCTTGAACAGCTGACCGAATTGCATCGGTGCGGCCAGGTCCTCAGCGAACGCTACGAGGAAATGGGCGTTCGGACAACGGCACGTGTCCCCAGTGCAATGGCTACAAGACTCAGCCGCTACGAAGCAACGCAGAATGACGGACGCTGAATGATGAATGTCCAATGACGAACGAGAATGGAAAAGGCTCGGGTATCTCCACGAGGGGGACGATGCAATCGTTCATCGTTCATCGTTCATCGTTCATCATTGGATTTCTGGCCCTCGGCGTTGCTTTGGTCGCTGCCGTCTATTTCTTTTTTGTCCACAACGTTCTGTTGGCGACCTTCCGCCACCTCGTTGATCTTGGCAGCAATCCTTACCATTATTACGGCTATCTCGACTGGATGGCGCTGGCGATTGCGGCAGGCGCGGCGCTGGCCTTGATCGCGGTTGGTTATCTTGCGCTTCACGCGCTCGACCTTTACATCCCAAGGTCCGCCAGACTCGCTTTGGCCTATGTCGTTGGACTTGGCGCGATCGGTGTTTTGCTCGAAGTCGAGACAATCTTTGCCATTCACAATCGTGAATCCATTGCTGCGACGATCGGTGCCGTGATCCTTTTTATTGCTGCCGTGGCTACCCATCGAACCCAACAGCACGTTCAAGGTGGTCATGCTCCCGTTTGGGGGACGTGGCGTCGTGACGTCGCCCGCGAGTATGCCCGGCGCTATAGAGAATCATTGTGCCATCCCAAAGGCCCGTTGGCCGTCGCAACGTATGCGTTTTTGTTGTCGCTGATTGGCCTTGTGACACTTCTGACTTTTTTTCACGGTTCGCTTTGCCCGGAGACTTATTGGGACAGCTTGATTCTCTACGTTGGCTATGCACGTGAGATTTTCTTCCAGCATGCGTTCCCCTTCAAAGCGGTCGCCCAGGTCGGGATTGGCTTGGGAGCCAACTATCCGCACCTTTACGCACTCCTGACGGCGGCTACAGCGACTGTGGCCGGGCGATGGTCTGACTGCTTTGCTCAGATTGCCTCGCCGCTCGCGGGTTTGCTCAGTTGCCTTCTAGTCTATCACACAACGCTCCGACTGACCCGACACCGTCTGCTTTCTTTGGCGCTGACGGCAATCTTTCGCACGGTTCCTTATGGCATCGCCTATTTCATTTACGCGTCCGATTATTCGTTCGTGATGCTCTTCACGGCGGCCTTTCTCTATGTCGCGCTCTGCTATCTGGAAACAAATCTTACGGGTTATTTCATTTTGGCCACATTGATCCCGGCGTTTGCCTTGCACATCAACTACCTGATGGGCTTGTTGTGGGTCGTTTGGGCCGCGATGTTGATTTTGGCCCACGCTCGACCGCTGCGCGAACCTCCGCCCGAGCCACATGCGCTTCTGGATGAGGAGGCCGTTCTGCGTGATATGGTGGCATTGCAGACCGCTCATCCTCAGCCGCCGACATTGACACGCTTGCTTGTGTCGCGACGTTTCCGGGTCTGGTTTCTCGCAGCGCTTGTGATTGCCTCACCCTGGTATGTGCGCAACTGGCGTCTGACGGGCAATCCCGTTTATGCCTTCTTCACGCCGCTGTTCCCCAAAACGGTGAACTATAATCAGGAGGTCATGGACTCGGCGTGCGTCGAGTGGACTTTGAATGGCGACGGAATCGGCCAGGCGTCGCTGACCGACGAATTCCACCAGCAGTTCAAACGCTTTCAGCGGGTGCGCGATGTCTCGAAAATGGAAATTGCCCGAATCCAAACACCGTTGTGGCGCAAGATTGTCGCCTCGTGGCCGTTCTGGGTCACGGGTCTGAACGCTTGGAAACTCGCGCCATCATTCCTCGGGATTGCTCTGCCCGGCCTGCTGATTTTTCTTGTCGGAGGCCGGCGACTACGACATCTGGATCTTGCGGACCGCGAAGCGGTGGCGCGGCGGCGATTTGGTTGGCTTTGCGTCCTCCTTTGGTCGCTCCTTCTCGGCTACCATTACCTGCTGGCCGATTTTTACCTCTATCAGATCGCTCCGATCGTGGTGTTGATTCCACTGTTTGGAGCCTATTTCGTTCGAGCACTTTTCAGCCGCCTCGAACGCGCCCTTTTCATTGCGCTGGCGGTGTGGATTGCGATTTTTCCCGGCCTGGCGATGGCGCTCATGGGATTCAAAATCATAAGGTCGCCGGTCAACATCGGCGGTCGCCTGTATTCGCAGTTTCATTTGGTGGCATTGCACCACGTTGGCTTGGATCAGGCAACTTTTTATAAGGTCGCTTTCGGTGACGATGCAGATGCCTGGGCAGCGCTGAACACCTTTTGTCTCGATGAAAAAGTTCTGACGCACGAAAACCGCCACCTGGTTCTCGACCCGCGCGTCACCATTGTTCACTTCGACGATTGGGAGGTGCAGGCTCTTTGGCAAAAGACTCCCGAAGAACAGGTCGGTGGTCTTCGCGATCTTGGCATTACTTACTACCTGTTCGTTCCCAACGAAATGAAGCACCAGGTCAATCGTCGCCTCGGACCGCCAGCGAGAAGTGATGTCACCGAGGCTGAACCCGAGCCTTGGAAGTTGTCGGCGCTGCGCGGATGGATCGAAAGCGGCGTTCTCGAGCTGGTCCAGGAAATCGGTCCCAATCGCCTCTATCGCTTCAAGTATCCCGCGCCATGATCTACTTCGGAAAAAGGGTCGGCGTTCCGAGAATTTGTTAGTTGATCTATCCGCGGACCGAGCGATAGGGATGTTTCGGTCTGACAGTCAGACCGGGCACAAAAGTCGGTGGCAGTCGGCACAACGCTACATTATTGGGATATTGGGCGATATCCTCAGGAGGACAAAAGAATGGCCAAGGGAATGAATCGTCGGGAATTCTTGGGAACAACGAGCGGCGCGGTTGCGCTGGGCGCAATGGCCGCCGCAAGCCAAGCGCTTGCGGTGGAATCAGGTTTTCCAAAATCGCTATTCGGAACGAAAACGCGGGTGGGCAAAGTCTATCTGGGGCGGCGGTCGGGTTGGCCGAGCCCGCTCGTGGATCCGAAGGACGATGTGAAGCGCTTCGAGGCCGAGCTGACCAAACTCCAGCCGCAGTTGGCCGACATCGAGTTCGTCGGTGGCGACATGATTTCCTCCAACGAGGATCTGGCCCGCGCCAAAGAGAAGCTGAAAGGCGTAGATGGAGTTCTGGCCATTCACCTTTCGCTTGGCACGGGTGGGTTCATTCCCGGCCTGCTCGAACTCGGCGTGCCCGTCGTCGTTTTCTCGCTGCCCTATTCGGGCCACGAGTGGCACACAATTGCTTCGTTTCAAAGGCAAGGCAAGAAAATCGAGGTCTATCCTAGCAGTCAATACAGCGACATCGTTGTGGCGATCCGTCCGATCCGAGCGATCCATCGCTTGCGCGAAGCCAAGGTTCTCTATCTCCCGGGTGGTCGCGGCGGCGACCCGAAATATGCCGAAGCGATCAAGAACAAATTTGGCACCGAGATCAAGACGATCAGCCTCGACCAATTGACGGCAGCCTTCCAGGCAGCAGAGAAGTCCGAAGTTGAGGCGGAGGCCAAGCGATGGACGAAGGGGGCCAGGAAGATCGTCGAGCCGAAACCCGAGGATATTCTGCGGGCGGCGCGCATGTATCTTGCCATGAGAAGTGTGCTCGAGGCCGAGAAGGCACATGCCATCACGATCAATTGCCTTGGCAGCGGACTGATTCAGAAAGATCAGGCGTATCCGTGTTTTGGCTTCTCGCGGCTATGTAGCATGGGACTGCCTGGCGTTTGCGAGGCCGACTTGAAATCCACCATGACAGCATTGATCTTCCAGTATTTGGTGAACAAACCCGGCTTTGTCACCGACCCGGTAATTGATCTTTCGAACAACACGATCATCCACGCCCATTGTGTCGCACCGCTGAAGATGGACGGACCCGATGGCAAGGATTGCCCCTACATCATCCGAAGTCATCACGAGGACGGCAAGGGCGCATCGCTCTTCGTGCGCATGAGGATCGGCCAGAAAATCAGCATGGCCCGCCTGATCGGCACCGATGTGATGCTTTTCTCCACAGGCGAGATCATTGACACGCCTTATGTTGAACGCGGTTGCCGAACAAAAATCACGACCAAGGTTTCGGACGCACAGAAAATCATGGAAGGTTGGTCGTGTGGCCTGCATCGCGTCATCTTTTACGGCGATCACAGCCGGGACATTCGACGCCTGGCGCGGTTCCTCGACATTCGCGTGGTCGAAGAAGGGGTGGATGATCCGAAATCGGTGCCGGGCCTGGAGTGGGAGCCGCGCGTGCACGCATAGAAGACAGCGGGCGCGACACTCCTGTCGCGCAGCAGGCCATCGGGCAGTTCCTATGTGAGCATCTCGGTTTTGTCTAGGGGTTCGGGGAGTTGGAGTTTGGTCAAGGAGAGGGAGCTTGTGAGGGGGACCTTTTTCGCAAAGGTCTCCCCTCACACACCCCTCCAAAACTTCTGCGCCCTCCTGCGTTTGCTCGCGCCTTTGGGCCT
>Ga0315280_10011872_pt1 | contig 10635 bp, 12 predicted proteins | sample YL17G06_40_MG_FD_203697 | JGI IMG/M metagenome (GOLD analysis project Ga0315280, IMG submission 203697) | Sediment microbial communities from Yellowstone Lake, YNP, Wyoming, USA - YL17G06_40 | ecosystem: Environmental > Aquatic > Freshwater > Lake > Sediment | place: USA: Wyoming | collected... | reverse complement strand
GTTCGAGAAGCGAGGAATGGAGGTACCTCAAATAATTCAGAAACGGGCTGAGATGGCCGCACCTGCACCTGCCCCTGCTGCTGCACTACCCGCAGCGCCGGGCGTGATCCTCGGGGCCGGGAAGAAGGTGGACGTATTCAAGGCTCTGAAGGCAAGGGGCCTCTCTGACGACCGCATCATCAAGTTCTGGGAGGAGCAGGGCTGGGAGATAGAGCTCCTGAGGAGAGAGGGGGTGAAGCTCCCGGAAGAGGTCCCTCAGCCGGCGCCCACAGTTGAAGAGGCTGAGGGCGCGGAGGGAGAGGCACCTGAAGAGGTCGCCATCGACGAGATGAGTTACCAGGAGATCCTCGACTATATCACGGACCTGGAGGAGGAGGAACGGAGGGACTACTACCCGGTCCTGATGAAGGGTATCGAGGAGCACCCGGATCTCACATCAGACCAGAAGGTTATAATTCAGAGGACCCTCCAGGAACAGGTCGGCGGTGCTAAATAGAGTCTACAAGCCCACCCCTTTAGGGGTGGGTAGTTGACGTGAAATAAAGTCCGCCTTCCTCCCAAAACGTAACATATATATATCTTACTATCCTTTTCATTCAGTAGTATGCCAAAACGAGAGGGATCAAAACCGAAGGAGGTTGCCATTCCCGCCGGAGAGAGGCTGCTGACAAATTGGGACCGCTACAACGAGCCCTACCGGGAGGCCCGCCGACAGGTCACACAGGTCAAGAAGCAGGCGTTGACCCAGGAGTCCATTTTTGAGATCGGTGACCGCACCATGGACGAGCTGGTGCGGAAGAAGGTCATCACCAAGGAGGTGCGGGACCTCACCTCGGCCTATTTCCGGCGCCGGTCGCAGGTCGGGAAGAAGGTACAGTCGCTCCAGGGGATGCAGGACATCGTAGGCCACACCACCGCGTTCTTCGTGTGGCTCAACCAGCGGGTCGGGAAACCCCTGGCAGTCAACGACTTCGGGGGACCGCCCCGGGGTGGCAGGCCAAAGGCCGAAGGCAAGGTCTCCCCTGAGACCGCGGTACAGCTCTACTCCGCACTTGTGGGGAGATCCATGGCGACCTCGAGCAAGGACGTAAACTCCACCATCAAGTTCTGGGTCCGGTACCTCTCCGAGAAGCAGGCGTTCAGCGGGCAGAACTACGATGACACCGCTGATCTCTCCGTCACCTCGGCAGAGCCGGTCAGCCACAAGGGGCAACCCCTCCGCTACGACGACGTGAACATCTTCTTCGACAAGCTTCTGTTCGGTGCCAAGGAGCAGCACCAGCTCTTCGCCCGGTACCTCATCCAGACCGGGCTTCGTCCCGATCATGCTTTCTGGTCCCTCCGTCTCTACGATCTTGAGAGGGCATACGAGGATACCGTGCCTGACTGCACGGGAACAGCCGCACACCTTGTCAGGATCAAGCCCGCCATAGTGGAGGCATTTGCACATGAAACCGTGAACAAGGAGGCGAAGATCAAGGCGTACCCCGAGTCGGTTCTCATCTCCGAGGGGCTCTTCAACGACCTCTTCGGCTTCGTGCTGAAGAATTTCAACTCGATCCGGCTTTGGAACGAGACCGAGCGCCGGTTTGAAGAGGCTTGGAAGCACGTGAAGTGGGATAAGGAGAACCGCCAGTTCACGGGCATGACCGCCGATGAGAAGCAGCACTCATGGGTCTTCATGCACCTCGTCCCACGGGGCGCGAAGGTGGCGGACGGTCATAACCGGCTTCAGGACATGATGAAGAAACGGAAGACGTGGGCCGCCCGCTACGGGATGGGGGAGGATCCGGAGAACAAGTTCGTGGTCTATTCCCTGCGGAAGACCTGGGCCACGGTCCTCTATGTCCTCACCCAGCACAACATCGAGGCCCTGAAACGGATGGCGAACTGGACGGAGATTTCAACCATTCTCACCTACATCCAGACATTCAGTGAGGGCGATGCGTGGCTCATCAAGGCCAAGTATGAGATTATGATCCCCAAGGACTACATCTCCGAGTCCAGGGTCCTCGCGCTCCGGTATGAGGCTGCCAACGAATCCGTCAAGCGTGCCGCTGCCGACATGATGGAGCAGATCCGGGCCGGGAAGCTCCCGGAGGAGGCCCTCTATGTTATGCTCGCAGAGGCTGGGGTCCCGGTCGGGCAGGCCCCGGAGGTGATGAAGCGGGCGGTCGAGGAGTTCAAGATGCGGACCCGGGAGACCTGGGCTCTGCCGTCCTCTGAGGAGATCCAGGCCCGGGTGGAGGCCGGGAAGAAGTCAACGGTCATCTCTGAGGCCATCAAGGGAGCTGCTGAGGCGAAGCGCGAGGCCGGGGTCCGGTGTCTCGAGGTCGCTGAAGAGGCCCTGAAGACAGCAAGGGAGAAGACCGAGGAAAAGGTGACAAAAGGAGAGGTGAAAACAGTGAGTAGAACCTACGATGCGATGAAACGGCAACTGGAACAGGCGATTGAACAACAGATGGGAATTGCAGGAGGTAAATGACGTGGATCTGAAAGTCTTATACTACTTGGCCCGGCTCAGGCCGCTCTCGGCATGGTCCGGCGTGGGACTCCTTATCGGCCTCGCCTTTTCGGTGTGGGCAGGAGGTCTTGGTATAGATTGGGGTCTCATCATCCCGGCGGCTATCGTCGTCGTGCTGATCCAGTACGTGGCCCACCCGATGAATGACGTGGTTGACTACCCGGTGGACGTGCTGGCAAACATCGGAGGAACGGGACGGCACAAGCCGCTGATCTCGGGCCTCGCAACGAGGGACGAGCTCATGTGGCTGACGACTGCCATCCTCTGTATCGTCTCCATCCTCAGCACGTACATCATTATCAGGGAGCCCCTGGCGGCGATATTCGGGCTGGTGGGGATCACCGTCCTCATCGCGTACAACCTGCCACCGCTGAAGCTGAGCTACAAACCCTTCTCCGAGGTGTTCATTGACATACCTGCCTCCATCGGGATCGTCATGGGGATCACCACGGTCGCGGTGCACGTCATTATCCCCCAGACGTTCTTCCTGGGTCTCGTATTCGGGCTCATGGTCCTTTCATTCCACGCCGGGTACTTCCTGATGGATGTACAGTCCGACCTCTGGGGTGGAAAGGTCAGTACCTTCGTGAAGTACCCCTACACCGAATGGTGCGTGATGTACCCGCTGCTGGGTTGTTTCATGTCGTTGATGCTCGCGGTGGTGTACAACAACAGGGTCTTCGTCTTCCCTGCGGCGTTCTTCGTGGCCCAGGCGGTGCTCGGGCACAAAATGCACGAGGTTCGCTTTAGGTACCATCTGGTAACGGAGCGGGCCGTCAGTGAAGCCAAGCTCAAGGAATGGACTGACACGGCTACCCGGATGAGGAAGGTCCTCGTCACCCAGATGAATGTGAGCCTCATCTTCGGGCTGGTCTTCGCGGCGGCGATCATCCTCTTCGGGGTCGTCAGTCCATGATCTCCCCCTCAGAGAAGATCGCCATCGTCGGCGACGGGGTGGCGGGCAGGTACCTCTACCGGCTCTTCAAGGAGCGCGGGCAGGCGGTCACCCTTTTTGGGAAGGAGAAGGGGAACGAGTGCGGGATTCGGTCGTGCGCCTGGGGCACCGAGCGAAAATTCCTGAAGCTCGCAGCCGTGGGCGACATAGACCCAAACGAGTTCATCCTCAACGAGTTCAAGGAGGCCGTCATCAACGGGGTCAGGGTGAAGGCTGATTTCTTCACCATCCAGAAGCCTCAGTTCCTCCACGCGCTGGCTGACAATGAGGAGATTCACTTTCTCAGGCCCACGGGCGGGATCGCACCAGACATGGGCTGGGCGATGACGTTTGTTACGAAGGACTACGCCCACGTCATCGACGCCACGGGGGTTTCACGTGTAGTGCTACCGCCCCCCTTTGATGACCTGCTCATCCCGACCACTCAGTACCGTCTCAGGAGCTCCATCCCCCTCCCGGACCTGCCCATGGCGGTCGAGATGGGGCACCAGGGGTACCTCTGGATCTTCCCGCTCGGGGCTACCGAGTTTCACTACGGGTGTGGCAGCCTCACCGGGAACCCGGTCCAGCTCCTCAGGGACTACGCCGACGGCAGCTACACAAACCTGTTCTTCAAGGTCTATGGGACTGACCTGTACGAACACGCCCACAAGATCGAACAGGTCTGCGCGTGCAGCTCGAGGGTAAGGCTCACTGGCCCAAAGCTCTCCCAGCCCTTCATCAGGGGAAAGGTGTGGGGTGTAGGGGAGTCCATCGGCTGTGTCTCACCCCTGGCCGGCGCCGGGATCACCCCGGCGATGGAGTGCGCTCTGATCCTCCTCGAGGAGATAGGCAACGCCGAGGGGTACACCCGGGCGGTGCTGAAGCACTTCGCGCACTACGACCGCGAGCGGGAGATCCTCGACAAGCTGAGGAGGGGAGCGATGATCAACCCCTTTGACTACAACATCCTGAAGGGCAACGCTACACGTGCAGGTCTCAAGATCGGTCTTCGGGACGCGATCAAGATGGCGACGCGGATGAGAGAGGCATCCTATGGAGGATAATTTCAGGGACTTTCTCATCAGGATGAAGCCTTATGTCGATGGAGGGATCGCCGCCGTCCTGATGAAGAAAACGGAGGACTTCGATGACGAGATGAGGCTGTTGCTGCTCAAGGGGAAGCGGCTCCGGGGTTGTCTCCTCCTCTATGTGGCTGATTTGCTGCGTGAACCGGATCAACCTCTGACCGCCTTACCTGCCTTGGACCTCGCGGTCGCGGTCGAGCTCGCCCACAGCGCGTCCCTCATCCTCGATGATATGCTGGACGAGGACTGCACCCGGCGCGGGCTGCCCACCCTACACCTCTCCCGGGGCCAGAAGCAGGCGATGCTTGACACCATCGGGGTCCTCACCCTCCCCTACGACCTCGCGGGGGCGCATGGGCAGGTGTACACTCAATCCCTGGCAGAGACCCAGCGGCGCATGGCCTCAGGGGTGCTCCGGGAGATGATCCGGAAACCGGATCTCCCGGCAAGCCGGCTCTATGACACCATCATCACGAAGAAGACCGGGTGCCTCTTCGGGCTCGCAACCGGGTGGGGGTGCATGGTAGCTGAGGGGCCTGAGCGTGCTCACTTCTATGAGTGGCGCCGGTGGGGGATTCATGTGGGGAAGACCATGCAGATCGCGGACGACATCGCCGATCTTCTCGCCATCGAGCGGGATGACCGGGGGAAGAAACCGTGGGGCTCCGAGGCCCTCCTCCTCCTCCTCAGTGCCGATCATGCCGCGAAGGAGCTGGCGACCGACCTGAAGGACCTGACCCTCCACCCGGAGAAGGCGAAGCTCCTGCTTTCACATGCAGGGGTCAAGGAGGCCCTGAAGGAGCACATGATCGAGGAGACCACCGCCGCCATGGAGATCCTGCTCAAGATGGAGATGGACCCGGATGCGTTCAAGCTCCTCGGGCAGGTGCCCTTCATCATCGAGGACATCATGATCTCGGAGGTTACCGATGGGAACTAAGAACATCAGGATCCCGGACACCCTCATGGAGCTGATCAGGGCGGACTGGCCCCCGGACGAGGCGCCGGGCCCGGTCCTCCTCAAGGCATACGAACAACAGCGGATGCTCGCTGCCCTTGCGAAGGTCCTCCAGGATCGCGGTTTCTCTGATGGTGACACCCCCCTTGAGATCGTCAGGAACTACATCGCCCACGCCGACAACACGGTCCTTGACCTGAAGGATCAGATCATCAAGACCCAGGACGAGAGGGACCAGTACGAAAACTTCTTCATAACGCTCTGGGAAATGTTTCTGAAGGGAGATGTGCTGGGTATCCGCACCACTCTCCCGGGTATCGTCAACGGAATACAGAAAAAGAATGGAGGTTAACGACATGGCAGAGATTCAGAAGGTACTAAAGGACCAGCTTGGCTACCTCATGACGAGGAAGCACGTGGTCGGGACCGGGATAGGTTTCAAGAGGAAGAACGGAAAGCTCACGGGGGAGATCGCCATCGTGTGCAACGTTGCCCTGAAGGTAGATGCTTCGATGCTCTCCTTTGAGGACGTTATCCCGAAGGAGATCGAGGGATACGTGACAGACGTGAGGCAGACCGGGGTGATCCGGGCATTGCAGGCACCGACCGGGCGGTTCAGGCCGGCGCCGGGCGGTGTCTCGGTCGGGCACTACCAGATCACCGCAGGGACCCTTGGAGTATGGGCTAAAAAGCAGAACGGCTCGATGGTCCTCCTTTCAAACAACCACGTGCTCGCCAACAGCAACGCGGCAAACATCGGGGACCCAATCCTCCAGCCCGGTCCATACGACGGCGGGAAGGATCCGGACGACCGCATCGCAACTCTCGTGGACTTCGAGCCCGTGAAGTTCTTCGACCCGGCGCCACCGAGCGACTGCCCTCTGGCGAAGGGCGTGGCCGGGTTTGCCAACCTCGTTGCACGTGCATTTCGCAGAGAATCGCGGCTGGTGGCACTGGCGGATCCCATCATCGACTACAATCTTGTAGACTGCGCGATTGCATCACCTGATGACAATGCCTTCGTGGACCCGACCATCCTCAACATCGGGGCACCGCTGAACGCTGAGCAGGGGGCTCTCGGGATGCCGATCCAGAAGATGGGTAGGACCACCGGCCTCACCACGGGCGTCATCGACCAGATCGATGTCACCACCACGGTCCAGTACGGGGCGGGGCAGGTCGCCTTCTTCCAGGACCAGCTCATGGCCGGCGCCATGAGCGCAGGCGGAGACTCCGGATCCCTTGTCCTCGACATGGACAGGCACCCGGTCGGACTCCTCTTCGCGGGCAGCGACACCACGACCGTCATCAACCGGATCCAGAACGTCGAGGCAGCCCTTGGCATCGTGGTGGGAGGATGAAGCGTTTAGACGCTGCGCGTGTACTCCGCAGAATTGCGAAGGTGATAGGGGGCCGACCCGGGTTCGTCAGCATGGGGATGGGGGGACCCGATATAATGGACGTGATCCTCGTTATCACCATCGAGGAGCAGCACAAGGACGCATACAAGGACCTACCGGTGCTCCTGGAAGGGGTTCCGTACGAGGTCGTCTACGGAGAACGACCGAAGGCACTCTGATATGGGCATCTGGGCGAAGATCGGGTCCGCGTACAAGCCTCACTTCTTCGAGGAGTACGAAGGCAACGACGGCGTGAAGGGGATTAAGAGCCTCTGTGGGAAGCACGAGTTCCACAACAGGGGCGGCAGCCTCGAGGCCGTGGACACCCTGATGAGGCCGGTCGTCACCGAGGAGAGCTTCTACGACGCCCTTGAGAACACTCACCGGGCCTTCTGCTTTATCCCCCGTGGCCAGTCTGCCAGCTATCCTCGCCCGGACGATAAGGTCTGCATGTCGTGCGCCTTCACCCTTATCAACCGTGCACGTAAAGGTAGCGCCGGGGGGCTCCTGCGGCACGATGACACCCTTCAGGGAAAGTGGTTCTACTTCCAGGCGTACACGAACGAGGAGATCGTTGCTCTTATCCGGGAAGGGGTGCTGACCGAAGACGAGAAGGTACTTAACAGTGGGGCGATGCTTTTGGGGGTCGGTGTCGAGGCCCTCACCGGGGTTCCCCGCGAGCTGCAACAGATCAGGGACCTCCTGCGGGAGAACCGACCCGCCAATACCCTGATGATGTATGGTACCGTCCTCGGGGAACTGACCCATGATCCAGCGGTGGCTGCCAACCTCATCAACGCCATCAACCAGATGGGTACCTCTCAGGAGCGACCCATCTGGACCTTTTCCGACTTCGACGTGTATGAACCGGTCGTGGGCCGGGAGCGCATACCACTGAATGGGGTTGACCTGAGGACGCTCGCGGAGAATGGCTACCGGGTCCTGTTGAGGATCGTCTGGAAGAAACCCGGGGTCTTTGCGATACAACACGGGGATCACATCCCTGAGGTTGTCGATAGGTACACCTGGGGTGTGGCACGCGCAGCCACCGAGGTCGGGAACATTCGGATGTACCCCATCACACTTCCCCCCCTCCTGCCCGGGCTACACAAGACGACCCTGAGAGTCGAGCTCACCTCCGACGAAACCCATACCACCTTCCGGTCCGACCCCCTCGAGTACATGTTCACCCTCAATGGGACTCTCTCGGAGACGCCGGCGCCGTCATCCTGTACAGATACAGTATATATCCAGGATCCGGCACCGGTCGCGGAACCTGAGGTGAAGAGATCCCGCTGGCACTACCTGGAGGTCAAGAAGCTAGGGGAAACCATCTGAGCGTCCCGTATAGCAGCCGGCAGTTTATTTTGCCCCACCCCTTTATATAGGAAGGGGCGTTTTATGTTCCCTATGCTGGTATCTGGGATATGTGCACTATCTCAGGTGCACCGGTTATTCACCAGATCCAGAACGGCAGACTTCTCCAACAACCTTTAATAAGAGGTAGAGGTCAGATTACACATCGAAAAAGTGGTACCAGATGACTCCCCCTTCCCCCGAGGTGCAGGCCGCGACACCATTACCGTACCAATTCGATCTGCCTAAAGACCCGGTCTCATTTGTGCTCTTCTTCCCATACTGGCTTCTGATGGCAGTCTACTCAACGGCGCAGAACTTTATCACGGCGTCGTGTAACCAGCAGATCCAGCAGGTCACCGCCCAGCTCAACGAGGTAAAAAAGAATAATAAACCACCTGCACGTGCAGGAGCCCCCACCATGGCCCATAAGCAGACCTCTATTATTGACAAGAAAAACGTCGTTCCGCCCTTAGGAGCTTACGAGATCCTCAACATGGAACGCAAATCGGGAAAGGCCGAAGAGGTGGTAATCAAGTGCACCTCGGGCAACTTCTCGGTCGAGATCCAGATTGACAACACCCCCCTCGTGTGGCGCACCTGGAATGAGTATTCAGAGTTCGCCGGGGAAACCGAAGGGATCTCTGCGACCCATCGCGGCGGCGAGTATTCCCTCTCCCTCTCAGACCTGCACTTCCGCGAGAAGATCAAGCTCATCCTACACGGGAAGGGGCTGACCTTCCCCTGGATCTACGCCAAGGTGGTCTATGAGTGATGGGGACCTGTATCATGCCCTGACTGATGTGTACACCACCAGGGTTGAGTACAACGTCTCAAACAAACCAGTTTATGCGGGGGAAGCGGCCCCAGGTACGCTCGCCAGTGAAGCAGGGTGGAGAATCCAGAAACTCTCTTACGACGTGTCGGACAACCTCCTCTCAGTTGAGTGGGCCTCAGGAAACCAGAACTTTGATAAGGTCTGGGATAAAAGGAGTAGCTACACGTACTCCTGATCGTTATGCCGTTTTCATGGAATCCATTCGCGGGGGCCTTCTGTGAAAAAGGATCACCGGGACCGAAGGGTGACAAGGGGGACCCAGGTGCTCCGTTGAGCCAACCGCCCGCAGGACACTACAAAGTTATTAATCTGTACGTCAATGCTATCACCGGCAAGCTTGAAGTAGAATATGAGGTACCGTGAGGAGGTAAAAACATGGCTATAGCTTCAATGCAACTCGATCCAAATGCAGCGGCCTACACTGATGATGAGATTGTCGGTAAAATAAATGCTGCAACTGCCAACATAACCAGAGCTAATTCTGTATCGGCGGCAGCCAGACCAATCGCCGCCGGTGAGGTGGATGCAACCGCAATCGCCGCTGGTGCGATTAAGACTAAGCTGGGTGATGAATCCGATGGCAACAAGCTCGTTTCCGGTTCTCTGGCTGCTGCTGCGGGTATAACCAATGCCCAGATAGCTGCAGGGCAGGCAAAGGCGAGTCTCGATGCGATGGCTGACCTGGATAGGGGGTATATCAAAACTACACCTACAACGGGAGAGTTCAAAGTCGTAGCCATCCAGAGGGATGCCACCGGTAAACTTGATGTGGACTACGACGACGTAGCTGTGTAAGTGAAATGGTCCTCACGAACGAGAAGGTTGCAGCTTCCCCCTTGGTGGATGGTAGCGTAACGACTCTACACAGTCACACCGGGGGAGGAACGGGTGATGTCTCATTCAATAAACGAGCACCTACCGGAGATATTACTGTACTGGCAGGATATTGCGCGGTCATCGCCGGGGATTATGAGATCGCCTCCGGGCACTTCCTGGAGATTGAGACCAACGGAATATTTGAGATATTATGAGCGAGCTACGGTTACACGAAGAGGCGAAACCGAGCACGCCGGCGTCACAGGTCATCAAGGTCTATGCTGGGAACATGCCGACACCGGCCATCCGGGCAATTGACGACGCCGGTAGGGACATCGCCCTGGAAGGCGTGAACAATTTCAGCACGGCTTCGCAGGCTCCTACGGCAGCCACGAGGACGTACATCATTGGATCGAATATCAAGTGCAACCCCGGGGACCTCAAGATAGGGACCCTCTTCCGGTGGACAATTGACCTTACGAAGACCGGAGCGGGCACGGCCACCTCTACCTTTGACATCTGCTTCGGGACCCTCGGCACCACCGGAGACACCGCCCGGGTCAGCTTTACGAAACCCGCCGGAACAGCCGTCGCAGACAATGGGCGGGTCGTGATCGAAGCCATCGTCCGGGGCCCTATCGGGGGATCCGGAGTTGTCGTGGGCCACTTCAACCTGACCCATAACCTCGCCTCGACCGGGCACGCTGCGATCCCCTGCGTA
>Ga0315280_10011871_pt1 | contig 10635 bp, 9 predicted proteins | sample YL17G06_40_MG_FD_203697 | JGI IMG/M metagenome (GOLD analysis project Ga0315280, IMG submission 203697) | Sediment microbial communities from Yellowstone Lake, YNP, Wyoming, USA - YL17G06_40 | ecosystem: Environmental > Aquatic > Freshwater > Lake > Sediment | place: USA: Wyoming | collected... | reverse complement strand
GCGTTAGGCTCGGCAGCATTTGGTTCCTTTTCTTCTTTAACCTTACATCCAGTAAGAACCGAGCTTAATCCTGTTATCCCTATCGTCTTCAAAAAATTCCTTCTATCCATATTATTTTCCTTCACTCCATCGTTTAAGTAACAACCTTCGGTCGCTGCTTCTGGTTTCACCAACTGCCGAAACCCTGATAGCTTTCATACCGCTTACAGGACACTCGTGTTCGCAAACTCCACAGCCAATACATCTTTCAATATCAATATAGGGTCTTTGCAGACGCACTTGCAACTCAATTTTGCTGCCTGCGCCAGGAATTTTTTCGAATCGTTCATCAGGCAAAATTTCTATCCAATTCTCGGCATTTGCTGCGATTTTGCAGCGCCGGCTGCCTTCAACCGCACAATAATAATCGCCGGTAGCAAATTTACCAGGGGTAAGCGTTTCTTCAACAGTTTCTATCAGATTCTCTGTAACTTTTTTTACCGTCAAAATGCCATCCCTTATTGTATTAAAGCACTCCTGCGTATAAATTGCTTTGGGACTAACCGGACAGTTTTCTTCGCACACAATACAGGGCTTATCCATCGCCCACGGCAGACACCTGTCACGGTCAAAGAATGCGGTCCCTACCCTGATTGGCCCGACCCGAGCGAAATCATCGGTTCCGAGTTTTTCCGAAAGCGTAATCGGCCTGATGGCCGAGGTCGGGCAAACCTGGCCGCAGGCCGTGCAATTCAATTGGCACCCGCTTGTGCCAATTCGATTATTCAACACAGGTGTCCAGAGATTTTCCAGCCCCCCTTCAATACCGCCTGGCTGAATGACGTTTGTAGGACAGACCCGCATACACTGGCCGCATTTGATACATCTTTTCAGGAACTCTTCTTCCGGTAGTGTGCCGGGCGGACGAATGACCCGATGGTACCAGTTGCTGCCCAATTGATTACTGAGGCGGACGGCCGGTGCCGCAATGATGCCGCTTGCCAGCGAAAGGACAAAACCTCTGCGAGAAATATCCGGATTGGTTATCTCGCCTGCCAGTGACGGCCTTGTCTGGTATCCGATAAACTGGTGCTTGCAGTCATCGAGGCAGTTAAAACAAAGAACACATTCGGTTATTTTTATATCGCCAGCCGGCTCGCAGCCACCTTCGCAGGACTTTTCACATAATTTGCAATTGGTACATTCGCTTTGTTTTTTGCCGATTCGCCAGATAGCGAATCTTCCAATGATGGCGAATAACGCACCGAGGGGACAAACAAATCTGCAATAAAATCGCGGAATGGCAAGATTAAGCAAAATGGCTGCAAGAAATATTGCCAGTATGAACCAGCCACCTTCATAGAAACGTGCGGTTGCAGAGGCCAGGCCAAAACTTCTGTCAACGAGAGGTAATAACAAAAGATTGAAGGAACGAGTTATCAGCGGAATAGGGTCGAGCAGACCTATCTGCAAGGCAGCAGCGATAGATGGGAAGGCAGCCATACCCAAAAATACTATGAGAATGCAGTATTTTATGCGCTGGGCTTTTCGGTATTTGTTTAGCTGGATTTTTTGGGCGGTCGCTTTTTTCCGATTAGCCAGGTATCCTGCAAACTGGTGCAGTGCGCCGAAAGGACAGACCCAGCCGCAGAAGAATCGTCCGAATATTATTGTCGATACAATGGCAACCAGCGCCCACAAAAGAGGCCAGTAAAGGGTGTGTGTGGTCAATGCTGTGCCGATTGCCGACAAGGGGTCAAGCCACAAAAACAAGTTAATCGGCCAGCCCCGCAACTGCCAGAATTTGTCGCCGACTGTGCTGACGATGCAGAACCAGACAAACAGTGAGAAAAAGAAGGCCTGACTTATTCGTCTAACGTGAACGATTTTCATAATTGCACTTTCAACTGGCCGCAGCAAATATCGGTTTGAGCGATTCATAATCAGTGGTTCCGGCACCGGCGTTCTGGGCCTTGGCAAGGTAAGGTAAATCTGAGGGCTTCAGGCCCAGCAATGTGCAGCCGAAGGAGTCGGCTGCTACGCAATCAGTGCTTGCGATTAAGGTATCCGCACGCCTTAAATCCGAGACAGAACCTCCGGTCGGGCCATTGGTCATCATCACTTCGGTGCCATCCAGTATTACCAGTGTCGGTTTTACCATCATAGCCAGCTCAGCGATAATGGTATTTATATCCTGGTGAAAGACATTACGCCTCCCGCCCAAAAGCCCATACCAGTTTTTCATCGTCATTGAAGCACCGCTTCTGTGATGGTGCTTAAGGGGAGCAATCCCAATCAGTTTATCTGCATTCGCAAGTGGCTCATAGAAAATAGGCCAATTTACAATGAGCTTACCACCCGGCAGTGTGGTATGCCTGAAAAGACCGGGTTTGGGAAGTATCACTCTGGCGCCGGCGTCACTTGCTGCTTTGCCGATGCCGGTTAATGTAAAACAACTCGCAGGGTCATTGATTGGGTTGTCGGTAACGATAACCTGTTTTGCGCCGGCTTTATAGGCCAGGCGCACTACCTCGGCCACCAGTTCCGGATGGGTCGTAGCCCCAAGCAGCGGTGATGATGCAAATGCGACATTCGGCTTTATCGCAACGTTTTCACCTTTTGCAACAAATCTTTCTATGCCGCCAAGCAACCCTATTGCCTTGCTGACCGTTGCTTTTCTGTCTGAACCTTTGACGATGCAAATTGTTTGGCCGTTTTTGCGCGGTACCGAGAAATCCGGTAAAGTTACCAGTAACCCGGCGTCAACGGCGGCCTTTGAGCCTTGCCTATCATAAAGTCTGGCGGAAACTATGCCGGCTGCGGCGATTGAAATCCCTGCTTTAGTAGCACGGGTTAAAAACTGCCTGCGTTCGATTTTTTTATTGTCCTGGTCAGTCATTCTTTGTTGTCCGGGCAATTTTGTTGAGCTTATCGAAAAGCTCGGCAGCAAGTTTTTCAGCCGATTGCTGGTTTTTAGCTTCGTGGATACCGGCGACATACGGCCCTATTGCAAAAATAATCTCGGTGGTGTCGTAGAAATCAAGGACTTTACATTTGATGGTTTGGAGATTTTTGTCAGATGCCAGCTTATCCTTGCCGCCATTATCAACTAAAAAATTGTAATAGCTTTCTGTAACTGTTCGAGCATCCTGCGGGCTGGGGCGCTTGCTTAAGAATGCGGTAATAGACTCGTCACCAGCCCTATACTGGCAAACAAAGGTGTCACTTAATCCGTCAAAGCCAAAGACGTCCGAAAGATATAATTTAGCACTGCCCGGAACTAAATTCTCCTGAGGAAATAGAGTCAACTCAGGTATTTCTGTAACTTTGCCGACCCCCGCGTTTTCTTGTCGGAAGACAGGAGCGGGAGTGAGTTTGTCCGCAAGGTCTGACATCGCCTTAAGCAAATCAGCGGATTCGGAAGAGCCGACCAATTCAACGTAGTATTTGTCGTGGACAAAATACAGGGCATTACCTGTTCTGTATCCAAATTGCATGGCCGGTAAGGCCTCGACATCAGCCCTCTTTTGGACGCTATAAACCGAAAACGCGTTCCTGACAGCAGCCATATCATAAACGAAAAGCTCGAACCATAGACTATCATCGTTTTCGCCTACTCCGTTAGAAATTACATTTCTAACGGGGCTTACGAATCGCTGGGTAAATAATTTTACAAAGCCGGATTCGATATAAAGAGTAGCCTTGCCGTCAATCTTTTCGTAGAGGTTTTCCGGAACGTACGTTTCGGCTTCCGAGAGTTTTTTGAATCCGGAGGGAACCGGGAGATCAAAAGACGGTTTTTCTTCCGTGCCGATCTTTGAGCCTTGCGCGGATAGAACCAAAGCAACGGTATTTATGCCAAACCGGCCCATATCAAAATCGGATTGCTTTATGAATACGCCCAGGCCGATAAGAAGGAGAATTGCCAACAAGAAAATGCCTATACCAGATTCGAGACGTCCTGGCCGGCGGGAAATCAAACCCATCGTCAACTCCAGATAAAAGCAATTTACTCCCTTAGAAAGCCCCGTCCCGTGTTTCAACACGGGGTAAAATATCCAGAGTTCACACAAGGTATAAAGTCCCGTGTGAACTTTCTAACGGAGTTTACTTGACCGTAAGTTTCAAGCGGATTATAGTTTTATTAGCATTATTGTCAATATCAGATCTGGCAAACCTGATACCTGTAAGCAGATTCAAATGAGCAACATCAAAGTGGCTATGTGTCAAATATTGGTACTTGACGGTGACCGCAGCGGAAATTTTGTCCGAATTGAAGATGCGGTTCGTGAGGCCAAAGATGCCGGAGCAGAGGTTGTGTGCCTGCCTGAAACAGTGATATTAGGGTGGGTAAACCCGGATGCGCACGAAAGGGCATATCCGATACCGGGCAAAGATTCGGCTCAACTTTGCAAACTGGCTAAAAAATACCACGTTCACCTCTGCGCCGGCCTGGAAGAAAAAGATGGCAGAAGCTTATATGATTCGGCGATACTAACCGACGACAAAGGGCGGATAATTCTCAAGCACCGCAAGATAAACGTAATGCCGGAACTGATGACCCCGCCATACATGCCCGGGGACGAGGTTAGTGCGGTGCGAACCAGATTTGGGAAAATCGGCTTATTAATCTGTGCAGATACCCATGAAGATAAAATCATAAAGCGTATGGCGGTTCTTAAACCTGACTTGATACTGGTTCCCTACGGCTATGCGGCCCCGGAAAACGACTGGCCCGGGCACGGCAAAGAGCTTGAAAAGGTGGTTGCAAAAACAGCACGTAAAACCGGGGCTCCCGTGATAGGGACCAACCTTGTCGGCGAAATCACACACGGGCCGTGGAGGGGCCGGGTATATGGCGGACAGAGCATTGCCGCCGATAAAGGCGGTAACGTAATCGCGATTGGCAAAGACCGCGACCGTGATATAAAGATTGTTGCGGTGGATACAGGTTAATGGTCGATTAACGAACACCAGCAGAAATATTTATTTACGATGCAGGCAGAGAATTTTCAGTTTAAATCGGTATTTGTTGACAAAACTGCCAGCGGCGTATTATAATTAGTTCGAAAGATAAATTAAGGAGACTGAAATGATTGAATATTCAGAATATATCTTAGCGGGGTGGACGCCCCAGGGGTGGGAATGGCTGGTCATCCTTGTTGTTGCTCTGCTGATATTCGGCAGGCGGCTGCCGGAAATCGCCCGCAGCATAGGCAAGAGTCTAACCGAGTTCAAAAAAGGCGTCAACGAGGCCAAAGAAACCAAGGACGAATTTGTAGATGACGTAAAGGAAGTCAAGGACGACGTGGTGAAAGAGGCCAAGAAGGCCTCCGGTCTGGACGAATCCGGCACTAACACTTAAATCACCGGAACTTCGGGGCTTTCTGAAATTCCACCCTGTCAAAAGGCCGGGGCAAAATGGGCAAAACCAAGAAGAACCAGGACCCCATCAGTTGTACTATGAGTCTGGGCGACCATCTGGAGGAGCTGCGCGCCCGGCTTATCCTTGCAATATTGGGTCTGGCGATAGCACTTATTGTGTGTCTGGCCTTTGGCAAGTGGATAATATCATTCATTGAAATGCCCTACATCCAGGCGATGGGCCAGGAAGCACGCCTGCAGAGCATCGCCCCAACCGACGGATTCACCAGCTATATGGAAATATCGATGATTGCAGCAGTGGTGATAGCATCGCCCTGGATTTTTTATCAGTTGTGGCTGTTCATTTCTGCGGGACTGTATCACCATGAAAAACGATATGTCCACCTCGCTGTGCCTTTTTCAACAGTATTGTTTATTACCGGCGCTTTGTTTTTCGTCTTTATCATAGCGCCGTTAACTTTGCGTTTCCTTGTGATGTTCAACAAGAGTGTTTTGGGAGTCACTTCCAACTTCACTTTCAAAAACTATGTGTCGTTCGTGGCCACAATGATGCTGGTCTTTGGCCTTGCGTTTCAAACTCCGATAGCCATATTCTTTTTGAATAAAACCGGGCTGGTCTCAATCGAAGCGCTGTGCAGGTCAAGGAAATACGTTGTGTTAGGTGTTGTTGTCGTAGCGGCTGCGGCTACTCCCGGGTCGGATTTGGTTAGTTTATTTGCCTTAGCAATTCCAATGTATTTACTTTTCGAGCTGGGGATACTGCTAAGCCGGTTTTCAAAACGAAAGAAAAACTCACAAGACAATCAGCGTATGACCCGCCGTGAAACGGCGGGCTAAATACTATCCGTTATACCCTAAACGCTATACGCTATTTGCGGTTCGTGAACCGTGGTTCGTGATTCTAAATTCTACATTCTAAATTTGCTCTGTAGAAAAGACCCACTGTCATTTCGACCGAAGCGTCCCCAAGGGACGCGAAGTGGAGAAATCTGGGTTAGCAGCACCGTTGCATGCAGATTTCTCGACTCGCCTACGGCTCGCTCGAAATGACATCCTGAAATCGTTTCTACAGAGCATTCTAAATTCTCAATCCTATGCTAACGCTGATTAATACAAACAGGATGGTGCCGCCTATAGCGCCAATCGGCCTGGATTACATTGCCGGGGCCGCTCGTAAGGTGGGCATCAAAGTAGATGTAGTGGATTTATGTCTTACCGATGACCCGTTGAAAGCCCTGCAAACCTATTTTGCCAGCCACAACCCGCAATTGGTGGGGATTTCGTTTCGCAACGTGGATGATTGTTTCTGGCCGAGCGCCACGTGGTTTGTCCCAGACCTAACTGAAACCATCCGCACAATAAAAACTATGACCGACGCCCCAATCGTAGTCGGTGGGGTAGGGTTTTCTATCTTTGCCAGGCAGATTGTCGAATATACCGGCGCGGATTTTGGAATCCACGGCGATGGTGAAAATGCGACAGTTTCACTCCACAACCAACTATGCGGGTCCAGAAAATTTGAAAAGCTAAATGGACTAATCTGGCGCCATAATGGAACTATCCGCATTAACCAACCGGCCTGGCCCAAGCCGCTGTCACTACCCGTTGAACGCGATGCAATTGATAATCTTACATACTTTAGAAAAGGAGGCCAGGGCGGTATAGAAACCAAACGCGGCTGCAACCGCAGGTGCATATATTGTGCCGACCCGCTGGCAAAAGGCACAAAGATCCGGCTTAGAAACCCTGCAGAAATTGCTGATGAGGTTGAAACACTCATATCGCAGCGAGTGGATATGCTGCATTTGTGCGACTCCGAGTTCAATATCCCCTATAATCACGCATACTCGGTCTGTGAAGAATTTATCCACCGCAATCTCGGAAAACATCTCCGCTGGTTCACATATATGGCGGTAACACCTTTCGACGCCGAGCTTTCCAAATTTATGAGTAAAGCCGGCTGTGTCGGCATCGACTTCACGGGCGACTCTGCTTCGCCTTCTATGCTAAAAACCTACAGGCAGCCGCACCGTAAAGAAGACCTTGCTTCAGCAGTGCAGTTGTGCCGGGAAAACAATATAAAAGTTATGCTCGATTTATTATTAGGTGGCCCCGGCGAAACATCCGAAACGGTCGCTCAGACAATCGATTTTATCAAAAAAATCGACCCTGATTGTGCCGGTGCGCCGCTGGGTGTCAGAATCTATCCCGATACTGAAATGGCTCGCATTGTGGAAAGTGAAGGCGCGCTGGAAACAAATCCTAACATTCGCCGGAAATACGATGGACCTGTTGATTTTTTCCAGCCGACTTTCTACATATCGCAGGCATTAGGCCCGAAGCCGGCTAATCTTGTGAGGGATTTAATTGCCGGCGATAAAAGATTTTTCGAACCGATGCCGGAAGTGACATCGGCAGATGGCGGCAAAATAACTGACCATAACTACAACGATAATACTGAATTAGTTGAGGCAATCAAAGCCGGCGCCCGCGGCGCATACTGGGATATCCTTCATCAGATTCGTGGCTCGCCTGCCCTGCGTAGCCCTGCCGTTTAGGACGAAGTAGGGCCTGCCCTGCGTAGCCGAAGCTTGCTCACCGAAGGCGGGGCGAAGTACGGGTGATTCATAGTTCGTGATTCTTGACCTTCGACGTTCGACATTCCTTGTTCGATATTGGATATTCCCTATTTTGGTACGCACGCCGGGTTCGGCTCCATATCGCAATCGATTAACCAGTTTTCTGCCATTCGTGCAAAATCGTAAAAATCAACCTTGCAATCGTTATTTAGGTCACCGGTAAGCTTGTATTGACACATATCCTCTGTGTCTTTCAAAGGACCTTGCTCATAACGAAACCGCAGACTCTTTAATATCGCGTCTTGCGCAAAGGTGCTGTAGAAAATCAGCTTCACATATCTGACCGCAACTCCTGTTCGGGAGCTTGAGAACATAACCGGCACGGGGATGGATGAACTTCCGGTTGGAATCTCACCTGTGGGCGGCTTCGGCAGAATTGCCTCTGAGTATCGTTGGTCTGCACCCGCAAACTGGACCTTGTAGTTCCAGGGAAGAAACCTGCTGTCCCACCTCAACTCAATTCCTTTAACAGGCAGCGGATGGACATCCAGCAGGTCGATAACAACCTCTACAGGTACCTTCAATCCCTTGGGAAAATACCATTGGGTAGTCTGCCCATCAGGGAGCTTATCAATCTTCAACTCAGGATCTGAACACACCACATTAGGTTCGCCCATTGCACGCATAAGCTTTGCGTATGCTATAAGTTTCGCAGAGCGTTGCTGATACCATTGCCAGATTGGGTCTTTGGTATAAACGGCCCAGGTTTGCGGACCTCCATGAATGACTGGATAATATACCCAGTGCAATCTTGATGCGTCGTAGATTAGGTGGCCCTGGGAATTGAGGTCAATCCCAAAACCATATATCTTTTTATCAGTGCTTATCCAGTCAGAACCCTGAGGTGTCAATGATAGTACGTCATCCCAATGACTGGTGTTCTTTACTCTGTTACTGCTGTTGCCCTCAAGAAGGGTTACCTCCACCCGAAAGACGTTTCCAAGAACATCTTCATGAACCCACATCTCATTTACCATAAGACTGTGTGTCCCGCCGTCTTCAACCCATGTATCGCTGACAGCATCATACTCTCTTATACCTACATACGCGCCAGGAACAGGGACCGTTACGCCAAGCTCAAAATCCTCATAGTCCACATCCTCCGGCTCTATCCATCTGCCGTGGCCTCCGCTGTCCTCTTCGGTTGTGTACCACTCCTTAAGCGTTCCGACACCGTGAACCTGCCAGTCAGTGTGCCAGCCGGTACTATATCCTCCCCTATAAGGAATACCATCCTCACGATGCCAATATGAAATCGTTTCTGAGCACCACGCCTGTCGTTCGTCAAGACCCCAGCCAAGCCAGTAGAAATGACATCAAGATTGCCGTATCTTCACTGTTGCAGCCAAGTACCATCTGGTAATATGGCTTGCCGCCGTCACCGACGCAAGCTTCCTGCGTTCCAACTGTTGCGGTCGCCACATCCTGAATAAAGGCACCCGCAGGGTCCCATGCACCGGTATCATTAAAACAAGCGCAATCAGGCGCATCGGGTTCATAGTCGCACACAGCGAATGCGTCTGTCGGAGCGATTATCAACGCCATCACAACCATAACATTCAAAAACGTGATTATTGAATTGTTTCTAAGGTTCATTACTCTCACCATTTCCTTTCCAGGATATTCGTCCATAATAAATAATGGACACCTAATTTGTCTCTGGATTGAAGATAAAGATTTCCATAGATTCTACCCATTCGATTTCCGATACCGACATTGCCTTAGCAAATGGCCACGTACTCCTCACTATCAATCTAACGGTCATAATTATAACAAAATCCAGCGCTACAAGCAAGGATTTTTTTAGCATAGGGCAAATCAAAAGGGTCTAATTGCATTTTGAACCAGGATTTTTTGCGCCATAACTGCTAATCGAGCAAGAACTGCTCCTGGTAACCAGGGACGGCGACGTCCCAGCCGGTTTTCTCTCTGATAAAATCAGCGAAATGCTGGGCGCTTTCGGGTTCGCCGTGAACGATAAATAATCTCCGAGGCGGCCTTTTCAATCCGCTTAACCACTGAAAAAGCTCATCCCTGTCGGCGTGGGCCGAAAAACCCTGTATCTGGATCACACGTGCCTTTACCGGATACTTCTGGCCGAATATCCTGACCTCCTTTTCGCCATCGACGATTTGTCTACCAAGTGTTCCGACCGCCTGATAGCCGATAAACATTATTGTGCTTTCGGGCCTGGCGATATTATTTACGAGGTGGTGTTTTATTCTGCCGCCGGTGCACATCCCGGAGCCGGCGATGACCATAACGGTTTTCCTGATTTTGTTAATCGCCTTTGATTGCTCGGTTGTCTCGACCATTTTCAGTCCCGGGAAATTGAAAGGCGACTGCTTATTTCGAATAAGCTCGGTCATTTCCTCATCGAACAGCTCGGCGTGCTTCTGAAAAACCTTTGTGATACTTGTGGCCATCGGACTATCCAGGAAAACCGTTATAGGCGGTATCGCACCTTCGATAAGCAACTGGTTTATGTAAAATAAAATATCCTGCGAGCGTTCGAGCGCAAAACTCGGAACGATGATATTCCCCCCTGCCTTTTTTGCAGAGTTAATTACCTCAACAACAGTTTTTTTTATGTCCTCGTGCTGCTCGTGAAGGCGGTCGCCGTAAGTGGATT
>Ga0315280_10011870_pt1 | contig 10636 bp, 7 predicted proteins | sample YL17G06_40_MG_FD_203697 | JGI IMG/M metagenome (GOLD analysis project Ga0315280, IMG submission 203697) | Sediment microbial communities from Yellowstone Lake, YNP, Wyoming, USA - YL17G06_40 | ecosystem: Environmental > Aquatic > Freshwater > Lake > Sediment | place: USA: Wyoming | collected... | reverse complement strand
AGTCCCGCAGATCGCCCATTTTCGCTTTCACGAGCGCTTCCGTTGGCCGGTGGAGCAGGTCCTCTTGATTGCGACGGGCGTGGTGGCATCGCCCGTGCCGAGCGATGCGAAGCCGCTCGTTCCAGGGATCTCCCTGCCGCTGGGCAACTCGCCTGCCCGGGCCGAGCTTCTGGTGTTCGTGGAGAGCAAGGGGAAGCTCGGACAAGTCCAACGGGGCCCGGCGGGGGGCACCGAAGCCGCGCTGCCGCGCGCCAGGCAGTAATCTTTTCCTGTCTTGCCGGTTCTCTCGACGCGGAATTGCCCTACCGCTAGAATTGGGCACCTTTGGTTGCGATGTGCATGGGCCCGAGTGGACGAAAAGGGAGTCGATAGACGGATGGGTTCCTCGCGCCGCAGGGTCGTGATTACCGGAATGGGGGTAGTCTGCCCCCTAGGGAGCGACAAGGACCAGCTTTGGCACGCCTTGACCACGGGCCAAAGCGGCGTGGGCCCGCTTGCCATCGGCCCCCAGAACGGAATGCCCGTCCCCTTTGCGGCAGAGGCCCGGCAGTTCCAGGGGACCATCGACGACTTTGTCACCTGGGACAAAGAGCAAGCGAAGGCCCTCCGCAAAGGGCTCAAGGTGATGTGTCGGGAATCCCAGATGGGGGTGGCGGCCGCCCAGTGGGCTTTGGCCGATGCCCGATTGGGCCCTGAGACGTTCGACCCCGAGCGGGTGGGGATCGCGTTCGGCAGCGACCACATGATTACGCTGCCGGATGAGTTCATTGCCCCGATTTCAGGGTGCCTGGACGAGAGCGGTCGATTCCAGTTTTCCCGGTGGGCCACGGAGGGGATGCCCAAGATGTCCCCCTTGTGGCTCCTTAAATACCTCCCCAATATGCCGGCCAGCCACCTGGCCATGTACAATGATCTCCGCGGTCCGAACAACTCGCTCACCCTCCGTGAGGCCGCCGCCAACGCCGCCGTGGTCGAGGCCTTCCAGACCATCGTGCAAGGCCGCGCTGACGTGATGGTCGTGGGGGCCACCGGCAGCCGAATCCACCCCATGAAACTCCTCCACGCCGTACAGCAGGAGGAGGTGGCCGTCGGCGGCGATCCTGCGCGGGCCAGCCGGCCCTTCGACCGCAACCGGACCGGCATGGTCTTGGGCGAGGGGGCCGGAGCGCTCGTGCTGGAGGAACTGCAGACCGCGCGGACCCGAGGCGCCACGATCTACGCGGAGGTCCTTGGGGGCGGCTCCAGCTCGGTGGCCCGGAGCCACCTGGTGGCACACCGCGGTCAGGCGATGAAAAACGCCCTCGTGGCCACCTTTTCCTCAACCGGAGCAAGACCGGATGACGTAGGCTTCGTCAACGCCCACGGTTTGAGCACCCGCAGCGGCGACATTGACGAGGCATGGGCCATCAACGAAGTCTTCGCCGGGCGGAGTCGGCCGTTGCCGGTCGTTGCCGTGAAGAGCTACTCCGGGAACCTGGGTGCGGGCAGTGGGATGGTGGAGTTGATCGCCGGGGTGCTGGCGCTGGATCACGGCCGGCTGTTTCCCGTGCTCAACTACGAGACCCCGGACCCGGAGTGTGCGCTCCAGGTCGTCACCAACGGGGACGCGGCCCCGGGGCGGAGCTTCGTGAACTTGAGTGTCACCCCTCAGGGCCAGGCCAGCGCGACGCTCGTGCAAACTGGCATCGACGCACCCTTCGACTGATCTCCTCCTTCCCGGACTGCGGAGAACGCCATTGCGCCGGCTGCCGAAGAGGGCAAACCGACCCGCTCCCTGGGGAGTCCGCCTTGCATCGCCCGAGGGCCTTCCCCCCTTGGCGACTCGACCGTCGCTGCACGGGCTCCTGGGCGGGCTCTTGCTGATCTGCCTCTTGGCGCCGGGCGAAGGGTGTTCGGCCATCGGCGCCAAGCCCTCCAACCTCCGCGACTGGTCGCCGGATCAGGCCCTCATGCCGTATGCGCAGATCTCCGGGGACCTGGTCCGCGTGTACGACATCCGCAACTGCAAGTACCTTGCCGCCGACAGCTACGTCGTCGATTACTACGACAAGACCTACGACCTCAGGACCCTGCAAACAGTGGATTTCATCGTCGTGCCGTTCCGCGGGATGCCCGCGCTGGCGCACACGATGCTCAGTTTTGGTTTCGAAGGGAACGACTATCTGGCCATGTCCGTGGAAATCCGCCGCGAGAAAGGGGAGACGTACGAGTTTCTCCGCGGCATTCTCAACCAATACGAGCTGATGTACGTCCTTGGCGACGAGCGCGACCTGGTCAAGCTCCGCACCAACTACCGGGGCGACGACGTGTACCTGTACCACGCCCACGCCACCCCCGAGCAAGCCCGGGCCCTCTTCGTCGACGTGATGGAGCGCGTCAACCAGTTGCACGAGAAGCCCGAGTTCTACAACACCTTCACCAACAACTGCACCACGAACCTGATGCACCACGTGAACGACCTTGCGCCGGGGAAGGTGCCGTACAAGCTCGGGGTCCTGCTGCCAGGATACTCGGACCGCCTGGCCTACAGTCTGGGCCTCTTGGAGCCCAACGGGAGCTTTGCCGAGACCCGCCACCGCGCCCAGATCAGCGAGCTGGCCCGGCAGTATGCCGACGCCCCGGACTTCTCCGCCCGCATCCGGCGGTAGTCTTCAGCCAGACCTCGGCCCGCGCTGCGAAGTATTTGCACGCCGCCTCGCCCGGGGCTACCATGGTGCAAGATCGCATCGACAGCTTCGTCCAAGGAGCCCACCTCCGTGAACCTCCACCTCCCTGAAATCATTTGGCACGTCGTTTGGCCCGCGTTGCTCGTCGGCACGGCTACCGCGGCCGAGCGGGAGCCGACGCGGGACGTAGAGGTCCAGGCCATCCAGATCGGCCCGGTGGCCGTGCTGAGCAACCCGGCCGAGTACTTCTGCCAATTCGGCCTCGACATCCGCGCGGGAAGCCCGTTTCCGGTCACGTTCGCCGTGGAGCTGGCCAACGACTGCGTTGGCTACGTGCCGACCGAAGAGGCCCTCGGGCGGGCACCATCCGCAGGATGGTCGGGCGGCGGCTACGAGACGCGGCTCACCTCCTACAGCAATCTGGAGCCGACGGCGGGGCGGCAGATCGTCGAGGCGTGCGTGCGCCTGGCCCGGCAAATGAAGCCCAGTGCGATCCCAATGCCGCCGAAGGGCCCGGTCGCCAAGACGCCGTGGGACTACGGCAACGTGCCGCCGGAGTTGGACTGATCCATGCGTGGGTGGCATGCCGTCACGCGGCGCAGCCGCGGGTCGGCATGTACTGCCCAGCGAACATGCCCACCCGACGCTTCGCGTCGTGAGGGCATGCCACCCGGCGCGGCCAACGGCCGCGGCTTTGTGTTGGGAGAGAGTTCATGCGAAGATTGTTGCCATTGGTCGGATTCGTCGGTCTCTTGGCGCCCGTGCGGAGCACCACGGCGGAAATCGTTTGGGAGAACCCAGGGCTGCGGGTGGTGCTCGGCGAAGATGCCGTGTGGCGATCCGTGACGGATAAACAGAGCGGGAAGGAATACTGTGCCGCCGAGAAACGGGTCCGATTGGCCGCGGTCCAAGTGGGCGGCAAGCACTGCGAGGCCGCGAGTGCGTCGCTTCAGGACAAGCGGCTCGTCGTCGGCTTCTCCGGCTGCGATACGAAGCTGGTCTACGAAGTGAACGCCGCGGACGACTGGATTGCCTTCCGGCTCGTGGAAGTTGCCGGCGCGCGGCCGAGCCGCGTGACGCTCCTCCGCTTGGGTGTGACGATCAGCGATCGCGTCGGCCCGCGACTCGCCGCGGCATGGAATGACCAGTTTGCGGTCTGCCTCCGGGCGATGAACGTGCAGACCGACGGCCGCGCCGCACGCCGGGCCGGATTCGCGGAATTGGCAGCGACCACCCAAGACGCCCCAGGCCCAAAGCTTGAAGGGTCGGCCGCTGCGGTCCTGGCCGGATCTCCCAGCGAGCTGCGACAGCAGCTTCGTCGACTCGCCGCGGCGTGCAACCTGCCGCAAAACGAAGCCGACGGCGTCCCGGCCAAGGACCTCCCGATCGCCCGCGGCTCCTACTGGTTCCTCTCCTTCGGCGGGAAGGACGCTGGTCGAGTAATCGAGTACTGCCGCCGCACGGGCATCCGCCAAGTGATGCTCATGTCCGGCTCCTGGTGCCAGAGCCCCGGCCACTACACCTTCAACAAGGGCCTGTATCCCGACGGCCCGGAAAGCCTGCGGCGCATGGTGGCCCGGCTGCACCAGGAAGGAATCCTCGTGGGGGTGCACTGCTTCGCGTCGAAGGTCTCCAAGACCGACGCCTACGTGACGCCTGTGCCCGACCGCCGCTTCTGGGTGGACGTGAGCGGCGTGCTGGCCGCGGACGTGGGCCCGGCCGACGCGGCCATCGGCACCTCCGGCGACCTGAGCCAGTGGCCGGGGAGCCCCGTCGCCCGGCAAAAGCTCTGGGAAGGCGGCGTCGAGAAGCACCGCGAAGTGATCCTCGACGATGAGATCATCCGCTATCAGTCCATCGGGCCGGAAGGCAAGTGGGATACCTTCCTCGGCTGCCAGCGCGGGGCCTGGAAAACGAAGGCCGCGCCGCACAAGGCCGGCACCACCGCCCGGCATTACGGCGTGGACGGCTGCATCAATGGCTACATCATCGACCAGGAGACGACGCTCCTCGACGAAACGACCACGCGCCTGGCCGACATCTTCAACGCCTGCCAGTTCGACATGGTCTACTTCGACGGCGGCGAAGACGTGGACAAGACCCGCTTCAACTACTACGTTTCCAAGTTCCAGGCCGTGGCGATGGGCAAGTTCCGCAAGCGGCCGATCGTCCATACCGGAACGATCATGACCCACAACCTCTGGCACTCGTTCACCCGCAGCGGCACCGTGGATACGTACCTGAACACGCTCTACGGGCACGTCATCTCCGGCGGCAAGATCGAGACGTGGCCCACGGTCAGGAGCCACATCGACAGCTCGGTCCGCTACGTGCAAAGCGTCGGCGAGGACATGATGCCGGGCGAGTTGGGCTGGTTCGGCATCTGGCCGAAGGGGAAGAACACCGACGGGCTGCAACTGGACGAGATCGAGTACCTGATGGTCAAGTCGCTGGCCTACAACGCCCCGATTTCGCTGCAGACGAGCTTCGCCCAAATGGAGAGCCACCCGCTACTCCCCGGGATTCTGGAAATCGTCGGCGGATACGAGTCGCTGCGGCGGGAAAAGAAGGTGCCGCAGGCGACGCTGGCCCGCCTTCAGCAGCTTGGCAAGGACTATTGTTGGTGCCGGGTGCCGGTGGCGGTCTCATCCGGCGGGGATGCGGCGCCGGAATTCGTCGAGGTGACGCCCCTGTCGAAGGTTGCCGGCGCCCGCGACCTTCGCGGCATGATCGGGGCCCGCGCGCAGGGCACGGTGGCCACGCTGTGGCACTACCTCGGCCAGGAGGGCAATCTGGTTATCAGGACCGCGCGGATCGAGGCGGCCGATTTTCGCGGGAGCCCCGTGCAGATCGCCCGACGCGAAGGGACGGCGGCGATACCGATCGGCGCCCGACGGATTACGCTTTTCTTCCCAGACACGGCGCCGCAAGAGGCCGCGCGGTTGTTGGGCGAGGCGCGGTTGGAGAAACGCTGACGTCGCTAGTGGATCGACGCACCTGACTTGACGGGTGCCATGGCGACGCTTGCGTCGCCATGCCGCCCCATAACATGCCCACGCGAGCGTGGGCATGGCATCCAACATGCCCCTTCGGGGCCGGGGAGCAAGCCGCCGAATTCGACAAGACTTGTCAAGAGGCCCCCGCCGCGCAGCGGCGCATACCTGCCGGCAGACACACCATCAACATCGTGCGAATCATCTTTTCGCTCCTCCTGCGGCCGTGGCACGGTCGGGAGACCGTGCCACAACGTGCTTGAAACGGCGGCTTCGGCATGGGAAAATGAGGAGTTGAGACTACCGGTCGGCTGCGGTCTGGCTTGGGCCGATTGGCGTGGAACGTTTTCCGTGGGCGTGGGGGCACGCTTCGCTTTGCCCCAGCCGCCGGCTTGACCCCCGTCGCGCCGTCCGATCTGCTCCTTGAGGAAACCAACTTATGAAGTGCCGACACTGGTCGCTGGGTGCTTATCTGCTCGGGATCGCCATGATCGGGATGACGGCGGCCGCGGAGAAGCCAAAACCCGGCTCTGCGCCGGCCAAGGCGCCGGCCGCCGCTGCTGCGACCCCGAAGGCCGCGGAAGCTCCGTCCGGGGAATCGTCCTCGACCTACAAGGTCAAGAAGGAGCTTTTCAAAATCGAGGTCTCCTTGAAAGGCGTCTTCGAGGCGGAGCGGACGACGGAGATCGCACTGAAGAGCCAGCAGTGGGCCGCCTTTGAGGTGCTCCAGGCCGTCGAGCACGGGGCGACGGTCCGGCGCGGCGACGTCCTGCTCCGGTTCGATCCCGAGAAGATCGACGAGGAGATCGCCGACCTCCGCACCAAGGCCGCCGCCTCCGAGCTGGCCCTGCGCCAGGCCGCGGAGAACCTCCGGGCCTCGGAGGCCTCCACGCCGCTGGACGTCAAGGCGGCCGAGCGGGCCAAGCAGATCGCCGACGAAGACCTGGCAACGTTCCTCAAGGTCGATCGGCAGCTTCTGGAGAAGGGCGCGGAGAACAGCCTCAAGTCCTCCGAGTTCTGGCTGGACCAGCAGAAAGAGGAACTCCGGCAACTGGAGAAGATGTACCGGGCCGATGAGCTGACCGAGGAGACCGAGGAGATCGTGCTCAAGCGGGCACGGAACGCCGTGGAGAACGCCGAGTTTTCCGTAGAGAACGCCAGGGCCCGCCGCGATCAGTCCCTCAACGTGGAAATACCCCGCAGGCAAGAGGCGCTTCAGCAGGCCGCCGTGAGGCAGGACATCGCCTGGACCAAGGCCAAGGAGACCCTTCCGCTGACCCTCGTGCAAGCCCGTCGGGACCTGGAGAAACAGAAACTGGATCGGACCCGCGAAGAGAAGAAGCTCAAGGGCCTTCTTGCCGACCGCGAGCTGATGACGATCAAGGCCCCGACGGACGGCGTGGTCTACTACGGGCGGTTTGTCCGCGGCAAGTGGTCCGGCATGGAGGCGCTTGCCGACAGTCTCCGCCGCGGCGGGAGCGTGACCAAAGGCGCTACGGTGATGACCATCGCGCAGCCGCGGCCGCTGGTGATCCGCACCAGCGTGTCGGAAGGGGACTTGGAGAAAGTCCGGCCGGGGATGAAGGCGAGCGTCCGTCCGACGGCCTTCGCGGAGATGCGGCTCGCGGCGACCGTGGCCCGCGTGGACGCGATCCCCGCGGGCGCCGACACGTTCGAGGCCCGGCTGGAAGTGAAGCTGGACGAGAAGGCCGCGGCACTCATGCCGGGCATGGCTTGCACGGTGAAGCTCGTCCCGTATGCGGACAGGGAAGCTGTCGTGCTCCCGGCCAAAGCGGTCTTCAGCGACGAGCCGGACGAGGAGAAATCGTACGTTTACCTCACCACCGACGGCGGCAAGACCTCGGCGAAGCGGTACGTCACGGTCGGCAAGCGGAGCGACGAACGCGTGGAAATCGTCAAGGGGCTCGCCCCAGGGGACGTCGTTCTCCTGGAGCGGCCCAAGAACGCGGGCCCGGCGCCGGGTCCCAAGACCGGAGAAGGCCCGAAGAAGAAGGATTAGCCTTTCCTGGATCGCTGGCGTGAGGTGAGGTGCAAAATGCAAATTGCAGATTGAGAATTGCAGATTGAGAATTGCATAAGGCAAATGGAAAACCGCAGATTGCGGATTTCAGATTTCAGATCCCAGACTTCAGATTTACACTTTGCACTTCACACGCTTCACTTTTCACTTGGCACTTTTCGCTTTGTGGCCCCCTCTTTCGGTAACGCTTCCAAGATCATGAGAGCTTCCACGGGGCTTGCGGCTCTGTTGTTATTGCTGCCGTTGGCCGCGGCCCGTTGCGAGCCAGCGGGGGATGGCGGTTGGCGCCCCTCCTTCCGATCGCCGCGCCCGCAGGCCGTCCCCGCGCCCAAGCCGGAGGAGCTTGAGGCGGCGATCCGGCGCGGCGTGCAGTTCCTGCTCAAGACTCAGAACAAGGACGGTTCCTGGGGCTCGGCGCGGATCAACCGTCCGGGCGACATCTTTGCCCCGGTGCCGGGGGCGCACCAGGCTTTCCGCGCGGCCGTCACCTCGCTCTGCGTCTGCGCCCTGATCGAGACCCGCTCCAGCGACGCGGAGCTGAACCAGGCCATCGACCGGGGCGAGTCATGGCTCTTGGCCCACCTTCCCAAGGTCCGGCGCGCCAACGGCGACGCGATCTACAACGTCTGGGCCCACGCCTACGCCATTCAGGCCCTGGTGCGGATGTACGTGCGGCGTCCCGGCGACGGGGAGCGCTCCGCCGAAATCAAGCGGCAAATCGAGCAACAAATGGACCTGCTCCGCCGCTATGAGCACGTGGACGGCGGCTGGGGCTACTACGACTTCGACCTGCCCGCCACGCAGAAGCCCAGCGGAATCACCAACAGCTTCGTGACCGCCACCGTCCTTTGGGCGTTTCACGAGGCGAAGCAGATCGGGGTGGAGCCCCCGCCGCGCCTGGTCCAGCGCGGCATGGCCTCCATGCGCCGCCAGCGCAAGCCCGACTTTTCCTACGACTACGACGAGGATCTCAGGTACCGGCCCATGGCCTTGATCAATCGCCCCGGTGGGAGTCTCGGCCGCTCGCAAGCCTGCAACCTGGCGATGCGGGCGTGGGGCGACGCGGCCGTCACCGACGAAGTGCTCCGCGCCTGGCTCGACCGGCTCTTCGCCCGCAATCTCTGGCTCGACCTCGGGCGCAAGCGGCCCATCCCGCACGAGTCGTGGTTCCAGGTGGCGGGCTACTTCTTCTACTACGGGCACTACTACGCGGCCCTGTGTATCGAGCAGGTCCAGCCCGAAGAGCGGCCGTTCTACCAGGCCCACACGGCCCGCCTGCTGATCCGCCTGCAGGAGAAGGACGGCTCGTGGTGGGATTTCCCGATGTTCGACTACCACCAGCAGTACGGCACCGCGTTTGCGATCATGTCGCTGGTGCTGGCCAGGGGCTGGGGGCTAGGGATTAGGGTTGGGCGCTAGCATTCTGACCGTGAGACGCCGGCAGGCCGCGCGGGGGAGCGATGTGGAAGTGAGAAGTGCAAATTGGCAAGCGGCCCGTCACTGCTCCGAAAATCAAAGGGGATGAAACCAACGAACTCCCCCTTCCCGATACCGGGGTTACCTTGTGCAGGCGTGACGCTGCGATGACCAGTACACAACGCCTTTACACTCTTCACTTCTCACTGACCCCACCCCGTCACCTTCACCCCGCCACCCATCACCCGCCACCCCCTCACGGCAGCCTCGGCGGCTCGATGATCGGGTACCTTCCCGAAAGGGCCTTGAGGAATTCGGCGAGGTCTTTCCGATCCTGTCCGGTGAGCTTCGCGGACCGCACGGAATCGAAATCGGCCGAGCGGTGCGGGTTGTCTTTGCCGCCGGCGGCCATCAGGGCCACGGCCTCGTCCAAGGTCTTGGCGCTGCCGTCGTGGAAGTAGGGAGCGGTCTTGGCGACGTCGCGCAGACGGGGTACGCGGAACGCGCCCGTGTCTTCAGCCTTCTTCGAGACCGCCTTGCGGCCCTCGTCGGGCTTCGGCTTGTGGGCGTCCACGCCGGCGTTGTGGAATTCATAGGCGCTGAAGAGCGGCGGGGTATGGCAGTCCGCGCAACCGGCTTGCTGAAACACCTTGAGCCCGCGCTGCTGCGCCTCGTTCAGGGCCTTCTCGTCCCCGGCCTGGAAGCGATCGTACGGCGAGTCGCCGCTCAGCACGGTCCGCTCGAAGGCAGCGATCGCCTTGGCGAATCCTTCTTTAGTCACGCCCGTCCCAAAAACCTTCTGGAAACGCTCTCGATAGCCGGGGATCTTGGAGAAGGCCGCCACGACGGCTTCCATCGAGTGGCCCATTTCGACGGGGTTCTCCACCGGCCCGGTCGCCTGCTCTTCCAGCGTGGCGGCGCGGCCGTCCCAGAACTGGCTGGCGGCGTAGGCCGCGTTGATCACGGTCGGGGCGTTCCGAGCCCCTTTCTGCTCGTGGATTCCGGTGCTGGTGGGCTCGTTCTCTGCCCATGCCGTCGCGGGATCGTGGCAGGTCGCACACGAAACGGTGCCGTCCTTGCTGACCCGCTTGTCGAAGTAGAGCATCTTCCCCAGTTCGACCTTGTCGGGGGTCGTCGGGTTGTCGTCGGGGACCTTCAGGTTTGGTAATCCCAAGGGGACCTTCGGCGCCGCCGGGGCGGCCTTGGCCGGTCTGCTCTTTTTGCTTCGGGATGACTTCGGACCTTGGGCCTGCGCCGCCAGGGGTATCGCGACCAAGATCGCCATGAGTCTCCACCCAATGCCATTGGCTCGATTCATTGCGACGGACTCCTGTCTTGAGAGCGGAACCGCGGTGATGGGTAGGCCCGTCACTCCGAGCTTGTGAAAAAATGGGTGGCCGTTCACGGTTTCTCGGAAAACTGCTGTTGGGCGATCAGGACGAATCGGTTATCACGTATGAATGCCACGAACATTCACGGAGGACGAGGTACGAGAGTTGATTGAGGCGGCGGTCGCCCCG
>Ga0315280_10011868_pt1 | contig 10638 bp, 10 predicted proteins | sample YL17G06_40_MG_FD_203697 | JGI IMG/M metagenome (GOLD analysis project Ga0315280, IMG submission 203697) | Sediment microbial communities from Yellowstone Lake, YNP, Wyoming, USA - YL17G06_40 | ecosystem: Environmental > Aquatic > Freshwater > Lake > Sediment | place: USA: Wyoming | collected... | reverse complement strand
TCCCATTTCTTTATCGGTGAGGATAATTTTTACCGGGGGGTGGGACTCCTCATGGGTATAAATCGGCCACGTTCGATCAAAGATATCAAATGCCGGTTCCGGAGCAAGCAGGTCCATGTTTGCAGCAAAATACGCATCGATTGTCCCCACATCTTTCCAGTACGGCATGCCCCTGCTTCCCTCCTCAAAAGGAAAGGCAAATACCTGGTCACTCCTGATCATGGAGGGAACGATATTCTTGCCGAAATCATGCTGGCTGTCTGTCTTGGCATCCTCAATCAGCCTTCTCACCATGGGTTCCGTGTTGAATACATAGATACCCATCGAGGCCAGGATGGATTCCGGTTTGCCCGGTACGGTCTTGGGCTTAACCGGTTTTTCAGTAAACCCGATGATACGGTAGTCCGGGTCGGCCTCAACCACACCAAATTCTCTGCAGCTGCCCTTTTCCATTTCAATTACCGGGATGGTGAGATCAGCCTTTTTCTCGAGATGGAACTGGATCAATTTGCGATAGTCCATCTTATACACATGATCTCCGGCCAGGATGAGGACCAGGTCCGGACGTTCCTGTTCGAGGGTATAGATATTTTGAAAAACGGCATCAGCCGTGCCCCGGTACCAGTGTTCGTCAATTCTCTGCTGGGCGGAGATGACATTGATAAATTCGCCAAGCTTATTTGACAGGATGTTCCAGCCAAGCTGGATGTGACGGTTTAAGGAGAGCGATTTGTACTGGGTTAATACGTAGATTCTCCTGATCCCTGAATTAACGCAGTTGCTCAACGAGAAATCGATAATCCGGTAAATGGCTCCGAAAGGAACTGCAGGCTTGGCCCGATCCCTGGTCAGGGGGTATAACCTCTCGCCTTTTCCTCCGGCCAGGATCATCGCGATGATCTTCATGGAGACCCTTTCTTCCGGCTGATGATCTCCTTGATTTTTATCTTTAACTCGCTTAAATCATATGACTTCACAACATAAGCCTCAGCCGCCCAGGTCATGAAGTCATCTTTGTAAGAAGAGTAAGCAGTGTTCAAAATGACCGGTATGTCCTTCCTCTTGTTGATGATCCGCCCGAGGGTCTCAATCCCATCCATCACGGGCATCCGGACATCTAAAATCACGAGATCCAGATTCTCCGCATCAATTATTTCCAGGCACTCCTTGCCATTTGCTGCCAGGGTGACCTCATAGCCTTCTTCACTCAGCTCCTGTTTATAGAGGAGCCGGATATGCTCTTCATCATCCACTACCAGAATCTTTGCCATGGCAGGTTACCCTCCGGTTTATGTATACGGTTGATAGAATTATTATCGATTACAGGGAGTGGTGTCAAGGAATTTAGGCAACGTAAGTTTAGACAATAAGTAAGAGCCAATCTTTGACATTACCTCGAAGATAATGTATATACATTATTAAATCATAAAGGAGGAGAGAAGGACATGCCTCATCTGAAGAGAACTCAGATTTATTTTCCGGAACGGTTGATAGATACTATCAAAGAAAAAGCTAGAAAAGAGCATAAATCAATGGCTGAGATTATACGGATCGCAGTAAAAAGGTACCTGACGGGAGAAGAGACGGTTGACTGGGATGACGATCCTGTCTGGAAAATAAAACCCGGCAAGAGTACCTTAGGAAACCTCTCTGAAGAGCATGACAAATATCTCTACGGAAGAAAGTAGGATGGCACTTTTTGTTGACACCGGTGGATGGCTGGCCCTCTACGATAAGGGTGACCGTAACTACCGTATTGCCAAGAGTACTTTTGAAAAGATAAAGAAAGACCACTTCTTGCTCTTTACTTCAGACTACGTATTCGATGAAAGCGTTACCCTGATCCGGTACCGTGTCTCCCATGCGACTGCAAAACATTTCGGGACAAATCTGTTGGAGAGTAGAATAGTTAGGTTGATCGATGTCACCAAGGAAGACCGGCTAAAAGCATGGGATATGTTCGTCAAATACAGGGATGCCTCTTTCAGTTTTACAGACTGTACAAGTTTTGTCATTATGAAAAGACTCAAGTTAGAGAGCGTCCTCGGCTTTGACAGCCACTTTAAGATAATGGGCTTCAACCTGTATGTTTAACCAGGTAATAATATGTATGAAGTTTCAATAGAAACGACCTTTTCGGCAGCCCATTTTCTCAGGAACTACCGGGGCAAGTGTGAGGCTCTCCATGGTCACAACTGGAAGGTTGAAGTTGCCGTGGTGAGTGAAAGTCTTGATAATATCGGTATGGCGATTGACTTCAAAATCTTGAAGGAAAAAACCAGGGCGGTCATTGACCGGCTTGACCATCATCATCTCAACGAACTCCCTCCTTTTACCCAGGTCAACCCTTCCTCGGAGAATATCGCCCGTTATCTTTTTGGGCAATTGAAAAAAAAGCTTGAGGGGGAGAAGGTAACGCTCAGTAAGATAACCGTCTGGGAGGCAGAAGGATCCAAGGCAATGTATTATGAGTAAAGACAGGGGCGAAGGAAGACAGGGGCGCAGGGTCGAATCTACAACCCCATAACCCTACGACCCTACGACCCAAGGCAGAAGATGAATAAGCAGAAGATAAAATAGCATGAAGAAACCCAAAAAACCAGTTGACATCCAGAGCCTCAAAGACCACCGGAACATCGGGATTAACAAGGTCGGGGTGAAGAGCATCCGTTACCCTATCACGGTCCTCGATAAAATAAATGGCACCCAGCACACCATTGGCACGATCAATATGTACGTAAACCTCCCCCACCACTTCAAGGGGACACATATGAGCCGGTTTATTGAGATCCTGAACAGGTACCGTCAGGGCATCAACATTAAAAATGTTTCTCATATTATCAACGAGATGAAAGAGTCACTTGACGCTGTATCTGCCCACATGGAGATTGAATTCCCCTACTTCATTGAAAAAGAGGCGCCGGTGACAAAAGCAAAGAGCCTGATGGAATACACCTGCAAGTTCTGGGGGTCTCACAATAATAAGCTGGACCTGGTGGTCGGGGTGGAAGTGCCGGTCACCACCCTCTGCCCCTGCTCTAAAGAAATCAGTAAAAAGGGTGCGCACAACCAGAGGAGCATGGTCACGGTCAAGATACGATTCAAGAAGATCTTCTGGATTGAAGACCTGATAAAGATTGTTGAAAAGTCAGCGAGCAGTGAGGTATACGCCATCCTTAAGAGGCCGGATGAAAAGTATGTTACAGAAAAGGCCTACAATAATCCCATGTTCGTTGAGGATATAGTGAGGAACGTAGCAGACAAGCTACAAAAAGACCCGAATATCATCTGGTTCAGCGTTGAATCCGAAAACATAGAGAGCATCCACAACCATAATGCCTATGCGTTTATTGAGAAAAAAAAGTAAGGGCTGTTTTTCGTTTATAGTTTCTGGTTTCTGGTTTCTGGTTTGAAAATCAACTTGAAACTTGGAACCTGAAACTTGAAACTATTTTTTAGAGCGGCCAGCGAGAGACGGCATTTAATGAAAGGGGCGAACGTAATCCCTTCTCCAGGTAGTAATTTCCTGCCGCGGCAATCATAGCGGCATTGTCTGTGCAGAGGCTTAAAGGGGGAATTAATATGGCGATCCCTTCTCTATCTCCCCTTTCCTGCATTTTTTTCCTCAGGCGCGAGTTGGCAGCCACTCCGCCAGACACCACAATTGAATGATAATCGAGGCTCTCTGCTGCCTGGAATGTTTTTTCTACCAGGACATCTACCACCGCCTCCTGAAAACTTGCAACAATATCCGGTATCTCATCTGGGCGGGGGGGCGAAGGACGCGACAGGAGGTGATTGAGGACTGCTGTCTTCAGGCCACTGAAACTGAAATCAAAGGAACATTTAGTATTGAGGGCTCGCGGGAACTGGAAAGCATCTGCCCTTCCTTCCCGCGACAGACTGTCAATTATCCCACCGCCCGGATATCCCAGATTGAGCAGCTTTGCAACTTTGTCAAAGGCCTCTCCTGCCGCATCATCTCTCGTAGCACCCAATAACCGGTACTTTCCCCATTCCTTTACCTCGTAGAGTGATGTATGTCCTCCAGACACCACCAGGGCTATACCAGGAAATTCCGGGACACTACTTTTTAAATAAACTGCCGAGATATGACCCTCGAGATGATTTACGCCGATCATCGGTAACCCGCAGACATACGCAATCGCCTTGGCTACCGAGATGCCAACCAGGAGTGAACCAACCAGCCCTGGTCCCTGGGTAACTGCAATCCCCTGGATGTCATGCAGTGAAATACCGGCTGTCCCGAGTGCTTCCCTGATAACCGGGGTCATGGTTTCCAGATGCTTGCGGGAAGCGATCTCCGGTACCACACCTCCATATTTCTCATGGAAGGGTATCTGTGACGCCACCACAGAGGAAAGGATTTCCTTTCCGTTTCTCACTACAGCCGCAGCAGTTTCATCACAGGACGACTCAATCCCCAGAACTAACATATGTCTCTATTTCCTCTGTATATTTTGATTAAAAATATATACTTAGGATCAAGGAAAATCTCAAATGTCAAAGCTCAAATTTCAAATGAATGTCAAATGTCAAAGCTCAAATTTGTCATTTGGATTTGTTTTAATATTCATTTGGCATTTGATCTTGGTCATTTGGATTTCTGCCATCATATTGAATATCCCTCAGGTGCTACCGGCAGGGTAAAACTGAAACAACTGCCTCTATCAGCGCAGCTGTTAGCCCAGATCTTACCTCCATGAGCCTCGACAATGGATCGTGCTATGTAGAGGCCCAGACCGGTTCCCTGGATGGTCGTCCCTTTCACCTTCTTATATTTATCGAAGATAACGTGTATAAATTCCTCCGGGATACCGATACCCGTATCTTCCACATCAATCCTGACAAACTGGCCCTCTCTCACAGCATGCAGGATAATCTTTCCACCTCGTGAGGTGAATTTTACTGCATTCTCAATGAGGTTGCCCAGCACCCTTTCAAGCTGTACTTTATCAGCGCGCACTAATGGCAGGTCATCAGGGATCACCATAGCCAACCCGATTTCCTTATCCCTCCTGTAGAGGTCAATGAGAGAAAAATATTTTTTCACCAGTTCCTGTAACGATACGGAAGTAAATTCCAGCTCCAGTTTTCCACCTTCTATCTTTGAGGCGCTGAGGAAATTTTCTATCAGGTTCATGATTTTCTCACCACTGCTGTGGATGATCTGAACTGCCTCCATCATCCGCTTATCAATTACACCAAACTTCCCTTGGAGGATGCGTGCTGAGAACCCCAGTATCGGCACAAGGGGGTTCTTCAGATCATGGGTTACGGAAGATACAAAATCTTTTTTCATCTGATCCAGCGTCTTTTCTTCCGTGATATCCCGAAAGGTCACTACCCCGCCCAACATGTTGCCTTCTTCACTCCTGATTAATTCTACATTGATGGATACAGGTATTTCTCTGCCCGCCTTGCTGATCAGGGAGATTTCCTGTACCGTTTCCCCTGCCCTATCATTAACAGGACCTGATGCCACATTCTCCATCAGGCCAGAGAATCCCTCGAATACTAAAGAAAGGCTTTTCCCTGCCACCTCATTGTGCTTGAACCCCGTAATCCTCTCTGCTGCCCGGTTAAATGTGGTAATCCTGCCTTCACGGTCAAAAACGAAAATACCTTCTCCCACGGACTGAATAATATTCTCCAGCCTGCCTTTCTGGCGCAATATTTTCTTCACCATGGTGCCAAATGAATCCATCAGGCGGACGATCTCTTTGCTCCCCCGCCTCTTCATCTTTAAATCAACTTCTTCACCAGCCTCATAATCTCCCCTTTCTACCCTTTCCGCCATCATAACTAAATCCTTTATGGGTTCAGTAAGACTGCGGGCCAGGAGATAAGAAATCAGGAGTGCAACCGCCATGCCCCCTAAGGTCAAACCAAGAAAAACACGCACGATCTGGTTCTTCATGCCCTCGTACTTGCCTTCAAGAATTCCAACCCCTAAGGTGCCAATGATCCTGTCGTCGATATCCCGGATGGGTTCATAGGCGGTGAGGTACCAGGCATCTACACTCCAGGCACGCTTCAGCCATAATTTCCCTTTCCTGATGACATCGTCGTACACTTCAGGGTCAATCCTTGTACTCACTGCCCTGCTCCCGTTTTCATTCAGGATGTTCGTGGATATCCTGACACCTCCCTGAGAAATACTGGCGATGCCAACATCCCTCCCCTCATACCTCTCACCTCTGAAGACCAGTCTTACAATCCTATCCACGAGATCATAATTGTTATTGAGCATGATTCCGCCGAGCACCAGGCCCAGAATCTTCCTCTTTTCATCTCTGACCGGCGCTATAGCTCTCATCACCATGCCGGAACCGGCATCCTCATTCGGGTCTTTCTGCATAGAAGCGTCCCCCGAGTTGCGGATTCCCCTCTTCCCTATCCTTGCTCCTTCTCTCCTCAGTTCTCCAGGAGAAAGGATCTGTACGGCAGAATAACTTTCGCCAGCAAGGCCTCTCTTTACCATCTGGTCATGGGAGAGCGAGTCTCCATTCCAGAGTGGGTTATTCGCCCTGAAAAATACATTGCCCTTTTCATCCAGGATCATGAGGACATCCAATTTATCCCGTTTCTGAGCGGAGATGAGATTTCTCGTGATCAGGCTGCGATCCGGTGTATTCAGTGCAGTCACCATGGACTGATCCTGAGCGAGATAGTTCATTCTTAATTCAAGCTCTCTCCCGTAGTTACGGTAGACGTCAGAAGCAACAAGGAGGTCGGACTGCACCCTTCTCTCGGCCTCTTTCACTACCTGGGCTGCAATGAAATATCTTCCGAGCAATGCAGAGGACACCCCTACAAAGAGGACAATGGCGATAAAACTGATCGTAAGCTGGTCTCTCAATTTCATAACGGAATGTTATAATTGTAATGTATCTCCCGGGAGAAGTCTAATCAAAATGTGCTCGAGACAGATATACGCAAAATACTTTCATTTGGCTGTTGACAGCTACCATGCTCTGAGATATGAAACAACTATATGTATTTTAAGGTGGATTTTCTCATCATCGGAAGCGGCATTGCCGGCCTTACCTACGCACTTAAGGTGGCTCCTTACGGGAGCGTTGCCATTGTCACCAAGAAGGACCGGAGCGAATCCAGCACAAACTATGCCCAGGGCGGGATTGCCGCAGTTACCAGCGCAAGCGACTCGTTTGACTTCCACGTTCAGGATACCTTAACAGCAGGCGATGGCCTGTGTCACCGGGACGTAGTGGAGATGGTGATCCGCAACGCCCCGGAGAGAATCAAGGAACTCATGGACTGGGGTGTACAATTTTCCATTAGAGGGGCTGACGATAAGGTTTCATTCGACCTCGGGCGCGAAGGAGGGCACTCCCGCAGGCGGATCGTCCATGCCCAGGACTTAACAGGCCAGGAGGTCGAGAGAGTACTGTCCCAGAAGGTCGAATCTATTCCAGGGCTCAAGATCTACGAACATTTCATCGCCATTGATCTCATCACCAGGAAAAAACTGGGCGACAAGGAAGGTTCGGGAAAAGGAGAGAAGGACGTCTGTTATGGTGCATACGTACTGGACACGAAGAATCACCAGGTGCATACCTTCACCTCCCAGGTCACGCTCCTTTCTACCGGAGGCACGGGAAAGGTGTATCTCTACACTAGCAATCCTGACATCTCAACCGGCGACGGCATTGCCATTGCTTACCGGGCAGGCGCTAATATCGCCAATATGGAGTTCATCCAGTTCCATCCAACCTGCCTCTTCCATCCGGAGGCCAAAAACTTTCTCATCTCCGAGGCAGTGCGGGGGGAAGGCGGCATCCTCAGGTTGAAGGATGGAACGCCCTTCATGGAGAAGTATCATCCCCTGAAAGACCTCGCACCCCGTGATGTCGTGGCAAGGGCGATAGACGCTGAGCTCAAGAGGAGCGGAGATGATTATGTCCTGCTGGACATCACTCACCGGGACCCTGACTTCATCAAAAAAAGGTTCCCTAACATTTACAGGACCTGCCTCTCCTTTGATATTGATATGACCCTGATGCCCATACCGGTAGTCCCGGCTGCGCATTACCTCTGCGGAGGGGTTCTTACTGACAAAAACGGGGCGACCACGTTAGAAAGGCTTTTTGCCTGCGGAGAGGTAGCATGTACCGGCCTGCACGGGGCAAACCGGCTTGCGAGTAACTCCCTCCTCGAAGCGTTAGTCTATGCCCACCGGGCAGCTCAGACTTCCCTTGAAGCAATCAAGAAAAGAAATACTCTCCCCGTCTCCCTCCCCCCCTGGGATACAGGCAAAGCAGTTGACAGCGACGAATCGGTGGTTGTCTCCCATAACTGGGATGAAATCAGGAGACTCATGTGGAACTACGTGGGGATTGTCCGTTCGAACAAGCGACTGGCCCGGGCTAGGAGAAGAATTAAACTCTTGCGGAATGAGATTAACGAGTATTACTGGAATTTCATCATTACCAGTGACCTGATTGAACTGAGGAATATCGCAACGGTAGCAGAGCTCATCATTGAATGCGCCATCAAGCGGAAGGAGAGCAGAGGACTGCATTTCAATATCGATTACCCCGAAAAAGGCGGCAGAGAATGCGAAAGGGACACCCTGGTGAGGAAAAACAGAAGATAAACAAGCCTGTTAAAAAACAGGGTCTTGATCAGGTTGTGGAAAAATGTCCAAATACAAGGCTGACGAAGTCCTGAGGAATATAAAACCTTGGGCCGCTCCTGAATAAAACGTTTGGTCGTTCTTACATAAAACGTTTGGCCCGTCTTCGGGAAATGTCTTTGATCCATCATATGGGTAAAAAACCTACCCGCAGGGCGGGCCTTCGGTCTTATTTACCGCAAGAGCGGGCTTCGCGTTTATGTAGATGGGCGTTTTTCAACAGCCTGATAGACTACACTTTGATTCCTATCAATGCACCGAACCTTCCCGTCTTTCCTTTATCCTTCCGATGAGAAAATAATAATTGGGCCTGACAGGAGGTGCACAGGCCGGCTACTTCGATATTCTCAGCACGTACCCCCGCCTCCAGTAACTGCTTCCGGTTTGCCTCCCACAGATTGAGATAGTGCTTACCGTTCCTCTCCGTGATTAACTGTTCTCCAGAAGAAAAACCTTCTTTGAAGAGTGTTGCAATCCTCTTATCCACTTCATAACAACAGGGCCCGATGCCCGGGCCAATGCCGACCAGGATGCGTGCCGGATCGGAGTTGTACCTGCTCATGATAACCTCAACCGTCTTCGCAGCTATCTTTTTCACTGTTCCTCGCCATCCTGCATGAGCAATGCCTGCCACCTTGTGCAAGGGGTCGAAGAACATGACCGGCAGGCAATCTGCAATCCTTACCATCAGAACCAGGCCGGAAACGCTGGTAACCAGAGCATCCCCTTCCTCCCTGCACTGGAGAAAGGAAAGCCGTCTCTCATCTCCCTTTTCCACTTCAATCACTCTGTCCCCATGGACTTGTTTACAGGCGACGAGAGTATCAAGCCTGAATGCAAGGGCAGCGCTCAATAGTTCATAGTTTCCGATCACCCTCTCCGGATCGTCTCCGACGTGCAGACCCAGGTTGAGGCTCTCGAAGGGGGGAAGACTTTCTCCTCCTGCCCGGGTAGTAATGGCGTGGAGAACCTCTGTCTCCTTTACTAACAGGTCAAATGATAGCAAGGTGATCCCTGCTCTTACACATTCATGCACTATCTGCTAACACCCTTCTTAAGTTCTGAGACCTCTGAAAAACAGGGTTTCTCGTTGCTCAACAACATTTTTTCGACAATCCTAAATCTCGCTTCACTGCAAATTCGAAACTCGCTTGCGCTCAGACAGCCGAATTTGCGGCCATTCCGCTCGATAAGAATTGTTACCGAAAAAATCTTCAATTCGCACTCGCAACCCGGTTTTTGACTTTTCAGAGATCTCGTTCATGTTGCTTGACATTTACTGTTTTTTCGTTGAAATTGCAACTGAAGGAATTAAAATGGAACTTTTATCCCCCGAAATGGGGAAAAGAAGTATACTAATACAAACGCATTAAATGCTATTACATTGTCATTGCGAGCGACCAACGGGAGCGTGCCTGCACGCCGAAGTGCTGCGTTTCAGCACGCAGGCGTGGCAATCTCACCTCATAAACAAGAGATTGCTTCGTCGTTTCACTCCTCGCAATGACGCTTTACTTAATGCGTTCGTATTAATTTAAGGCGACCCAAGAAACTGATGGTGCACACCAGCACAATTCCCCTTGCTATTCTGAGAGATAACCTGCCAAGAATACTTCAGAGAAAGCGAGTTGTTCTTCACTCTCAGGAATTAACCCCCGCTTCAGTACTTGTCCCCCTGTTTGAAAAGGAAGGTAACACTCATCTCCTCCTGATCAAACGTTCAAGATACATGCAATACCACCCGTACCAGATCTCTTTCCCCGGAGGAGGACTGGAAGATACTGATGGTGATGTGATGGGAACTGCGCTTCGTGAAGCCTTTGAAGAGATCGGAGTTGCGCAGGGGAGCGTTGAGGTACTGGGACTCCTCGATGACTACGTCTCCATCAGCGACTTCCGGATTACCCCTGTTGTCGGTATCATCCCCTACCCCTACCCATTTACGATTAACCCCAGGG
>Ga0315280_10011867_pt1 | contig 10639 bp, 9 predicted proteins | sample YL17G06_40_MG_FD_203697 | JGI IMG/M metagenome (GOLD analysis project Ga0315280, IMG submission 203697) | Sediment microbial communities from Yellowstone Lake, YNP, Wyoming, USA - YL17G06_40 | ecosystem: Environmental > Aquatic > Freshwater > Lake > Sediment | place: USA: Wyoming | collected... | reverse complement strand
AAAATTGGCCAGGAGGGAAGGTTTCGGTGCCACCTTAGCTGATGGGGTAAGGGTGGCCGCGGAGAGAATCGGCAAGGGCGCCGACAAATACGCCATGCATATTCAGGGGCAAGAGCTTCCGGCACATGACCCGAAACATGCCTTTCACTACGCAACTGGCTACAGGCTGGACCCCACGCCAGCTCGTCATTTTACCGGCTCAGAATTGTCGATGGCACCAGCACATCCCCCGGGACTGCTGCCCAAATTCGACCACAAGTCCTTTGCTGGCAGGGGAGAAGCACGCAAGATAGGTAGCAACTTCCACCAGGCTGTAGTTTGTAGCGGGATGTGCCTGTTCGTGTACTGGGCTTTTCCCACCATTGACCCTATCGCCGAGTTTATGAACGCGGTTACCGGCTGGGACGTAACTACTGAGGAACTGCTTAAGACCGGAGAGAGAATTTCTAACCTCAGGCAGGCTTTCAATATTCGCGAGGGGTTGAACCCATTAAAGTTCAAGGTCCCCGACAGGGTGCTTGGCCGACCACCACATAAAGAGGGCCCCCTGGCAGGAATAACAATTGATGAGGACACCCTGGATAGAGAGTATCTTGCTGCCATGGACTGGGACCTGAAGACAGCCAAGCCGAGTAAAAAGAAGCTACAAGAACTGGGGCTGGAAGACGTGGCTAGAGAACTCTGGGCTTAGAAGAAGATTATACGCACAGCTCAAACCTCACTGTGGTGAAGTTTTTTTCCATGTTTCTGCTTTGTGCCTAAGCTCGCGGGCATTATTAAAGGAGGTTTCAGTATATTGGGGGCCGGCAAGCATAACAGTCAGCTCCTTAATACGGGATTCACCCTCAAGGTTCTCAAGCATGCTTACCGTTCGAGCCCCCGAGGCCTCCTTGTGAACCCTAAAGTGGGCGTCGGCAAAGGCAGCGATCTGGGGAAGATGGGTAACACAAACTACCTGGCGATTCCTGGCTAAAAGGCAGAGCTTCTTACCTATTATTTCCCCACTCCTTCCCCCAATACCGATATCAATTTCGTCAAAGATAAGCACCGGGATGTTATCAGCTTCAGAGAGTGCTCCCTTTAAGGCTAGAGTGAAACGGGAGAGTTCTCCAGTTGAGGCAATTCTAGCCAGGGGCTTAAGGGGTTCCCCGGGATTAGTTGATACTATGAACTCCACGCTATCAACCCCTTCACTGCTGAAGGCATAACTCTCTCCGTCGGGGAAAGGGATTCCTTCCTGAGCTTTCTGTTGGCTTATTGATACCTCAAATTCAACCTGGGACATATTTAAGTCATGAAGTTCTTTCTTCACCTCGGTCATCAGCTGTTTGGCGGCTCTGGAGCGTTCTTCTGAAAGCTGGTAGGCTATCTGCCCCATTTCCTGCTTGAGAGAAGCGCGTGCCTCCTCAAGCTCGGTGCGTCTTTCCGCAGAATAAGAAACCTCATCCAGCTCCTTTTGCGCCTTTATCTGGTAATCAAGAACCCCGGTAATAGTTTGGCCGTATTTCCTTTTTAGACTTCTAATCAGTTCCAGTCGTGATTCTATTTCTTCAAGACGGTTCGGGTCGTATTCAAGGCTATCATTGTAAGCTCGAATCTCCCTGGCTAACTCGGTAAGACCATATATTGTCTCATCCAAGAAGTTCAGTTGTCGGCTCAGGGTAGGGTCCATTTCAACAAGCTTTTTCATCGCTTGAACTGCTTCATTCAACCTATTTAGTGCCGGGGCGGAATGGCGTGAGACATCCTCCTCATATAGGGCACGGTAAGCCTCATAAGAAATTGCTTTTAGCTTCTCGGCGGAGGATAGGATATTGCGCTCTCTTTCCAGTTCTTCTTCCTCTCCTTCTCGCAGTTGAGCCTGGCTTATCTCATCAAGCTGAAAGCGCAGAAGCTCCTCGCGGCGGGCGCGTTCTTGCTCATCCCTCTCCAGCGCTTTGAGCTCTTGTTCTATCTTATAAAGTTCGGCGGCTTTAATACTGAAGCTATGGCGCAGGTCCAGGGTGTGGGCATAGGAATCCAGAAAATCAAGATGGGACTTGCTATCAAGGAGGGATAAATGTTCACTCTGACCGTGGATATCAACCAGCAAGCGCCCGATTTGGCGTAGAAGCGCTTTTGGGATGGCATGCCCGTTCACTCGAATAACAGCGGAGCCCTGCCGGTGCAGTTCACAATCTATAACCAGGGTCTCTTCATCGGACGCCAGCCCTTTCTGTGCCAGTAGCTCGCCAAGAGGAGAGGGATTCCCCTTTTGCGGGAGGGTAAAAACTCCCTCGATTTGAGCTTCGTCGGCTCCATGGCGGATAACTTCCTCGCTGGCTTTGCCGGCTAATAATAACTCCACAGCATCAATCACCAAGGACTTGCCAGCTCCAGTCTCACCGGTAATAACATTTAGCCCGTCACCAAGTCTCCAATTTATGTCCTCAATAATACCGAGGTTCTTGACTCTCAACTCAAGTAACAATTCATCCCTTCCCTAAATCATGGTTGTGTTCCCTTATTTTACCACGTGGAGAAAGAAATGGCTCGATATCGCCTATGTACTTAAGTTGATACTAAGTGGGTAAAGGTGCGCTGTGGTCTATTTGCCTAAGGCAGCCTCTTCCTTCTTCCTTACGGGGCGCCCGCCATGACCGTGCTTAACCTTCTTAAACGCTTCCTTGTACCGTCTTCTTTGTTCTGCCTTTTCTTGCTTTCGTCCCATCGTTAACCCCCGTTATAATTTCCTCACTAATATCGTGCGAATATACTACTATTATCCTGAAGTTGTCAACAGGCTTTAAAGAGTGCTATCATTTGCTTACTGAGACATTATGAAACGGTTAGCTTGGCTAATAACCATCGGACTTTGCCTCCAACTCGGCTTCGGTAGCTTGGTGCAATCAGCGCCGGAAGAGCCGGTTCAGGTTAAGGAGCTAAATTTCGTTTTCCTTCACGGTGCTGGTGGCAATACCTGTTCCTTCCAGCTTCTGGCTGACACCATCATAAAGCAACTGCCAACATATACCCTTGCCTACGAACAAGCCAACCCCGGGACTAAGATCCAGACTGATACATTACTAAGATGCTACCCCAACGATGTGGATATTAAGACCTGGGCGGGAAACATCGCCGCTAGCATCAACGAGCATTTCCCAAATAAGAAGAACCTAGTCTTAATTGGGCACAGCATGGGAGGCAAGGCAGCCCTTTACGCCGTAGTCCAGAATATCGGTAATCTAGCCGACAAGGTAATAATGGTGGTAACCATCAATAGCCCGATTAAGAACATGCAAAATTATTATTTTGCCGGTGGCGCTTCGGTACTGGATTATTATCGAGCCGTAGGGCTAATTTCCGAGCGGGGGGTTTCTAGCTCTGCGGTCTACTATGATAGCTCCCGGGATGGGAGGTGGGTAGCGGCGACTAAGCACTGGCTGGCTTTCATATCGGGTGAGTCAGCCCCGCTTAGCCCGCAATTTAACGTTGGTGGGGTTGACGCTCTGCCCAGAAACATGGATGACAGCATCATACCAATCTCAGCTCAATACGTCGAGGGGGCTGACGTAATCTATTATGGAGAGCATTCTCATAACGATTTTGCCACCCAAGACGAGGTAGCCAATTTCATGACGGAGCAAATCCTCCGCTATATCTTCGGTGGGAGTATAGAATGCTCCGTTTTAGCCAGAAGCGGCAGCTTTGAGCATGCGGCTGGTTGGCTACCGGGGGTAGATTCCTGGGATGAAGTTGTCGGTGAGGTTCCTGCCAGCAGCGGTAGTATAGAGCACTGGAACGAGTCCTATACCAAGTGGCAGGAGTGGGAGGATGTGGTTGGGGAGTGCCCTCCTCAAGACAAGCGGAGTAGTTATCAGGTCAGTCAAGTGAAACGTTTCCCGTTTCTAGCCAGCATTGAGGAATCGCGCTGGTTGAGCAGCGATAATACTGATGATTGCCGGCTCTACCTAAAAACCAGGGCAGCCCCGAGAAATCATGTTCAGGTGAACTGGAGCATCTATCGCCGTGGATTACTGCCCTCGCGGCTTAAGCGTGACCATTATGAGGTTGAGATAACTACCGGCACACCGCTGACTAACATTAAGCAGGTGTCGTGGGCAAGTGATGACCCTGCCGACCTCAGGTTAAGAATATACTCAGAAGCAGAAAGCCCCTTCCGCTGGTTCAAAGCTGCATGGAGGGTCTACTTTAAGGAAAGCCTAGAAAGGAAAGTCATTGATGAAATTCGGGGACAGGCACCGTCGGAGACCACTCCAGCCAGTCAAGGGGGGAGCAAGTGCTGCGATTAGGTTAGTCCTCCTTACTTCCTAAGCTCAGCCCGAGTCTTTACCAACCGCCTTAGACTATCCCGCCCCACAACGCCAATCACCCTACCCTGTTCCAACACTGGTATGTAGTCAATTTGCCACTCATTCATTTGCTCAAGCAGGCTTGCTGCCGACTGCTCCGCCTGAGTCGTCCTAACCTCACTAGCTGGCGTCATAACCTCACCTACGGTGGTTAAGTGACGGCGCTTTTTGGGTACCTTCTTTATATTACGTATGGTCACAACCCCCGCTAGTCTAGCCCCACGAGCGACGGCGAAGTAACGCTGCCCGCTAACCAGCATGTAATCGCGGACCAGCTGCCCAAGACTGAGCTGGGGGCTGATAACTGGGCAATCCCAAGCCACCACATCCCGAGCCTTTATATCGCGAAGAGTTTTATGTAATACCATTGGGCGACGACTGTGCATTGCCGCCGTATTTAAAACCCACCCGATAAATACCAAGGCTATTCCGTTAAAGTTAAACCACTGACCTGACAAAACCCATGACCGAATGCCAATAGCAATAAGGAGTAAGCCAAACCCCTGTCCAATCCAGCTAACAATAGCTGTTGCCCGGTCATAATTACCCGTCGCCCTCCACAGCAGTGCCCGCAAAAGCCTGCCGCCGTCAAGAGGAAGACCTGGGATAAAGTGGAACAAAGCCAGCATAAAATACATAAAGGCTGACCACAGCATGAGCCCATCAATCTGAACGCTGCCGGTGTTTACCAGCACAGAATGAACCCCATAAAATATTGCGGTTATTACCAGGTTACATAGAAGTCCAGCCATAGCCAACAACAGCTCAAGAACGGGGAGGGTCTCCTCTCTGCCTATCTGAGGCACCCCACCGAAGACAAATAAAGTAACCCTCTTCACCGGAATACCTCTACCGAGAGCCAAAAAACTGAGGACAATTTCACGAATGCTCACCGCAGCGAAAAAGAACATGCTGGCGACAACGCCGAGGGCTACCCTTTGCCATAAGGGATAAGCCTCGGGGAACTGGGTAACCACAATGGCAGTTATCAAGATAAAGGCGATAGCCCAACCACGATGTAATTGCAGGCGAAACCTAAAAATTCGACCTATGCGAGGTAACCGCAGGCGAGTACGCCAAAGCCGGCTCAGGTTAGAGACACCTCTCATTCTCCCCCCAAAAATAATTAGTAATGGCATTTTGAGCGGCTAGCCTACTTTTGTCAAGCCACGCTTGAAAGCGTCTCAGGAAGAGTGTAATATATTTGAGCCTGAAATATGCCCCTGTAGCTCAGATGGATAGAGCAGCGGTTTCCTAAACCGCGAGTCGGGCGTTCGAGTCGCCCCAGGGGTATTTAATTTTTGCCTTGACTTATGATAATATAATTTATCGGGGTAGGAGTGTAGCTCAGTTTGGTAGAGCAGCGGTCTCCAAAACCGCAGGTCGCGGGTTCGAATCCTGCCACTCCTGCCAGTTTTTTGTATCTGGCCCGGGTTCCATGAGATTACCTCCTTCTATTTTTAGCCTTAGACCACCCGGAGGAGTAACTGAAGAGAGGCTACCGGTTCTGTCTACTGTACACCCTGGTGGGGAAGCGGGGACTCGAACCCCGACGCCTTTCGGCACATGATCCTAAGTCATGCCTGTCTGCCAGTTCCAGCACTTCCCCATAGGGCATCATTATATCCCATCGGGCTATAATTCTACCACTCCTACATAGACTGAGTGATATTTATAGGACACTTATGGTCAGCCAAAGCCAGGCAATAAGAATACCTAATACGGCTCCAACGATAACTTGAAAAGGCGTATGCCCGATGAACTCTCGCAGGTCATGTTCGATTTCGCCTTTAGGATGACTAATCCTGACCTCCTTTACTATGCGGTTTATGATAATTGATTGTTTGCTTACTGACCGCCGCACACCAGCGGCATCATACATAACCACCATGGCCAGGATGGCAGTAATAGCAAAGGTTGCAGAGTTAAAGCCTTGTGTTATAGCTGTGGCCGTAGCCAGCGCGCAGACTAGTGCCGTATGTGCACTGGGCATGTCACCACTGGCGATAAGATAACGCAGATCCAGGGATTTTTCTCGCGCTAGCCCGGCGAATACCTTTATCAGCTGTGCCACAACCCAGGCGCAAACAGATATCACCAGCACCTCATTCGTTATGAGATCATACAATTCCATTTCTTACACTCACTTTCTTATCTTTAACCTATATCCTCACTTAATCAACTTAAACTCGTTCACATCCACCACTCCTAAGTCGGTGAGCCTGATTTCGGGGATTACCGGCAAAGCCAGGAAGGAGAGGGTGGCGAATGGTGAAGACAGTTTCGTTCCGAGCTCGCCGGCTATTTTCTCCAATCCCTCCAGTTTACTCACCACTATCTCTAACGGCTGGTCAGATAATAGTCCGGCAACAGGTAGAGCTAGGCTGGCCAACACCTTGCCCCCGGCAGTAGCCACCAGACCACCCTGCAGCCGCTCAATCTCCTTAATGGCAGTGAATATATCCTCGTCGCTAGCCCCGACGGCAATAACGTTATGGGAGTCATGGGCAATAGATGAAGCCAGTGCTCCCCTCTTTAAGCCAAATCCGCTAACCAGCCCCACGCCAATATTTCCTGTTGCCTTGTGCCTCTCCACCACCACCAGCTTTAGAATATCACGGCTGGTATCAGGGATAGCCTTGATTTTTTCGAGTCGCTTCCGGGTGATTATCTGACCGGGGACAACCTCAATAATCGGCATGACTTCCCCTGAGGCTAAGAACCTTAATGCCTCTATATTAAAGGGCTTGATATTTACTGTACTGGTCAGTTCTGTGGTGGCTTTAGGTAATGTGAAGAGCGGCTTGTCCTCTTGAGCGACCATGTCACCTTGGTAGAAGACCATGTCAATCTGCAATCTGCGTAAGTCACTGAGCACAATCAGGTTAGCCATATAGCCGGGGGCTATCCCCCCAAGCCCATCCCGCCGGAAATACTGTGCCGGGTTGATGGTCGCCAGCTGAATTGCTCGCACCGGGTCAAGCCCGAGACCAATCGCCTTTCTCACCACGGCGTCAATATCACCATCCCTCAGCAGGTCGGCGCAACTACGGTCATCAACGACAAACAGACACCGGTTATAGGTTTTATCCGTGACCAGAGGCAGCAAGGTTTCTAGGTTTTTCTCGGAAGAGCCTTCCCGAATCATGATAGTCATGCCTAGTTGCAGCTTCTCCCGTGCTTCGTCAATAGATACTGATTCGTGGTCGGAGTGAATGCCAGCGGCAATATAGGCGCTCAAGTTCTTCCCGGTAACGCCGGGGGCATGACCGTCAATAATCTTCCCGGTGGCAAGGCTGATTTTTCTCAAGACTGTCTCATCACCACTGAGCACTCCGGGGAAATTCATAACCTCACCCAGTCCCAAGCACTCCTTCCACTTTAGAACCTGGCGAATATCCTCAGGACCGAGGCTGGCTCCTGAGGTTTCCAAATGAGTGGCTGGCACACAGGAGGGAGCCATGAGAAATAGGTCAAAGGGCAGGCGGCGGGCGTAGTCTAGCACATATTTTATGCCCTCCATACCGCAGACGTTGGCTATCTCATGGAGGTCGGTAATAAGAGCCGTCGTGCCGTGAGGCACTACTGCCCTAGCGTGTTGACCGATATCAAGCATTGAGCTCTCGGGGTGAATATGACCATTGATAAGACCAGGGGCGATATATTTGCCGCCTAAATCGAGGACCTTCTTTGCCCGCTGGTAGTCCCCCACCCCGGCTATCCTGTCGCCATAGATAGCTACATTGCCCGATTCAATCTCACTGCTAAAGACATTAATTACCCTGGCGTTAGCCAAGAGGAGGTCGGCGGGGAGTTCACCCTTGGCTACCGAGATTAAATCGGCAAGCCCATTTTTCATTAGTCTTCGTCCTCCATTACATATATGTCGGGGAGGTATCTAAACCTCTCATCCCAGTCCAGACCGTAGCCGACGATAAACTTATTGGGGACGGTTAGACCGCAGTAATCAATATTAATCGGAGTCTTTCGTCGGGCTGGCTTATCAGTCAGGGTGCAGAGCTTTAATGAGGCAGGCTTTTTTTGCTTTAGATAGTCTAAGACAAAGGCAGTGGTGAGACCGGTATCTATAATATCGTCAACGACCAGAACATGTCTATCTTTAATTTTAGTCTGGACACCCTGCACCAGTTTAATCCTCCCTGAGGTCTCCGTGCCGCCACCATAGCTTGATAGTCGGACAAACTCCACCTCAAGAGGGAAGTCAAGAAGCCGGATAAGGTCAGCCAGGAACATGAATGAGCCCTTGAGGACGCCGATGAGGAGCGGGCGCTTATCGTGGTAATCCTGCCTGATTTCAGCCGCCAGCTTCTTGACGGTGGCTTCAATCTCGTCTCTGGTGAAAAGGAGCGTGAGCTTAGGCTCTGAACCCATAACTAGTAGGGATTATAATTCTTAACATTAGTCCTGTCCACCAGAGGTTTGTCTTTGTCTCTGCTTGAAGGTATAATTTGTTAAAACTTGTTGGAGTTAGAATATTGCCCTGGTTTTATTATGTAGGCAGAGTAGTGGCGAGGGCGCTGTTTGCCCTGCTGACCCGGTGGGAGGTCAGGGGCAGGGAGAATATTCTCAGCCAGGGACCAGTGCTGGTGGTGGCTAACCACCTTAATCTAACCGACCCGCCCTTGCTTGGCATTAGCCTGGGGAGAAAGGCGATGTTTATGGCTAAGGAGGAGCTATTTCGCTCTCCCCTGTCCGCCTACTTCGTTGGTAGCTTTGGTTCCTTTCCCGTACATAGAGGTAGGCTGGATAGGAAAGCGCTGCGCCAGGCACAGCAGGTTTTAACTGACGGTCTGGCTTTGGTTATGTTCCCCGAGGCAACAAGAAGCAAGAGTGCTCGGCTTCAGCCGGCTTACCCCGGCTCGGCGCTAATTGCCATGCGTAGTGGCGTACCTATCCTTCCTGTAGGCATTATCGGTACGGAAAAAGTCAAGGGGATAGGCTGGATATTCCGCCGCCCCCGTATAACGGTCAATATTGGTCGCCCCTTTTATCTGCCGTCTGGTGGCAAATTAACCAGGGCTGAGCTTGTTGAGAATACCAGTTTTATTATGGAGCACATCGCTGAGCTCCTGCCTCAAAAATATCGCGGGGTTTATGGGAAAAAGTGAAGATTGAGAAAACGAAAGAAATCGGCTTTTGCTACGGGGTTAAGCGAGCCATTGATATCTTAGAGCGGATTGCCCGTGAGCGTGGTGGCGTGGAAACACTGGGGGCGGTGGTGCATAACCAGCAGGTGCTGCAAAGGCTGGCTGAGGTTGGGGTTAGGGTGGTTCAGGGTATAGATGATATACGCGGTAGTGCCGTGGCCATTAGCTCTCACGGGGTGAGTCCAGAGGTGGAGGAGGAGCTTCGTGCCCGGCATATTGACATAATTAATACCACCTGCCCCTTCGTTCACCGGGTTCAGATTGCCGCCCGCAGGCTAGCCAAGAATGGGTTTTTTGTCATTATATATGGTGATGCTGGCCATAGTGAGGTTAAGGGTGTCCTCGGTTGGGCGGGGGGAAAGGGGGTGGCTACTTTGGATGAGAAGCTTGTCGCCAGGCTAGACCCTTTACCTCGCCGTTTGGGTATTCTATCTCAGACCACCCAGATACCGGCCCATTTTAATGAATTTGTTAAGCGTCTCGTTGACTTAGTCCTGACCAGGGATTCTGAGCTGCGTATTATTGATACCATATGCCACGATATCAGGCGCCGGCAGGCAGAAGCCCTTGACCTGGCGGGCAGGGTGGACTTGATGCTGGTTATCGGTGGGCGGGGCAGCGCCAACACCAGTCGTCTGGCTGAGTTGTGCTCTGCGGCTACCGAGGCTTATCTTATTGAGACGGCAGGTGAAATCAAGCCTTCTTGGTTTCAAGGCAAGAAACGTATCGGTATAACCTCTGGAGCCTCTACCCCGGAGCCAACTATAGACGAGGTTCTGGCCAGGCTGGAAGGCTTATAGCCCCATCTCTTGGGCTACTACCTCACGGTAGAAGCTGGCATCACCGAAGGAGACCTCAGCCGCTTTAGCCCGCCGGGTGTAGTATTGCAAGTCATGGTCTATGGTGACGCCGATGGCGCCGTGAATCTGGTGGGCCAGAGCCATAACCCGCTGGCAGGCTTCACCGGCCCATGCCTTGGCAATGGCTATTTCCTTTGTGCAGGGAAGACCCTCGCTCAGCATCCAGGCGGCTTGATAGGTGGAAAGCCTGGTGCCATCAACATCGGTTGCCATATCGGCGCAGTAATGCTGGATAACCTGAAAGCTGCCGATGGGGCGG
>Ga0315280_10011865_pt1 | contig 10641 bp, 8 predicted proteins | sample YL17G06_40_MG_FD_203697 | JGI IMG/M metagenome (GOLD analysis project Ga0315280, IMG submission 203697) | Sediment microbial communities from Yellowstone Lake, YNP, Wyoming, USA - YL17G06_40 | ecosystem: Environmental > Aquatic > Freshwater > Lake > Sediment | place: USA: Wyoming | collected... | reverse complement strand
TGGCAAGCGATGACCTACCGCGAGGACATCGAGGGCATCGATGCAAGCATCCTCATGCACCCGAAAGTATGGGAAGCTTCAGGCCATGTCGAGAATTTTACTGATCCGATGGTGGATTGCAGGGAGTGCAAAGCGAGATACCGTTTAGACGAGTTGCTTGAATCTTTGTCATACGACACTCTTAAATCAGCTTTCTGGCATAAAGCTGAGGACTTAGACCGTCAGAACCGAGACGTCATCGAACCCAAGTATCAGCAGCCGAACTACAGAGGACTTATCCTCCCGGAAGACTTCAAAAAGGATCTCGAACTAATTGAGAAGTCTGAAGAAGATGCTAGAGAACTCGCTGTGAGGGACCGCTATTCCGATTGGCTGATAGAAAAAGGTCAATTTCCTTGTCCTCGGTGTGGCAACAAAGGCACATTCACTTCCGCACGGAAGTTCAATCTGATGTTCAAGACTTTCATTGGGCCCGTTGAAGACAGTAGTGCTGTCGTATACTTGCGGCCTGAGACTGCTCAAGGCATCTACGTGAACTTCCTCAATGTTATGTCTGCCTCACGGCAGAAGATTCCTTTTGGCATCGCGCAGATTGGGAAGGCATTTAGGAACGAAATCAACACGAAGAACTTCCTGTTCCGGACACGTGAATTCGAGCAGATGGAGATGCAGTTCTTTGTCAAGCCGGGGACGGACGAGAAGTGGTTTGAATACTGGCGGAATGAGAGATTGCAGTGGTTCATGAATCTCGGGATGGCGAAGGATAAACTTCGGTTTCTGCGGCATGAGGGGAAGCACCTTGCTCATTATGCCAAAGATGCCTACGACATTGAATTTGAATTCCCATTCGGCTGGGGAGAGATTGAAGGCATTCATAATCGCACGAACTACGATCTTTCACGTCACGAACAGTATTCCGGGAAGAACCTGACGTACTTTGACGAGGAGGCCAAAGAACGCTACACGCCATACGTCATTGAAACGTCCGCCGGAGCAAGCAGGTCGCTCATGGCATTTCTCGTCAATGCGTACACCGAGGAGGAAGCACCGACTGCCGACGGAAAAACCGAGGTCCGTACGGTGCTGAAGCTTCATCCAAAGCTTGCACCAATCAAAGCTGCCTTCTTCCCGCTTGTTAACAGGGACGGGATGCCTGAGATCGCCAGGAAGATCGAACAGGACATTCGTCCGAGTTTCAAGGTGTTCTATGACGACAGCGGCGCGGTGGGTCGGCGATACCGGCGCCAAGATGAGGCGGGAACACCCTTTTGCTTTACTATCGACTCTCCGACACTCCAGGATCAGACCGTTACAGTGAGAGATAGAGACACAATGAAGCAGGATAGGATCAGCATTGACCAGATTCTCAAATACTTGCAGGCTCAGTTCAGATGAATCCCAACGCGGTTCCAGAGTGGCCGATCCTGAGGACTTGGGGTCGGCTTTCTTTTTAAGCGCTGGGTTGCCTCATCGCCTGTTGATAAAGAATACACGATTCTCTATCTTGATCTAAAATCAACAGTCGTACACATGAACCTTAGGTCAATATTTGTTAACCGGGCAAATAACCTCCGCGCTGGCTGGCGGATTGCGATATTCCTGCTTCTTCAGGTGTCACTCTCGCTGGGCATCGTTGGCATCCTCCGTCTTCTGCTTGGGATTTCGCAAACTGGAGGAACGGCGCTCGCGTACGTAGTTCTTATCGGGACAACATTTCTCGTTCTGCGGATTGTGGATCATCGCCCATTCAAATCGGTTGGCTTACCCCTGCATTCACGCCTTGGAGCAGAATGGGGGCAGGGTATTCTCCTGAGTCTGCTGATGATCTCTTTGGTCTTCGTTGTTCAGTATCTGCTTGGGTATGTTCATCTCACATGGCGCGAAGAGAGCATTGGTGTGGTTGCCCTGAGCTTCCTCTCGGCGCTTCTCACGTTTCTCTGGTTCGGTTTTGGGGAAGAACTTCTCTTCCGTGGGTACTTCTTTCAGACGCTAATAGAAGGGAGCAATCAGTACGTTTCGATCATCGTGATGTCAGCGCTCTTCGGGGCAGCTCATATAGCTAATCCGAATGCAACTGCGCTTGGAGTGGTGAACACGATTCTAGCAGGCGTGTGGCTCTCTGTCGCCTATCTGAAAACCAAGACTCTCTGGTTCCCAACAGCATTGCACGCCACGTGGAATTTCTTCCAAGGTTATGTTTACTCTTTTCCGGTGAGTGGTCTGAAGCTCGGGGGCCGTTCATTGTTCACATTGCAGCAGACTGGACCTGAATGGGTGACCGGAGGTGCCTACGGCCCAGAAGGGGGAGTCCTTACCACGATCGTCCTCCTTTTTGCAGTCTTCTATATTCTGAAGTCTCCGTCAGTCCGGATCGGAGGAGGGGTTTGGTTGCCTCAACCTCAAGCTTCTCCACAGATCGGTTCCAGCGAAGTGTAGTCATGAGAATTCGGCTTCTCCTTCTCTTCCTTCTCGTGCTCATTGGATTCGTTCATCCCACTTCGGCTCAGTGGGTGCCGGATTCTGTCTTTGACTACCATGTTCAAAAGGGGATTGATTACACGTACAATCTTGATTTTGAGCGTGCAAACCAAGAGTTTTCAGAGCTTGTGAAGCTGAAGCCCGACCATCCCGCTGGTTACTTCTTCCTCGCGATGATCGATTGGTGGAAAATCCTCCTCGACCTCGACGATGACTCCCATGATGGAGAGTTCTTCGACAGGCTCGACAAAGTCATCGACATGTGTGACGCGCGTCTGGACAAAGATGAGAACGATGTCACGGCTCTCTTCTTCAAAGGAGGAGCGATTGGGTTTCGCGGTCGGCTCCACGCCAACCGAAATCACTGGGTTCGTGCGGCGAATGACGGTCGCCGCGCCATCGGCATTGTTCAGAAAGCGTATGAACTCCAGCCGAACAATGCTGATATTCTCCTCGGCGTCGGAATCTACAACTACTATGCTGAGGTCGCTCCTGATCGGTACCCCTTCCTGAAGCCTTTCATGTGGCTGCTCCCAAAAGGGGATAAGGCAAAGGGGATCGAGCAGCTTCGGCTTGCTACTCAACGCGCTAAGTACGCGAGGATTGAAGCCACTTATTTTTTGCTGCAACTTTACTTTTACTTTGAGAAAGATTATGTGTCTGCGCTCCGACTAGCCACTCAACTCTACAGCAGATACCCGAATAACTCTCTTTTTCAGCGCATCCTCGGGCGTTGCGATATCGTCATGAACCGCCTCAATGAAGCTCATACGATCTACTCCGAGGTCGTGAAGCGTCATAATGAAGGTCGAACCGGGTACAACAATGTCTCCGTGCGCGAAGCTTACTACTACATTGGCCTGTACTACATGAGTGTTCATCAGCCAGATGAGGCGCTGAAACAATTTTCCCTTTGTGAGCGACTCTCGGGAGATGTTGACAGAGCATCTCAATCCGGCTATAGGGCAATGGCGAATCTGCGGATGGGAATGGCTTTTGATCTTCTAAAAAGGAGGGAAGATGCTGTTCAATCTTACAAACGTGTCCTCACAATGAGTGAGTTTGAGGACTCGCGCAGTTTGGCAAAGCAGTATCTAGAAAAACCGTATACGGGGAATTGAATGACACTCACAGTTATTCTCTTCGGACTTGTCGCGGTGATAGCAGAAGTTCTGGGTGGCGCAGTGCTGCTCACACGACGACAATGGCCCCGTCGAACTCAAGAATTCTTGCTTGCACTCGGCGCCGGGTTTCTGCTGGCGCTGGTGTTCGCTGAGCTAATCCCGCGGAGCGTCCAGGCGCTCGGCACAACGGCTGGACTCGTGATCATCCTCGGGTTCGCAACGATCCATTTTTTTGAGCATACGGTTGTGGAGCACTTACATTTCGGAGAGGAGGTCCACCAGGAGGCGATGGTGTCGAGGGCGGCAAGTGTGTCGGCGTTCTCTGGACTCTTCGTCCACGCTTTTTTCGACGGACTATCGATTTCGGCTGGGATGCAGTTCGAGTTCTTGGTTGGGCTTCTCATTTTCTGCGCGATTCTCCTACACAAGGTTCCAGAAGGTCTCACAATCGCCTCAATTATGCTGACAGCGGGGTATTCGCGACGCACCGTGCTTCTCGCGTCCTTGGGAATCGGTACGGCGACCATGATCGGAGTCCTCATGATCTTGATCTTCACAAATGTCGATGCTAAGGTGACAGGCATAGCATTCGCATTCTCTGCTGGTGCCGCTGCGTACGTTGGTGCAAGCGATCTTATTCCGGAGATCAATCGGTCGGAGAATAGAATCGCGCCGATTGTTGTCTTCGGCGGGATGCTGCTCTTTTACATTACAGCGAAGTTTCTGGAAAAAGTGATAACGGGGTAGGGACTTAAATGCTTAGGCCGACGGTGAACCGATGAAGTGCTCCAACTTTACCCAGGGAAGAGAACGCATAATCGATCTTATAGCGGTCCACGAGTATTCCCCCGCCAAAGGAGAAACCTGCCAGTCCTGCTGAAGTCCCGGACCCCAAATCGCGCCGCTGTTGGTTGTTGTATCCAAAGCGGAGCTTGAGCGCTTCGCTCGCTGTGAACTCTCCACCCACAGTGAAGGCTCTGAATCTTGTAAAGAAGGTTTCAGCCGATTCATTCAGCCTGTGAAAATCCACTGTTATGAGAAGTGGAAGATGTTCAAGGCGCTTCGACACACCTATCTTTAAATCTAACGGAAGATCCTCTCGAGTACTGATGTACTCGTTGATCTGACGGCCAACGTTCAGGAGGCTCGCCCCAATCGTGATCTGCTGTTCCTCGATGAGGTACATCCCCCCAATGTCGACTGCAATGGCCGCCGACCGGCTGCTCGCGATGGATGAGTAAATGAGCTTGAGGTTAACGCCATAGTGAACCACGTCATACAGAAGGTTGGAGTAGCCACCAAGAAGTGCAAATTCGTTCGCATGGAAAGTTCCGAGATTGTTTCCAACCTCATCTGTCTGTGCGAAACTCCCGTAGTTGATGTACGAGATGCCGACGCCGAACCAGCCCCAATCCCGGAATTGCTGGCCATATGCTGCATACCCTGAGTTGATGTCGAGGAGGTGTTTCAGGAACCCGAAGGACGCTTGGCTCGACGTGAGCGTCCCCAATCCTGCAGGGTTGTAGAAAATGACCGACGGGTCGCCTGTGATGGAAACAAAACTCCCAGCCATGGCGGCGGAGCGTGCTCCGTTATCGAGTCGGAGAAAAGAGTATGTGGTGTTGTTGTTTTGCGCCCGAGTGGTTGTGATTGGAAGAATAAGAATGACCCCGCTCACGACTGCAAGTACTCTTTTCTTCATCAGCATCAATGCGCTCCAAAGTTGTGTCTAATCTATGCAAAGAAGCGAAGAAATTCAAGGGAAAACCGTTTGCAAGTTATCGGCGAAGTTTGTATATTTGTTCCATTGAGAGGAGGAAGAAATGAAAGAAGGGATTCATCCTGTATACAAAAAAGCGATCGTAACGTGTGTTTGTGGAAATACTTTTGAGACGCGCTCAACTGCCGGGAACCTTCACGTCGAAATCTGCTCAAATTGCCATCCTTTTTTTACTGGTCGACAGAAGCTCGTTGACTCCGCTGGACGGGTTGAAAAGTTTGTGAAAAAGTATGCAAAGAAGGTGGAAGCCGCACCGGCAGAAGCCAAAGCGTAAGGCCTCTACGGCGGCTTTTCCTGACAGAAGCGGAATGTATCCCTCGAGTGCATTCCGTTCTTTATGACCTTCCTCCAACCAGCTCGAGAGCACGTGCTTCACAACAAACCTACAATAAATCTATCCCAGCGATAACTGAAATGAAAGGCTCAAAGGCGAAGGCTTTGCATCTCTGTATCTTCGAGGATAACTTCTATCGTAGACTGTTGCCGCTCGTTTATTTCCGTCCTGTCTACGACCTTCGCTGCGGTATTTTCAGATTGAGGGAGAAGATTCTTCGTGGATATCCAAAGGGTGCCGTCACACTTCACTGTCGCTGGTACCTTGCAGACGTGCTGCAGGAGCAGCATCTGGAGGCACAGGTAAACCGAATCGATGCGGAGAGTTGCCTCTTCATCAATGGCAGAGTTCTGGCAGGGGACAAGTTCTTCAAGAGGATCAAGGAGGCGGCCGCTGAGAATACAGTTCTCGTCCATGACGGCGCTGTCGTCGCAGCTTACCTCTCCGGGCCTCACCTTGATGCGCTTAAACTCAAACTTGAAGGTGTGCTGAGCATATCGGACTTTGGGGACCTGCCGAGGAAGGAAATCGGCGTGCAGATGATCCATTATCCATGGGACCTCGTTTACGAGAATGCTGAGCAAGTCAGTGCGGACTTCCAAGCATTAACTAGGGGGAAAAAGCGGAAGAGACTGGAAGGGAGAATATATCCCGGTGCGTATCTTGTGAACAGGAAGAATATTGTTCTGGAGCGAGACGCAGTAGTCAAGCCAGGTGCGGTTCTTGATGCAGAAGAAGGTCCGATTTATATCGGGAAGGGAGCAAAGATCTTTCCAAATGCGACGATCATCGGGCCAGCGTTTATTGGAGAGAACACGTTTATTAAGACGGGGGCAAAGATCTATGAAGGAACATCTATTGGTGAGTTCTCCAAGGTCGGCGGGGAAGTGGAAGGATCCATCATTCATGGATATTCGAACAAACAACACGACGGTTTCCTGGGTCATTCCTATCTCGGTATGTGGGTTAACCTTGGTGCGGACACGAACAATAGTGACCTGAAGAACAACTATAGCAACGTGGCCGTCGAGATTGATGGACAAAAAGTCGATTCTGGGTCGCTCTTCGCCGGCCTGTTTATGGGGGATCATTCGAAGAGCGGCATCAACAGCATGTTTAACACCGGGACTGTTGTCGGGGTCTGCTGCAACATTTTCGGCACCGGCTTCCCACCCAAATATGTTCCATCCTTTTCTTGGGGTGGTTCCAAGTCGCTTACGACATACGACCTCGAACGCTGCGCGAAAGTTGCAGAGAGGGTGATGGGCCGCCGAAAGAAAGTCTTGACCGCTGCTGAAAGAAAACTTATGGAACATGTCTTTGAGCTCACGAGAGAAGAACGGCAGAGCAGGGGACTGCCAGAATAGCGCTTGGACTTTGAAAGATAGGTGAGGTTTGACAGTGGAGACGATGCAGTCAGGTTTACTGTATGACGGTCCCCGCGGCACTGCGGTGAAGATCTTAAACCGCATCGAGCGAACGGATTCCTACCTGGAAAAGCTTCTCGACTCAGAATTGCGCTCGGGAGACCTGAATGACCTCGATAAAGGCCTGCTGACGGAGATTATTCACGGCGTTATGCGATGGAAGTTGAAGCTTGACTGGGTACTCACCGGATTTTTCCACGGCAATTTCACTAAGGCTGAGGCAAACGTCCGCAACTGCCTTCGCGTGGCTCTTTACCAGATTCTGTTCCTCGACCGCGTACCACATTTCGCTGCTGCAAATGAAGCGGTGGAATTTATCAAGCGGATACGCGGTGACAAGACGGGTGATCTCGTGAATGCAGTTCTCAGAAACATCCTCCGGAACCTCAACAATATTCACTATCCGAGCCCTGAGGAGGATCAGATAAAATATCTCTCCGTTGTGTACTCACACCCGCCTTGGATGGTGAAACGCTGGGTCTCACGCTACGGATTTACCGAGACCGAAAAACTTCTCATTGCCGACAACGAAAAGCCTGAACTCACACTCCGCGTGAACCGGCTGAAAACAGACGTTCAGTCGGTGTTGTCATATCTCGACCAGCATCAGGTGCCACATACAAAATCTCCGCACCTTGATTACTTTATCAAGGTTCAGCACCTTGCCGACATTTCGCAATCGGAGGCGTTCAGGCAAGGGCTTTTTACCGTCCAGGACGAGAGTGCAGGATTACCGTGTCTTCTGTTGTCCCCCCAACCGGGTGAGAGGATCATTGACTTATGTGCTGCCCCAGGAGGCAAGACGACATTTGTGGGGGAGATACTGAAGAATACGGGAGAGATTGTCGCCGTCGACAGATACGAAAGCAAGCTCCATTTCATCAAAGAAAGTTGTGACCGGCTTGGCATCCGCAACGTGAAAGCTGTGCTCGATGATGGAACCACATATCATGGAGAAATCGCCGACCGGGTACTTGTTGATGCGCCATGCACCGGACTCGGTGTTCTCTCGAAGAAGCCTGACATAAAATGGAAGCGTGATCCCGAGGACATTGCTGGGCTGACTGCGCTTCAACTTCAGCTTGTTGAGAATGCTGCTCTTCTCGTGAAACCCGGAGGTGTGATCGTGTACAGCACCTGTACAATCGAGCCTGAAGAGAACTTTGAGCTCGTGAAGAAATTCATGGACCTTCATCCGAACTTTGTCCTCGACGACCCAAGAAAATTTGTTCCCGCCGAACTCACTTCCAACGAAGGCTGCGTTAGCACTCTCCCCAGTCTGCACCACATGGATGGCTCTTTCGCGGTTCGCCTCATCCGGAACATCTGACGCCCCTGCTCGAGTATTGCATTTTCTTAATCCTTTTCATACTTTGGGCTCGCTTTTCAAGTACCTTTATGCTCCTAATAACAGGGCAGACAAATGAAGCGATCCGTTCTCGTCCCTCTCTTTCTCGTCTCTGGGATTGTCTTCTTCTATGTAGTGACATCTCAGAGGTGTGGGAACATAAGTAACCACAGCAGAGATGTTCTCACGGCTACGTTCTCCATCGCCGGATTCGACCCCCAGACGGGTGATCTTGGAGTCGCAGTGCAATCGAAATTCCCTGACGTTCGTGCTGTTGTCCCGTGGGCTGAGGCTGGAGTTGGCGCAGTGGCCACTCAAGCATTGTCGAATGCGAGCTATGGCCCAAGGGGACTTGCGCTGATGCGGAATGGTGCGACAGCCCAAGAAGCTCTAAAGATTCTCATCGAGAATGACTCTCTGCGGGACGAGCGACAGGCGGGAGTTGTCGACGCAAAGGGAAATTCCGCGACATGGACGGGTCGAGACACATTTGATTGGGCGGGAGGGAATGCGGGAGAAAACTGGGCTGGAAGAGGTGAAATTGTCGAAGGGAGATTCTTCACTGCCCAGGGAAATATCCTCGTTGGAAAAGAGACGATCGAGGCGATGGCAAAAGTGTTTCAGGAGACGAAAGGTTCACTCGCGGACAAACTGGTTGCAGCTCTTATTGCAGGCGGGAAGGCAGGCGGTGACCGACGCGGTGAGCAGTCCGCAGCGCTCCTGGTAGTTCGAAAAGGAGCGGGCTATCAAGGCGAACTCGATAATTTCATCGATATCAGTATCTATGACCATCCGCACCCTCTTCAGGAGATCGAGCGGTTGTACCAAATGCATAAGCTCTACTTCTTCAAGACCGATCCAAAGAACCTGGTGAAGATCGATGAAACCCTTTGCCGAGAACTTCAGCAGGTTATGAAGGACCGCGGTTTCTACAAAGGCGACATCACAGGAGTCCTTGATGAGGGAACAAAGAAGAATCTGCAGGACTTCATGTACTGGGAGAATTATGATGAACGCGTGCGAAATGATGACCAAATCGACAGAGAAGTGCTGCAAGATATCAGAAAGAATTATGAAGAATGGAAGAAGATGAAGAAATAGGGTCCATCCAGGAAAATCCCCAAGCATAGAAGATCCTATGAGACTCATGAAAGCGGTGGTGAAAGGACGCCCGGAAGCTGGAAAAGAATGGCCGAAGGGCATGGAGTTCGTCGAGAAAGGAATCCCTGAAGTAAGAAACTCAAATGAGGTGAAGATAAGGGTAATCGCCGCGGGCATTTGCGGGACTGATGTCGGTATCTACAACGCGAAAGAGTCTCTTCGAGAGGAGATGTCTGGGTTACCCACCCCGAATGTTACCATCGGTCATGAGTTCTGCGGGAAGATAGTTGAGGCAGGGCCGAAGGCGAAGAGGCACCTTGCTGAACTCCTCATTGGGAAGGGCAAGAAGAGTAGTTCCGTCAAGAGATTTATAGGGCGGAGGAGCGCTCCTGAGATTGCCCGCGACAAGAAGATGCTGAGCTTCCTTGAGGAGAGATTCAACAGCACTGCAGAGATGCATATCGCGTGTGGAGTGTGTTGGCAGTGCCGTCACGGCGAGAAAAATGTTTGTCGCAGCGCGATCATCAAGGGTATCCAGCAAGACGGTGGTTTTGCAGAATTCCTCGTCGTGCCAGCAGAGAACGTTGTTCTCTTCGAAAATGGCGAGATCCCCGTTGAGGTCATAGCCTTCATGGACGCGATCGGAAATGCGACTCACACTGTGCAGTCTGTTTCCATCAAAGGGAAAAGTGTTGCGGTTCTGGGCTGTGGTGTTCAGGGTCTCATGGCGATCGCTGTCGCGAAGTACTCAGGTGCGTCAAAGATATTTGCCACAGACGCGTCTCACGGGGAATTCAGTCACGAAAAACTGGTTACGAAGCGGTTCAGGCTCGCAAAGCTCTACGGAGCGAATTACACCTTTGATGTAAATATAGACCGTGAAAAAGAAGCTTTCTACAAGACTGTGATGGAACAGACTGGAAACACAGGCGTTGATGTCGTGCTCGAGATGTCGGGAAACTATCGGGCATACGAAGATGCCTTCAAGGTCGTCAGAATGGGTGGGACGATCTCGCTTCTTGGCTTGCCCGGCGGTCAGATGGCTGTCG
>Ga0315280_10011864_pt1 | contig 10642 bp, 5 predicted proteins | sample YL17G06_40_MG_FD_203697 | JGI IMG/M metagenome (GOLD analysis project Ga0315280, IMG submission 203697) | Sediment microbial communities from Yellowstone Lake, YNP, Wyoming, USA - YL17G06_40 | ecosystem: Environmental > Aquatic > Freshwater > Lake > Sediment | place: USA: Wyoming | collected... | reverse complement strand
GGGTGAGGGTGGATGGCCCACGATTCACCCCCACCTTCATCCTCCCCCTGGCAGGGGGAGGGGTTGCCTTGTCTCATCCCAACTCTGCGCGAACATACCTGCGGCGGCCGCCATGTTGCGTTGATACGCGAACCTCGATAGAATGCTCCGGAGGTCTTTCGCATGAAGGCGATGGTTCTGGATCAACCCGGCAAGGTCGAGACCGCGCCGCTGGCGGAGCGCGAGGCGCCAACGCCTGAGCCGGGCGCGGGCGAGATCCTGGTACGCGTCGAGGTCTGCGGCGTCTGCCGCACCGATCTGCACGTGGTCGAGGGCGAGCTGCCGCCGCATAGGCAGCCCATCATTCCCGGGCACGAGATCGTCGGCCGCGTCGAGAAGCGCGGGCCGGGCGCCGAGCGGTTCAAGGTCGGCGATCGCGCGGGAGTTGCGTGGCTGCACCGCAGCGACGGCACGTGCCGTTACTGCCAGCGCGGCCAGGAGAACCTCTGCGACAACCCGCGCTTCACTGGCTACGATGACGACGGCGGGTATGCGCAGTTCACGGTCGCGTTCGAGGATTTCGCCTACGCGCTGCCGGAGGAGCTGGACGCGCCGACCCTGGCGCCGCTGCTGTGCGCGGGCATCATCGGCTACCGCGCGCTGAAGCGCAGCGAGGTCAAGGCGGGGCAGCGGCTCGGCCTCTACGGCTTTGGCGCCTCGGCGCACATCGTGATCCAGATCGCCCTGCACTGGGGATGCGAGGTCTATGTCGCCAGCCGCGACGAGCGCCATCGAGCGCTGGCCAAGGAGATGGGCGCGGTATGGGTGGGCGAAGCGGCAGACACGCCACCGCGCAAGCTCGACAGCGCGATCCTGTTTGCACCAGCCGGCGAGCTCGTGCCGCCGGCGCTGGAGGCGCTGGACAAAGGAGGGACGCTGGCGATCGCGGGCATCTACCTTACCGCGATCCCGTCGCTCGACTACGACCGCCACCTGTTCCGCGAGCGGACGCTGCGCAGCGTCACGGCCAACACGCGGCGCGACGGCCAGGAGCTGCTGAAACTGGCGGCGGAGATTCCGCTGCGCGCGCACACCGAGGCGTTTCCGCTGGCGCAAGCCAACGAGGCGCTGCGGCGGCTGAAGCATGACGAGATCAGCGGCGCGGCGGTGCTGCAAGTCGGCACATAGGGACTCGTAGGGCACGGCGGCTAGGCCTTCGGCCGCCGTGGCGGCAGGCCCGGCCTGCCTAGCCACATGCCGTGCCCCTACGTCGTTGTAGCGCAGCCTGTTGAGCACGAGCTGGGCAATCGTGACGATCAGGGAGGAACCTACATGCGTCAAACCTTCAAGCGCATCTACACTACCCACGAGGCCGCGATGGCGCGCCTGGCGGCGTCGCGCCGGCCGCTCGCCTTCAAAGCGCGAAACGTCGCGGAGTGGCGAGCGTGGCGGCGCGCTTTCCGCTGCGCCATCGTGCGCGAGCTGGGGGCGATGCCGCCGACCGTGCCGCTGCGCCCCGAGGTGCTGGAGCGCACGGAATGCCCCGGCTACGTACGCCAGAAAATCGTCTTTGACTCGGAGCGTTTCGCTTCGGTGCCGGCATGGGTGCTGATCCCCCAGGGCCTGAAGCGAGGCGAGCGGCGGCCAGCGGTCATGTGCCTTCACGGCCACGGGCCCGGCAAGAACCCGATCGCGGGGCTTGGCCCCGATGGGCAGCCAATAGACGACTACAGTCACGGCCTCGCGTGTCGCCTCGCCGAGCGCGGCTACGTCACCATCAGCCCGGACTGGCGCGGCTTCGGCGAGCGCGCCGATGACGCCGAGTGGGTGCGCCCGGGGCGCGATGGCTGCAATGTCGCCTATTTCGCCGACGGGTATTTTGGCTATCATCGCCTGGCGCTGCAAATCTGGGACGGGATGCGGACGCTCGATTATCTCTTGTCGCGGCCTGAGGTCGATGCCCGGCGCATCGGTTGCATCGGCTGCTCGTTTGGCGGCACGATGACGACGTATCTCTCAGCGCTCGACTCGCGCATCGGCGTCGCCGTTATCGTCTGTTATCTCAGCACCCTGAAGGATGGCATCAACCGTGGCAACTTCTGCGGCGCGCAGTATATGCCGGGGCTGGGCAAGTATGCCGACATTCCCGAGGTGGCGACGCTGATCGCGCCGCGGCCGCTGATGGCGCAGGTGGGCGAAAAGGATGAGTGCTTCACGGTGGATGACGCCGCGCCCGCCGCCCGGCGCGTGGGCAAAGCATACCGGGTGCTAGGAATCAGCGATCGCTTCGCGCTCGACCTCTTCCCCGGCGGGCACGAGATCAACGTGCAGCCGGCCCTGGCGTGGCTCGACCGCTGGCTGAAGGCGCCACTGCCGCCACCGACGAGGCCGTGACCGCGGCGGACCGCCTACCCCTTTCCCCGGACTCGATACCGAGACCCCGGGGAGGCGTCTCGTACCACGGTGATCGTCCGCTTCTCATCGGGGTAAGGATGGGTATGTTCGCGCAGAGTGGGGATCGGGCGGCGCGCCTGCGGGAGCCCGGGCCGCGCCAAGCGCGGCGGCCCCGGGCGATCCGGATCGCCGCGAGACGCGGCTCCCACACAGGTGACACCCACTGAGAACGAACATACCCGTAAGGATTCTCCGCTTGACGGGTATGTTCCATTTTGGTTGGTATAGGCCACGCGCGTGCCAACCCCTCTCCCTCGCAGGGAGAGGTCGGCGAGCCCTCGGCGAGCCGGGTGAGGGTGGATGGCCCACGATTCACCCCCACCTTCATCCTCCCCCTGGCAGTGGGAGGGGTTGCCTTGCCTCATCCCAACTCTGCGCGAACATACCCCGCTTGACAGGCGTCTTCTTGCCCCTCTATACTGTTATTAACTAACCGTTTAATAGGCCCGCAGCCGGGGGGACGCGTGGGGTCAGCCTCCCTCGCCAATAGGGACAGTTACCTATTTCCTGGAAGGCGTGTTGCATCCGCGCCGACGGCAACGCGAAAATAGGTAACTGTCCCTGGGCGACCCTGCGCCCAGCGATGCACTATGAGGGTGCGCGGTGACCAGCAAACAGCGCAACAAGCGGCGGTCGAATGCGCTCGCGGAGCCTGTGACTGAGACCCAGGGCGCGAAGGATCGCATCATGGGGGCGGCGGCGAAGCTCTTCGCCGGGCATGGCTATGCCGCGACTTCCGTCGCCCAGATCGCGGATGCCGCCGATGCCAACCGCGCGCTGCTCTATTATTACTTCAAGGATAAGCGCGACCTCTACCGTTCGATCATGGAGCGCGGCTTGGAGCTGGTGATCGACCTCATCGGCCAGGCGGGCCGCGCGCCGGGAACGCCGTGGGAACGTCTGGAGCGGTTTGTGCAACAGTACTACGAGCTGCTGATGAGCCAACCCGATGTCGCGCGGATGATCCTGCGCGAGATGAGCGGCATCGGCGAGCACCCGGGGCTGCCCATCGACCGCCATGTGCGCCAGGTGATCGCCGGCATGCGCGCCATCATCGCCGACGGGCTGGACAACGGCGACCTGCACGGGGTTGACGCGGAGCTGACGACGTTCTCGCTCTTCGGCATGATTCACGTCTTCTTCACGCAGCGGCTGGCGACCGGGCGCGGTTTTCCGACCGCGGTCGTGGTCGCGCACACGCTGCGGCTGTTCGGCGACGGGGCGCGCACCGCGGCCCCAGCGCCTGATGTCAACCGAGCTATCGCAAAGAGGAGCAGATGAGAACCAGAGGCGTTGCGATTACAGGTTTGGGGGTGCTGGTTATCCTGGGCGTGCTGGCGCTGGCCGGCTGGCGGATGGTGGAGCGCAAGGCGGCAGCGCGCAAGGCGGCGGCGGCGGCGAGCCGCACGATCGCGCTGCCCGTGACCACCGCGCCCGTGGTGGTAGCCGACCTCGACTCGCTGGTGCGCGTGACCGGCACCATCGAGCCGGACCAGAAGGCGGCGCTAGCGTCAAAGATACCGGGGAAGGTGGATGCGGTGCTGGTGCGCGAGGGCGACCGGGTGAGGGCGGGCCAGGTGCTGGTGCGGCTTGACGACAGCGATGTGCGGGCGCAGGTGGCGCAGGCGGAAGCGGCGGTGCGAGCCGCGGATGCGGCGCGGGGGATGGCGCAGTCGCGGCTGGACCTGGCGCTGGCCGGAGCACGGCCCCAAGAGCGGCGCCAGGCAGAGCAGAATGTGGCGCAGGCCAAAGCGGCCCTGAGCGCGGCGCAGGCGGGGCTGAGCGCGCTGCGCAAGGGGGCGCGGGCGCAGGAGCGGGCGCAGGCGGAGGAGATGGTGCGACAGGCGAAAGCCGGCCTGGACAACGCGGAAGCGAACCTGCGGCGGGCCGAGGATCTTTATCGCAGCGGCGCCGTACCGGCGCAGCAGCTCGACATGATACGCACCCAGCGCACCGTCGCCCAGTCGCAATACCAGTCAGCCACCCAGCAGCTCGACCTGGTGAAAGAGGGGGCGCGGGCGGAGGAGATTCAGGCGGCGGAGGACCGCGTCAAGCAGGCGCAGGCGGGGCTGCAGGTGGCGCAGCAGCAGTTGAGCCTGGTGCGCGAGGGCGCTCGCGCCGAGGACATCCAGGCGGCGCGCGAGCAGGTGAACCAGGCGCAAGCGGCGATCGCGCAAGCCCGCGCGGCGCTGCAAGCAGCGCAGGTGATGCTAGGCAACACGATGATCCGCAGCTCGATCGCGGGCGAGGTGGCGCAGCGCGAAGTTGACCCGGGTCAGACGGTGGTGCCGAGCCAGCCGCTGCTGGTGGTGGTCGATAACCGCGTGGTGTTCGTGCGCGCGAAAGTGAGCGAGGCCGAGATTAGCAAAGTGCGGCCCGGGCAGACAGCGCAGTTGGAGGCGGACGCCTACCCCGGGCAGAGCTTCACCGGCGTGGTGCAAGACATCCTGCCGGCGGCCCAGGTCGAGACGCGAATGTTCTACATTCGCCTGCGCATACCCAATCCTGAGGGCCGCCTCAAGTCCGGCATGTTCGCGCGGGGCGCGATCGCGGTGGCACGGTTGAAGGCCGTCGCCGCGCCGCGGGCCGCGGTGATCGACGACGCGGGACGCAAGGTGGTTTACGTCATACGCCAGGGCAAGGCGCATGCGCTGGCGGTCGAGCTGGGCATCGAGCAAGGCGACCTGGTGCAGGTCACGAGCGGCCTGCGGCCCGGCGAGCAAGTGGTGGTCACCGGTCAGCATCGGCTGAACGAGGGCGACACGGTCAGGATAGGAGGAGGCGCCTGATGTCGATCTGGGGCGTTTCCGTCCGGCGGCCGGTCTTCATCGCCATGGTCATGATGGCCCTGGTGGTAGTCGGCTTCATCAGCTACCTGCGCCTGGGCATGGACCTGCTGCCCAACCTGAGGCTGCCCTACGTCACCGTCGTCGTCGTCTATCCCGGCGCCGGCCCGCGCGAGATCGAGATGGAGGTCACCAAGCGCATCGAGGACGCCGTCGCCACCACGCGCAACATCAAGCACATCTACTCGTACTCCTACGAGGGCGCGAGCGCGGTGGTGATCGAGTTCAACGTCGGCGTGGACCCCGACATCGCGGCGCAGGACATCCGCGACAAGGTCGCGCCCATCGAGCGCAACCTGCCGGACGACGCCGAGCGCCCGGTGATCTCCAAGGTTGACCTCGAGGCGCGGCCGGTGATGGAGCTGGCGGTGGTGAGCAAGCTGCCGCTGGTGCGGCTGCGGCGCCTGGCGGAGGACGTGATCGCGCCGCGCCTGGAGCGCGTTGACGGCGTCGCGTCGGCCAATGTTTACGGCGGCCTGGAGCGCGAGATCCAGGTAGCGGTGGATCGCTCGCGCCTGGAGGCATATGGCTTCTCCTTCGACCAGCTCGCGCAGGCGCTCGCCGCCGGCAACCTCAACATCCCCGCCGGGCACATCAACGAGATCGGCCAGCGCTTCACGGTGCGGGTGCCCGAGGAGTACGGCAGCATCGACGCCATCCGCGACACGCTGCTCATGACCCGCAACGGCCCGGTGCACCTGCGCGACATCGCCGACGTTTACGACACCCACAAAGAGCGCGAGACCATCACCCGCCTTAACCTCAAGCAGACCGTCAACGTCTCCGTCATCAAGGTCGCCGAGGCCAACATCGTGCAGACCGCCGCCGGCGTGCGCCAGGCGGTGGACGCCCTCAACCGCGAGCTGCCCGAGGGCACCCAGGTCACGCCGGTGCTCGACCGCTCGCAGTTCGCGCGCGAGAGCGTCGCCGACGTCACCAACAACCTGCTGCTGGGCGGACTGCTGGCGGTCATGGTCGTGTTCTTGTTCCTGCGCAGCTTCCGCAGCACCATCATCGCGTCTTTCGCGCTGCCGACGTCGGTAATCTCGGCATTCGGCCTGATGTTCTTCGCCGGCTTCACCCTCAACATGATGTCCATGCTGGCGCTGGCGCTGGCGATCGGGATGCTGATCGACGACGCCATCGTGGTGCTGGAGAATATCTATCGTCACGTCGAGGAGGGCGAATCGCCGCGCGACGCTGCGACCCACGGCACGGGCGAGATCGCGCTCGCGGTGATGGCCATCACCTTCACCATCGTCGCCGTGTTCGCGCCCATCGCGTTCATGACCGGCATCGCCGGGCAGTTCTTCCGCCAGTTCGGACTGACGGTGGCATTCGCGGTGCTGGTTTCGCTGGTGGTGTCGCTGACGCTGACGCCGATGCTGGGATCGCGGCTGCTGCGCCACACCGAGAATCACGCCGCGCAAAGCGGAGTGCTGGGGCGCATCGGCGCATTCTACGACCAGGTGGACACCCGCTACCGCGGCATTCTTCAGTGGGCCCTGCGCCATCGGCGCCTGGTCATCTTGCTGGGCGCGGCGTCGTTCATCCTCGGCCTCGTGCTGGTGCGCTACGCCATTCCGCAGGAATCGTTCCCGCAGCTCGACCAGGACGATTTCGACATCGCCATGACGCTTCCCGCCGGCACCTCGCTGACGAGCACCGACGTCGTCTCGCGCGGCGTGGAGCAGATGCTGCTCAAGGTGCCCGAGGTGGACCGCGTGCTCTCGCGCGTCGGCGGCAGCAGCACCGCGATCCTGGGCGGCGGCGTGAGCGGCGCCAACAACGCCAGCATCTCGGTCAAACTCAAGTCGGAGCGCCCGCGCACTTGCTGGGCGATCATGGACGAGGTGCGCGAGAACCTGCGCCGCTGGCCGGATCTGAAGTCGAGCGTCGCCCAGGGCGGAATGTTCGGCCGCGGCCAGGCGCCGATCAGCGTCAACCTCAGCGGCCCCGACCTCGACGAGCTGATGCGCACCGCCGGCGACTGGATGAACCACATTCGTGACATCCCCGGCGTCACCGACCTCGACCTCTCGGTGCAGCCGGGCAGCCCCGAGGCCAACGTCACCGTGGATCGGGTGAAGGCGGCCAACGTCGGCATCGCGCCGGGACAGGTGGCGCTGGCGCTGCGCGCCGCCGTGGATGGGGTGGTGCCGACGCGCTATCGCGAGCAGGGCGACGAGTACGATATTCGCGTGCAACTGCGACCGCAAGACCGCGAGCACGTCAGCCAGTTGGAGGACCTCACCATCGCCGCCAGCAACGACAACCTCATCCCGCTGCGCGAGGTTGCCGACATCAAGTACGCCACCGGGCCGACGGTCATCACCCGCACCGACAAGGAGCGCACCGTCGTCATCCAGGGCAACCTGCTGGGCGGCTACGTCTCGGGGCCGGTAACAAAGGCGGTGCAAGATCGTTTGGCGCCGCTGGCGGCGCAGCTACCGAAGGGCTATCACCTGCGCTACCGCGGCGAGGCGGAGTTCATGGGTGAGGTCTTCGTGCCCATCTTCTTCGCCCTCGGGCTGTCAGTGCTCTTCGTGTACATGGTGCTGGCGGCGCAGTTCGAGTCGCTCATCCACCCGTTCACCATCGGCTTGTCGCTGCCGTTGTCGATCGTCGGCGCGGCGGTCTTTCTGTGGCTCACTGGCGCCACCATCAACGTCATGTCGCTCATCGGCATCGTCATGCTGATGGGGCTGGTGACCAAGAACGCGATCCTGCTGGTGGATTACACCAATACCCTGCGCGGGCGCGGGCTGGAGCGCCAGGAGGCGATCCTGCGCGCCGGCCCGACGCGGCTGCGGCCGATCCTGATGACGACCACGGCGATGGTGTTCGGCATGTCGCCCATCGCGCTGGGGCTGGGCAAGGGCGCGTCCATGCGCGCGCCGATGGCGATCGCGGTCATCGGCGGGCTGCTGAGCTCGATGTTCCTAACCCTGGTCCTGGTGCCCGTGGTTTACACCATCATGGATGACCTGGGGCGGCGGCTCGGGCGAGGGCGCGAGGAGCAGGCCGTCACCGCAGAGCGGATCTCCAGGTTCTAACCGAGATTATGCATATCGAGCGTGACACGCTCACCCAACGGGTGATGTCACTCCGGAGCATTGGGGGCGATAGGGGATTCCTCGCTTCGCTCGGAATGACATTTTCCTTGCCTTACGCATAATCCGGGTCTAATGAATGGGTCACATCCGCGGACAAGAATCTGAGGGTAGGCCATCCTGGCGGCAGGAACCCGCCGCCAGGCGCCGAAGAACATTACGCGCGTAACACTCTGTGATCTGAGAGGCATTGCCATGAAACGCACCTGGGGGTCCCGGTTGTCGCTGCTTCTCCTCGCGTTGCTGCTCGCCTTGGCCCTTCTTCTCGCTGCCGAGCCCGTCCTGGCCCACACCATTGAGTGCGTGTCGGTAGCCTCAGGCGGTAGCCTGGGGGACTGGGGCTCCGGCACGCCGTCCTTGGGCGGCGACGGGCGGATCGTGGCATTCTCCTCAGCGGCGACCAACCTCGTTCCCGGCGACACGAACGGATGCGACGATATCTTCGTCCACGACCGGCTGACCGGGGAAACGGAGCGCGTCTCCGTGGCCTCCGACGGCACTGAAGCGAACGCGGCGTCTTACACTCCATCCATCAGCGCCGACAGGCGGTTCGTGGCGTTCTGCTCGGACGCCACTAATCTGGTTCCCGGGGATACGAACGGAGTCGCTGATATCTTCGTCCACGACCGGCTCACCGGGCAAACCGAGCGCGTCTCGGTGGCCTCCGACGGCAGCCAGTCATGGGGGTATAACCCGCCGAGCTCCTGGGCGCCGTCCATCAGCGCCGACGGGCGGTTCGTAAGCTTCTGTTCGGACGCCCAGAACCTGGCCCCGGACGACATGTATGGGTACAGCGACATCTTCGTCCACGACCGGACGACGGGAGTGACCGAGCGCGTCTCTGTAGACGCGTCCGGAGCGCAGGGCAACGGCTTCTCGGAGTCCTTTAGCTGCATTACGCCCGATGGACGGTTCGTGGCGTTCGAGTCGAAGGCCACCAACCTCGGGGCGGCCTCCTTTGATTTACTGAGCGTGATTGTCCACGACCGGCTGACGGGGCAGAACGACTGCGTCTCCGTGGCTTCGGACGGCACGCCGGCGAACCTTAGTTGCTCCCAGCCATCCATCAGCGCCGACGGGCGGCTCGTGGCATTCACGTCACAGGCGACCAACCTCGTTCCCGGGGATACGAACGATAGGTGGGACGTCTTCGTCCACGACCGGCAGACCGGTCAAACCGAGCGCGTCTCGGTGGCCTCGGATGGGAGCGACGCGAACGGGGACTCCGGCGTGTGGCCCCTTGGGCCTTCCATCAGCGCCGACGGGCGGCTCGTGGCATTCGAGTCAGCAGCGACTAACCTTCTCCCCGGAACCAGCGACCCGTACGAGATTTACGTCCGCGACCGGCTGACGGGAGTGACCCAGTGCGTCTCTGTTGCCTTCGATGGCAGCCCAGCGGACAACCACTCTCAGGCGGCGTGCATCAGCGCCGACGGGCGGTTCGTGGCGTTCGAGTCATGGGCGAGGAACCTCGTTCCTGGAGGCACAAACGTAGCCCAGCACATCTTCGTGGCCAAGACGGACATGCCGCCGGTCGCCGGTTTCACTGCGAGCCTAAGGTCAGGGTTAGTGCCGCTTGCGGTCCAGTTCACCGACACCTCCGCCAACTTCCCCATCGCGTGGCTGTGGGACTTCGGCGACGGTGCCACGAGCAGCGAGCAGAACCCCTCGCATACATTCGAGGCGCCGGGGGTCTACGTGGTTACCCTTACCGTAGGCAACGACGCTGGCGCCGATAGTGCGGCTATGACGATCACGGCGAAATCGCTGGCTGCTGACGCTGGCCCGGACAAGATCATTGATCCGGGCGGCAGCACCATGCTCGCCGGGTCGGCCATAGGCGGTCTGGCCCCATACGACTACGCGTGGACGCCGACGGGCGGCCTGAACGATCCGACCAGTGCCACCCCGACAGCGTCTCCGACCACGACCACCGAATACACCTTGACGGTGACGGATGCCCTGGCTCAAACCGACACCGACACGGTCACGGTGTACGTCCGCGCGGCGAGCGCGGTCTTCTCTGGCGACGTGCCGATTGGCTTCTGGGCGAGAGCCCCCATCGAGGCGATCGCCCGCGAGGGGATCACTACCGGCTACGGCGGCGGTTACTTCGGCCCGGACGACCCAGTGACGCGCGGCCAGATGGCGGTGTTCATGTGCCGCGCGGCGGGCGTGACCCCGGTTAACAACTATCCTGCCGCGGACCGGTTCATTGACGTTCCGTCCGGCGACGATGGGGTCGCGACC
>Ga0315280_10011863_pt1 | contig 10642 bp, 11 predicted proteins | sample YL17G06_40_MG_FD_203697 | JGI IMG/M metagenome (GOLD analysis project Ga0315280, IMG submission 203697) | Sediment microbial communities from Yellowstone Lake, YNP, Wyoming, USA - YL17G06_40 | ecosystem: Environmental > Aquatic > Freshwater > Lake > Sediment | place: USA: Wyoming | collected... | reverse complement strand
AAGTTATCTTGTCCATGTTTTTATGCGACAAGATAGGAAATATCGAAGTAATAACTGATTAGCCTCAAAATTAGCTCGACCTTCTTCCCTCTTTTTTCTTTTTCAAGCTCATAATGAGAATTGTGGGCTGGAAAAAGGAGGGTGATAAAAATTGCTCTTTAAAATTAATGGGAAGGAATGAATTTTTTCTTGCCCGGATTGTCTGTCAAATCTTGATGGCCAGCCCGGGCAAGAAAAAGGAGGAAAAAATATGGGAAAAATTCGAGATTGGCTTTGGGGCAAACCACCGCTACCACCGTTAGACGTAGTTTCAATGCACGAAACGCGGACAGCGGGAATGTGTACCTTAGCTCCCCAAGTTGAGGCATGGAAGAATTGGCTCGTTGTACACAGCGGAGAAGTATTACAGGAGCAAGATGGAGTTGTTTCTGACATCAAACGGCTTGACGAAACAAAACAGGGGTTCGAGGGACTAAAAGGATCGATAACTAAACACAGAAAAATCATTTTAGATACTCACAAAACTGTGAAAAATCTCCTCGATTCCTTTACTCCCGAACCTGACCCAGCTGCCGAAGATGTTATTGGACTACACACGAAGGCTTTAACAGAACTTCAGATAGGTCAAAAGGAATCATTAACTAATGTCTTGAAGGCGTTGGGAGAGGAGACGGATTCAATGGACTCTCGCGAAACAACCTTAGAAACAGAACTGGAGGGTGTTACAGAAAAAATAGGACGTCTCAATGAAGCAAAAAAAACCCTCGACTCCGAAAAAGAAGTAACAGGAGCTTTCAAGGAAAACGTAGCGGCCTTCGTAGTTTCTAAGTTTGCTCCACCAAAAAGCTAAAAAACTAAGAAATAATGAGGACTAAAAACACCTTAACCCCCTTTTTTTCTAAATTTCTTCCTTCCCTTTCTACCAGAGCGATTAAATAATTTGATCGTTGTGGTAGGGAAGAAAGGAGGTGAAAAAATGCAAAGAATGCCACGACTATTGTCAGAACTAGAGATAAGAGCCACGGCACACGCTTCTGCCCATCACTTATCAGTGATGGTGGGCGACGATCTACTGAAAGATATCTCTGACGGGAAAATTAGTCCTTCTAAGGCTTACAACCTTGTGTACAGGGCTACTTCCTGTCAAGAATGTGCTAAGTGTGGACGCTGGTTAGCAATTATCGCCCGTGATTACGGTAGCGAGAAAGCTCACCAAGTCCGCGAGCTAACTGCACCTTAAAATAGAACCCATCAATAAAAGGCGTGAGGGCAAGCTTCATTGACACCCTCAAGGCAATTGGGCGCCAAACTAAAGCCCATCCCTTACGTCTTTTTTATTTTCTTCCTTCCAGAGCCGATGCCAAGGTTTCTTCATCTGCGTATTCTAACTCTCCACCTACTGGTAAACCCCGGCCAAGCCGGGTGATTTTTTTATGAAAAGGTTTCAAAAGTCGTTCCAGATATAGAGCGGTAGCTTCTCCCTCGGTGGTGGGATTAGTGGCAATAATAAACTCTTTGAAGGAGGCGTCCAAAAGGCCAAATTTTTGAGGATTTTTAATTTTTTCAACCAATTCTTTTGCTCCGAATTTTTCCAATTCTCCTTTTTTTAATTTCGAGATGGTTCCGCCCAAAATAAAATAAAGGCCCCTGTATTTTTTTGTCTTTTCAATTGAAAGTAAATCAGTTTCTTTCTCAACAATACAAAGCAAAGTTCTATCTCGGCTAGGATTTGAGCAAATTGGACAAAGTGCGCCCCCCACCAATGTACTGGTGGGGGGTTCAAATGGGTTAAAACAAAAAGAGCAGATTTTTACTGTTTTTTTAAGATTAGAAATAGAATTTATTAACCCTTCAATTTCCTCCTTTGATAATCTCAATAAATAAAAAACAAAACGGCTAGCAGTTCTCGGCCCAACCGTAGGAAATTTAGAGAATAAATCAATGAGTTTTTTAACAGATGGGGGATAATTCATATTTCTTCTTCTGAGACAACTCCTTTTTCTAAACTTCTAAATGTTACACTTCTTTCATCAAAATAAAGTTCGACTCGACCAACCGGACCATTTCGGTGTTTAGAAATAATAATGTCAGCAATATTCTTTCTTGGAGTTTCGGGTCGATATCTATCTTCGCGATAAATAAACAAAACGACATCGGCATCTTGTTCAATGGTTCCACTTTGTCTTAAATCAGCTAATCTGGGAATCTGGGGAGACCTTTGTTCAACTGCTCTTGACAACTGAGAAACAACCAAAACTGGAATATTGAGTTCTCTGGCTAAAGCTTTCAAAGCCCTCGAATTTTCCGAGACTTGCTGGACGGGATTGGCATAAGGATTTACGGGTTCCATTAATTGCAAATAATCAATAACAACTAAACCCATACCATTTTCTGCTTGTAACCTCCGACACATTGCTTTCATTTGTAAAACAGTGGGAGAGGCGGCATCGTCAATATAAATGGGGGCTTCGGATAAAATTCCCAAGGCCTGTTGAATTCGGGTGAAATCATTGTCTTCACCTTCAGCAGACAATCTGCCAGTTCTTAATCTCCATAAGTCAACTCCAGCTAGACTAGAAATTAATCTATCTACAACTTGATCACGAGACATTTCTAAAGAAAATATTCCCACTGGAACTTTCTGATGGATGGCAATATTGGCAGCAAAATTTAAGGCTAAGGCACTTTTCCCAAGCGTTGGCCTCGCGGCCAAGATTATCAAATCAGATTTTTGCAGACCAGCCAAAATATTATCTAAATCAGTAAAGCCAGTTGGTAGACCGCGGAGACCACCTTGATGCTTAGATAATTTATCAATTCTTTCGAAAGCATCTACTAGGGTTGATTTTACCGGTACAAATTCTTGAGTAAGACCTTTTTGAGCAATACTAAAAATTCTTTTCTCTGCCTTATCTAAAATGGCATCCGTATCCTCAGTTTCATCGAAGGCTATTAATCCAATTTCTTGCGAGGCAGCAATCAAATCCCTTAGAATTCCTTTCCGGTGAACAATTTTGGCATAATTTAGGGCATGGCTTGGGGTTGGGACAGAATTGATTAATTCGGTTAAATAACTATTTCCGCCAATTTCCTCCAATAGATTTTTTTCTCTCAATCGGTTGGAAACTGATAAGATGTCAACTGGCTCACCTTTTTGGAAAAGTTCCAGGCAAGCTGAGTAGATTTCCTGATGCGTTTTTCGATAGAAATCTTCCGGTTTTAAAAAATCAGCCACTTGAATTATGACATTTTTGCCAAGCATCAAAGAACCCAAAAGAGATTGTTCGGCTTCAATTGATTGAGGAGGTAATTTTTCAGGTAAGGCAAAGTTTGGCGAATTTTCTGGCATCAAGTATAATATAACAAAACATTGAAGATTTAGCAATAGGTATGAAGATTGGCTTAATTTCATTTCATTCTTTCTATAAACCAGGAGGTGTCAAAAGACATATTTTGGGATTATATGGAGAATTCAAAAAGAGAAAGATTGAAACAAAAATTATTGTTCCCCGGAGGTCTTTTCGAGAAAATTATGGCAAGGATGTTATTTTATTGGGAACTTCTTTTCCCATAAATTTTGGCGGAACTCAATCTGATTTTGACATAAATTTTAATCCCCTATCTATTGAAAGAACTTTAAAAAAAGAAAAATTTGACATTCTCCATCTCCATAATTTTGGTTTCCCTTCGGTTTTACAAATTCTGGCATCGCCTTTTACTTCTCATACTTTGAACATTTTAACCTTTCATTCCAACATTGAAGGAAGTAAATTTTTAAAAAGATTTCCCGGTCTTCTTTATCTCTTAAATAAAATCTGCCAATGGAAAATCGATGGAATAATTGGAGTGGCTCCACTAAATTTAAAATATTTTAAAAATTTTAAAGGTCCTAAAAGAATCATTCCTAATGGAATAGATTTGGAAGAATTCAACCCCAAGATTCCTAAATTAAAAAAGTTCTCTGTTGGCAAAATTAACATCTTATTTATTGGTCGAATCGAAGAGAGAAAGGGGTTAATTTATTTATTAAAAGCGTTTAAAATATTAACTAAAAAGTTTTCCCCCCCACCAAATTTTGGTGGGGGGTTAAGATTAATAATAGTTGGAGAAGGGGAGTTAAAAAAAGATTGCGAAAATTATGTCAAAGAAAACAATTTGAAAGAGGTTTATTTTGAGGGGAAAAAAACGGGAAAGGAACTCGTTTCTTATTATACAAGTTGCGACATATTTTGTAGTCCGGCAATATTTGGAGAGAGTTTTGGAATAGTTTTATTGGAGGCAATGGCTTGTGGTAAACCGGTTGTTGCCTTTGCCAATGATGGTTATAGAGAATTTTTAAAAGACAAAAAGGGAGAGAGGTTTTTAGCCAAACCAAGAAATTTCCGAGAATTAGCTCAGAAACTTGAAATTTTAATCAAAAATCCAAAATTAAGAAAAGAAATGGGTGAATGGGGTATTGAAGAAGCAAAAAAATATTCCTGGCCAAAAATTGCTGATAGGATTTTAGACTTTTATCAATTTTGTCAAAAACAAAAAGAAAAAAGGCCACAAAAGCCCCTTTTTCTAAAGGCAATATTAAAGGTGGTAGATGCAGTGCTTCAAAAAGATATTTTAGACTGGCTAAGATAATTTTTTTATTTTTGGTCCCTCTTTTGTGTCTTTAATCCAATAACCTATTTCTTTTATTCTTTTCCTGACTTCGTCGGCTTTCTGCCACTTTTTTTGTTGGCGATATTTTTCTCTTTCTTTAACCAATTTTAAAATATTCCCAGGGATTTTTTCTTTTGGCTTTTCCCAAAAAATAAAGTTAAAAACTTTATCAATTTTTTTTAAAAACTCTAAAATATTTCTGGCATCGGCCCGGGTTAATTTATTTTGAGCAATTAAAGAGTTGCCCCTATTTACTAAATCAAAGATTATAGCGATTGCTTTTGGCGTATTAAAATCATCTTCCAGTGCCTCTTCAAACACCGAAGCGTAAGCTGAGGTGGAAAAGAGGTTTACCTCTTTGACTCTTTTTGTATTTTTTAAATTTTTGATTTTATCTATGAATTCATCGATTCTTTCTAGCTGTCTTTTAACTTGTTCGATTTCTTTTTCACTATAATCAATAGGGGAGCGATAATGAGTTTTGAGGACAAAGAACCTTAGAATTCGGGCAGAATGAGTTTTTAAAAAATCTTTTATAGTAACAAAATTGCCGCGAGATTTAGCCATCTTTTGCCCCCTGACTGTTAAAAATCCAGTGTGAAGCCAATATTTGACCGTCGGCTTTTTTCCAGAGATTGCCTCCATTTGGGCAATTTCAGCTTCGTGATGGGGGAAAATCAAATCTTTAGCTCCGCCATGAATATCATACCGGGAGCCAAAATATTTTTCAGTAATGGCTGTATCTTCAATATGCCAACCTGGCCTTCCCCAACCAAAAGGACTTTTCCATTTTGGCTCTCCGGGTTTAGAAAACTTCCACAAACAAAAATCTCCTTTATTTCTTTTTTCTTTTGCTTCGTCAATTCTTGAGACAGCATCCTCTGCTTGCAAAACTGTTCTTTTTGATAATTTTCCGTAATCTTTAAATTTAGAAATATCATAATAAATCCCATCTTTAAGTCGATGAAGGTTACCTTCATCTTCACCCTTCGCTCCTTTCGGAAGCTCGGGTATTTGATAAGCAAAACCTTTTTCTAAAAGTTTCTTAACCTGACTGATGATTTCTTTAATATGCTCTGTCGCCCTGGCATATTTCGTTACACTATTTATATTCAGGGCTTTCATATCTTTTAAATATTCTTTTTCAAATTTCCTGTTTAAATCTCTCCAAAAAACTTTTTTCTCAATCGCCCGGTCAATAATTTTATCATCAACATCGGTAATATTTTGCAAATAAAAAACATCGTATCCTCTCTCTCTCAGATATTTTGAAATCATATCAAAAACAATATAAGTCCTCGCATGACCAATGTGAGAAAAGTCATAGCAAGTTGGGCCACAGACAAACATTTTTACTTTTTTGCCTTCTCTCGGTCTAAAAATTTCTTTTTTCCGAGTTAGGGAATTAAAGAGTTTTAACATAGTTTTTAGAATCCCCCGTGGTGGAAAAACAGCGAGCCGGAGGCGAGCGCCAGAAACCGAAGGTGTCTGGAGCGGGGGTCGGGGGATTACTGTTTATTATACTGTTTTTTTAACAATTTGACAAAATTTTATTTAAATTTTATTATTAGTTTAGAAAAATTGCTCTTTAGAACTAAAAAGGAGGTGAAAAAGAATGGAAAAAGAAAAAAAAGTAACTTCTAAGCCCTTAATCGATCGCTGTCCAGAATGCGAGAGTCAAAACCTAATTCATGATTATGACTCGGGCGAAACTGTTTGCGGTGATTGCGGATTAGTACTTAGAGAACAGATGATAGATAAAGGCCCAGAATGGCGAGCTTTTACTGATGAAGAAAAAGTTTCGAGAACTCGTGTTGGAATGCCAACGACTTACGCTGTCCATGATAAAGGTTTATCTACTGACGTAGGGGGAGGTCCTTTTGGTGTGAATTATGATGCCTTTGGAAGAAAACTTCCGCTAGCTACTCGAGCCCAAATGTGGCGTTTAAGAAAATGGCAAATCCATTCAAGGGCTCACACATCAGTTGAGAGAAACTTAGCTCAAGCAATGTATGAACTTGATCGTCTAAAAGATAAACTAACTATCCCGCCACCGGTAAAAGAAATGGCAGCGGTTATTTACCGCAAGGCGATAGAAAAAGGTCGCACTCGTGGCAGAAGTATTAATGCTATGATTAGGGCTGCTCTCTATACTGCCTGCAGAGATAGTGGACTTCCTAGAACTCTTAAGGAAATTGGCGAAGGTAATCCATTATTCAAAAAAGATATTGCTCGTTGTTATCGATTAATACTCAGAGAACTTAAGATGCAAATGCCTGTTTCAGATTCGGTAACCTGTATTTCAAAGATTGCTGAAAAAATTGGCATTTCTGAAAAGTCCCAAGGAAGAGCTGCAAAAATCCTGCATCAAGCAAAAGAAAAAAAATATGGACCTGGTAAAGATCCTATGGGTTTAGCTGCCGCTGCTTTGTACATTGCCTGTTTGGAGAATAATGAACAGATTACTCAAAAAGATATTGCTGAAAAAGCTGGTGTCACTGAGGTTACGGTGAGAAATAGATACAAACCCTTAGTAAAAATTCTGGACATAAAACTACTCACAAGGAGCGAAAAAATCGCTCTTTTTTATTTTGTACTTGATTTAAAATTTCTAATTGGTAAAACCCCGTTAGAAACATTCATTTTAAATAAAAATTGGAAAAGTCTTGCAATTAAGTTTCTAACGGGGTAAAATATGAAAATGAGGAAAATAGACGCTATTTTAGCTGCAATAATCGGGTTTTTAAACGGAGGTTTTTTCTGGTTTATTTTAAAACAAATCGAAATTAGAATTCCTTATTCCTGGTTCTTAATAATTGTTTTTACATTTTTGGCTCCTCTAGCATTATATATAGCTTCATTAATTGGAAAGAAATTTTTAATTATTTTTCAGGCAGCCAAGTTTTTCTTAGTCGGCACTTTAAATACTTTTATTGATTTAGGGGTTTTAAATTTTTTCATCTGGATTTCAGGAATTACCAATGGTCTCTTTTATTCTCTTTTCAAAGCTCTTTCTTTTTTAGTCGCTACAACCAATAGTTATTTTTGGAATAAATTTTGGACATTTGAGAAGAGAAAAGAAAAACCTGCTCCAGAAGAATTTTTGAAGTTTTTAGTTGTAACTACAATTGGTTTAGGAATTAATGTTGGAGTTGCTTCTTTTTTTGTCAATATAATTGGACCCCAATTTGGCATCAGTGAAAGACTTTGGGCAGGAGCCGTTGGACCAGTAATCGCTGCCTTCTTTGCCTTTGTCTGGAATTTCTTTAGTTCCAAATTTATAGTATTTAAAAAGTGAAGCGAATTATTTAATTCTTTATGTCATTAGTTTTATACCGCAAATATCGACCACAGACTTTCGCTGAATTTATTGGCCAGGAACACATTGTTAGAACTTTAACCAACGCCATTTCCAGTGGAATGATTTCTCACGCCTATTTATTTGCTGGACCAAAAGGGAGTGGGAAAACGACAATTGCCAGACTTTTTGCCAAAGCAGTAAATTGTCAAAATCGAAAAAAAGGCGAATTTGAACCTTGCAACAAATGTTCATCTTGTCTTGAAATTATGGAAGGAAGGTCGATGGATTTAATGGAGATTGATGCTGCTTCCCATCGGGGAATTGATGATGCAAAAGAATTGATAGATGGAGTTCGATTTATGCCCACAAAGTCAAAATATAAAGTTTTTATAATAGACGAAAGTCATCAATTAACAAGGGAAGCGGCCAATGCCCTTTTAAAAACCTTGGAAGAACCACCGGCTCATGCTATTTTTATTCTGGCTACAACTGAAATTCATAAAATGATTCCGACAATCGTTTCCAGATGCCAAAGATTTGATTTCCGAAGATTAACTTTGCCAGAAATTATGAAAAAATTGGAGCGAATCGCTGAAAAAGAAGGGGTTCGAATAGAAAAGCCAGCCTTAGAGTTAATAGCTCTCAATTCCGAAGGTTCATTTAGGGATGCCGAAAGTTTATTAGACCAAGTTTTTACCCTCTACGGAGGAAAAGAAATTAAGGTTGAAGACATTAAAGATTTGCTAGGGTTAGTTGAAATAGAACTGGTAAGCCAATTTACTGAGTTTTTGTGTCAAAAAAATTCTTCTGGAGCGATAAATTTTTTAAATGAGATTGCAGAAAAAGGTTCGGATTTAGAAGAATTTGCCAAAACCCTGATTAACTATTTGAGAAAAGCACTAATTTTAAAAATAATGGGCATTGATGGCAATCCAATCATTTCCGGTTTAACCAAGGAAGAACTCCAAAAACTAAATGAACAAGCAGAAATCTTTAACGAAGAAGAACTCAGAAAAATTTTAAACCTCTTCTTAGAGGCCGAAAACAAAATGAAATATTCGCCAATTCCCCAATTACCTTTGGAATTAGCAATAATCGAATCAACTCAAAAAATTTGATATAATCATGGAGCTACTTAATTATTACTCCGGGGTCGTCTAACGGTAGGACAACTCCCTTTGGAGGAGGAAATTCTTGGTTCGAATCCAAGCCCCGGAACATTTTAAGCGCGGTTCGATAGACCGAGCCGCTTAACAAATCGCCAACAAGGCGGTTTTTTGATAAAATAAAAAACATGAACAAAATTAAATTAATATTCTTTGATATGGATGGAGTGCTTGTTGATATTATGGGTTATAACGAAAACGGAAAAAAAGTTGCGATAAGTACTTGGAATGCTGTATTTGACCATGTTGGTATTTACTATGAACATGAAAGATTAAAAGAATTATTCATTAAAGGTAATTTTCCTTCTTATATGGAGTGGACAGATGAAGCTTGTCGAGTTCTTCAAAGGCATGGATTAACAAGAGATAAATTTATGGAAATCATTAACAGTAGACCCTTAATGAACGGGGCAGAAGAAAGTTTGCGAGAATTAAAAAAGAGGGGATATAAAACAGCAGTAATAACAGGAAGCTTTAAAGCATTAGCAGAAAGAGTACAAAAGTTACTTGGTTTAGATTATATAATCGCTCATTGTGAGCTGATTTTTGGTGAAAACGGAAATCTTAAAGAATGGCAGCTAATCCCTTGTGACTTTGAAGGTAAGGTGGAATATTTTAATAAGCAAACCAAAGAATTGAATTTAAATCCTTTCGAGTGTGCCTATATTGGGGACGAAGTCAATGATATGCCTATTTTTGGAAAAGCTGGTTTAAGCATTGCTTTTAATTGTCAAAAAGAAGAAGTTAAGAAAGCTGCTAGTATTGTAATAGATAAAAAAAATCTAAGCGAGATTTTACAATATTTTCCAGGTTGTTAATCTTGGCACCAAGCCGTTTTTTTATTTTTGCCCGAGAGTTTTCTCAGGCTTTTGTTTGACGGATTTTAGAAAAGTGATAAATTTAAAACAACAATAAGGAGGAGTTTAATGAAAGCATTCTTGCTCTTTGAAAAAGATTTCCACCGTTGCTTAATTGAAGGTGAAAAAGAAGAATATCTTGATTGGGAAGAGATAGAACCGATGTATATAGTTCTAGCAGATTCTTCTGAAAAGGCTGCTAAAGTTTGCGGGGGATCATTGAGAAAAGCTACTTCTCCAGAGGAAGACGATGAAGTATGGTTTCAAAGCAAACCCAAAAAACTTCCTGAATTATTACCAGAAATTGGCCTTGAAGGAGGAGCTTATAGTTTTCTTTATATTCGAGAGGTTCCCATTGTCGAGGAAAACATGAAATTATTCTGGACTCGAATCAAAGGGGCGTTTCAAAAAGTGATTCGCCACTTTTTTATTTAAAAATACTAACTGATATTTTAAGAGGTTCATTTGTCCTTATAAAATAGGTTCTGACGTCGTTCAAGCCCTGTAGCCATCATATGCTAAGTCAGGTGACCGAGCCGCCTCGCCCGAGAGTTTTTCTCTCGGTGGTTTGTTGACAGGAAATGTTGATTTGTTAATATTTTTATATAGTTCTTTTGGGAGGTGGTTAAAATCACAGAAGAAAGATTAGTGGGCAAGGTTATACACTA
>Ga0315280_10011862_pt1 | contig 10642 bp, 12 predicted proteins | sample YL17G06_40_MG_FD_203697 | JGI IMG/M metagenome (GOLD analysis project Ga0315280, IMG submission 203697) | Sediment microbial communities from Yellowstone Lake, YNP, Wyoming, USA - YL17G06_40 | ecosystem: Environmental > Aquatic > Freshwater > Lake > Sediment | place: USA: Wyoming | collected... | reverse complement strand
CTGCGGCAGAACAAGAGGAAGAATACACGACAAGTTTAAGGAAGCACGCCTAACTCCCATGCCAGCAAAAATGGTTAAGCCCCCAATAATCAAGGAGTGCGCGGCGCACCTTGAATGTAAGCTACGTCGAAAAATAACTACAGGAGACCACACGCTTTTCATAGGCGAAGTCTTAGCCGCTTACGCAAACGAGGGCGTTTTCAACGGAACCTTCAATCTTAAAAAAGTGAAGCTGGTTTACCACGCGGGTGGAGACAACTTTGTTACTCTTGCCCAAAAAAGAGTTACGCCTAAGCTTGAAAACGCTGAGAAAAACCAGAATTAACGAGATCAAGCGTGTCAGACTAAACTATAAATCATCCGATGACGCGCATTTATTTGGTAGAGGATTTTGTCTAAGATGATTAAGCGAATTAGGCCCTTCGAGAGGGCGGAATGTAAGGTATGTTCGCTGAAGGGAAGCTTTTATTGTTGGAGGCAATGCCCATACAACGTTTGGCGCCAGCGACAAATTGAGTGAAACGCAACGAAAAACATAACAGATAAGGCGTTTCTAACTAGTCTATTTTAGAGGTTTGCGTGCTGACAATGTCCGTTCCTACAGAAATTTTCCAGAAGTACAAACGCGCTGGAAAGATAGTGGCAGAAGTTCGCGAAAAGGCGAGAAAAATAGCTCGTGAGAATATGCCCATCATTGATCTCTGCGAAAAAGTAGAAGCTTTAATTCGGGAAAAGGGCGGTCAGCCCGCGTTTCCCTGCAATGTGTCTGTCAACGAGATTGCCGCGCATTTCACTGCCCCTCCACAAGACAAAAGGACTATTCCAGAAAACTCAGTTGTGAAGATAGACCTTGGCGCCCATGTTGACGGCTATATTGCTGACACAGCCGTAACCGTGTGCTTCAACCCGGAGTACGAAAACCTTGTGGAAACCGCTGAGAGAGCCCTTGAAAAGGCGGTTGAAATTCTTCGTCCAGGCTTATCCATATCGCAGTTCGGCTCCGCCATTCAAGAAACAATTAAAAGTCATGGATGTAAACCGATCTCGAACCTTACTGGGCATCAGATTGGACGCTACTTGATACACACGGGAAAATCCTTGCCAAACGTGCCCCCAATTGTGCCCCATTTTTCCCTAAGCAAAATAAGTGTAGGCGAGGTTTACGGAGTAGAACCATTCGTAACTGTTCCAGACGCCGTCGGCAAAGTTAAGAGCGGCTCCGAAGCGTGCATCTTCAGATTTTTGAAACGCAAGCCCCTGAGGAACCCTGATGCCAAACGCCTTCTGGACTACATTAAGGAAAATTTCCGCACCCTCCCATTCACAGAAAGATGGCTTCAAGGAGTAGTGCCAAACAATCGTTACAAAGCCGCCTTCTCAGAACTTCTTTCGTCAAGGAGCCTAATGGCTTATCCCGTGTTTATAGAGGAAAGCGGAAAACCCGTGGCGCAGGCGGAACACACTATTATGATAGTAAAAGACGGCTGCCTCGTTTTGACCTAAAAACTTTCTTTTTCCTTTTCTTTAACTTCGCGGTATATGGATGCGATCATCATTTTTTCGTTGCATTTTGGGCATGGTTCCGCTTCTTTTAGGATGTAGTCGCCGCGTTGGAAGTCTCGGAGGTTCTTGAAGCCGCACTTATTACAGAGTATGGTCGTGGACACTCGCTCTGGCTCGATCATGAGCTGCGGCATGGCCCTTTTTGTTTGAAACAGCATGAAGGCGGATAGTGCGAGGCTGCCGAGGCCTATTACAATGTAATAACTTCCTTCGTTTATCCTTCCATCTATGAATGCAGTCATTCCTTGAAAGAGAGCTATAACTGACAAGGCGATGACTATGAAGATTATTGCGAGGAAAAAGGATGAGGAAATTCTCTTCGGAGGTGCCTTTTCACTCATTTTCTTCACCTACTGCCCAATGCCTACAGTGTTGCCTATACCAGCTATTATTACTGAGTCGCCCACCTTTGTTCGCTCTAAAATGAGTCGTTTTATTCGTTCAATAGCCACATCCGCCGCATCAACTATTTCTTTTCGCATTTGCGCATAAGAGTCTCCGAGGCTTTCCTTAATGATGAGAGCATCCATGGGAATCTTGTGTTTAAGCAACGTTTCATCCACCTTGTATGCATCAACGCCTGGTCCCCCAATGGCTACGCCTATTCCCTCAGCTATTTCTCCTGGTTTCTCTCCTTCAAGCTTTTGCGCAGCGTCTACAGTAATTATAGTGGCAATTTTTCCATCGTTTTCCTCTATGATGCGCTTTATGGCGTCTCCAGGCTTACCCACGTTTCCGCCCGGGCCTTCAGCCTTTAAAACGTATGCTGTGCGTCCTTCAAGGGGCACCTTAGCCATAACTATATCCTTTGCTATTTTGCTTTTTTCATGTCCATACATCAGCTTGGCGGCGACAAGCGCGCCCGCCCCATCGCCTATCGGTTGCTCGTACGTGAAGGCTCTTAAGGAGCTAGCGATGGCCTTCGCTTCTTGCATAAGCAAGGGCAATACCATTTGAACCTGCATAATGATGTAGAGGCTCATGGTTTTCTTGCCAAGAAGGTAAAAGTGCCTCACAACCTTGTGGATGATGTTTAAGAGTAAGGCGGCCTCAAGCATGTTTTCTAAGTTGTTTATTTGACTTTCACTCGCCTCTGGAGCCATGCGTTTCACATCGTCCTTGAAGCGGATATCCCTAACGTCTAGCACGTGTTCAAGCTTCCAGACTATGCCTGATGGGTCTAAGTCAACAGGCGGAAAGGCTACATATTCCAGAAACTGATCCACTCTGGCGGTCGGGTCCTCCTTAGGTTTCCCTATTTCCTTAATGGTCGATATGGCGGTCTTACGTCCTTCATCCTTCATGAATTCGAGGCGCTTTAAGGAGCCTCCCACTTCCCTTAGCATGGTCAACATTTGGATGCGCTGACCCCAGAAAATCATGACCATAAACATAAGAAGCCAAGCAATTTGCATGATCCACCCCAAAAGGTCTTGAGGATTGCCGAACAGGCCTTGCGGAACCGCTGGAAACATTAGGCAACCACCTTTCTAAGAAAAAAGTAAAGAGTCTGTAATAAACTTTAAGCTATTCCCGGTTACAAATTATGCCTCTCTCTGCTGATGCCGTTTTTGCACCATTATTTCAGGAGCTCTTCTTTGCGCCCTCATAAATATATGAACATAGAAGTTTCCACCATTCCACAAGCTTTTTCGCCTCCTCGATCCATTTGCCCGCAACCTCAGGCGAGATTTTTAGCTTGGTTGCTAACTCTTCAGCCGACGCTTCGGCGAGGTCTTCAACAGATTGAATCCCTATAGCCTTTAGTTGTCCTTCCTTTTTAGGGTCTATGCCCCTTACTTCTGCAATTTCGAGGGGAAGCCTAGCCACTGTTAAAGGCGGAATGGGCATCGACTCTTTGGGCTTCACGACTGACCGCATCATGTACAAACCTATGAGTATGAAGATTACGCATCCGGCGATGGGAGCGGCCAAAAGCCCCAGTTTAATGTGGGCGGGGATAATCCAGAAATAATAAAGTTCGGAGGGTTTTACAGTTTCTGGAATCTCTATTTTGATTAGGCAAATTATTCCAAGGAGGAAAACTGACGCAAGGCTAAGGATTATTAGTCCAGCCCAGAAGATTCCTGTTTTTTCTCCCCTAAACATTTTAAACATAGTTGTTCATCATCCATGCTCACTTTTATTTGTAAACATAAATAAATTGCGGAGTACAAAGTTGTAGCCAAAAACGAGATTAATAGGATGGTTCGCCGAGGGAAGCCATGAAATGAAGGTGACGGTGAAATTTTTCACGACCCTTAGGGAAATAACCAAAAAAAGGGAGGAGGAGGAAGTGGAGTTACCGAGCGCCGCCACCCTTGATGACCTGTTAAGGCATCTTTCCCAAAAATATGGTCGCCAATTTGCAGATTATGTATTTAATGATGATAGTGGGACGCGGTCCCAGCTTCAGTTTCTGGTGAACGGCAGAAGCATAACCACATTACAAGGCTTAAAAACAAGATTGATAGATGGCGACAAAGTTGCCATCATACCCCCAGTAGGCGGAGGCTAAACACCCAAAACGTGGATGCCGCCTCTCGTTAAAGAAACTGGTGTCTAACAAAATGAGCCACGAAGAATTGTTGGATCAATGTTTCAAGGGTTCATCTTATAAATTAGAACCATTGTTTAATGAAGCGTTCAAGCTATCGAGAACCAATTTTTCAAACTTTATCTATTTTTCCATGCCCGGCATGGTTCACTTAGAAACCTCCTTCTATAAGGCTGTTAATCGCCTACGCTTTCCAGGTATCTCTGTCACTGGGGAGAGGTGTTACCTCAACTGTGAGCATTGTAGGGGGAAACTTTTGGAAACCATGATCCCCGCAACAACCCCGAAAAGACTCTGGGAAGTGTGCATCAAAATTAAGGAGACGGGTGGAAGGGGCTGTCTCATCAGCGGAGGCTCCTTAAAGGATGGAAGCGTACCATTAATGGATTTCGTTCCAACTGTAAAACGTGTGAAACGTGAACTGAAATTAGATGTAGTGATCCATACAGGAATTGTTTATCCTAGGCTGGCGGAAGCTTTAGCTAAGGCGGACATCGACGCCGCAATGATCGATGTTATCGGGTCGAGTGAGACCATCCGGAACGTCTACCACTTAAATCTGACCGCCCACGCATTTGACCGTTCACTGTCCTTGCTGGAACAGAATCAGATTCCCATTGTGCCCCACATCGTGGTGGGCATCCACTACGGCAGAATAAAGGGAGAAAGAAGGGCGCTGCAAATCATTTCTAGGCACCGTTCAGCAGCCCTAGTCGTTGTGGCTCTCATGCCTCTGGATCAGACATCTATGGAAAATTTGAGGCCGCCATTACCTCTTGACATTGCTCGAGTGATACTGGCTTCAAGATTTATGATGCCTAATACCCCGGTGATACTTGGATGCGTAAGACCTAGAGGAGAGCATAAATCTCAAACGGACATGCTGGCAATTAGGGCTGGGGTTAGTGGCATAGCGTATCCCAGCGAAAAAGGATACAATTTTGCGAAAAAAGCAGGATTAGACATCAAATTCTCAGAGGAATGTTGCGCACTCGCATATAGGAATCTGAACAGCATCTTCAAAAGTTGACTAATGTTGGGAGAGGGTACCTTAGCCGGAGGCGGCTTAATGTTCTTCGGCAAAATCATTTTGGAAGATTTTTAAGTATAAGGTTAGTTACGTCTTCCGCAGTTTTTTGTAAATCCTTTGTTAAGCCTTCTCCGAAGCTTGTGTCCTTCGGCTGTATTGCCAACAGAGCGACTTTTGCGCCAATTGTTTCCCTTAAATACTCACTGAATAAGCCGAGGGGCAGGGCGTGAGTTGAAACCGCCGCATCTACCATTTCTTTTGGCTCTATTAATTTTGAGGAGCCAGGCTTAAGATTCAGCATGGCGGCGTCGATAATTAAAACGTGGGTTGGTTTGAAATCGCTTATGGGTTCGATGAAGCTTTCGGGAACGGTTTCACATTCTATTAGGTAGACAGAGTGAGAAACTTTATTCCGCAGTTTTCTAACGATTTCAACGCCGATAAAATCATCCTTCCTGAGTGGGCTGCCAACTCCTGCTATAACTACTTTCTTAGCGTCTGAAAGCCAAACTCGCAAATCTCGTTCAATGTCAGCTCTACTCATTTACTCAGAATCCTCAAAGTCTCATAGCAAGTGTTAAAAGGCTTGTAAAGTTTAAAGGCAATAAGGAAGTTACCTTCTCAAGACTTTAAGCAGTTCTTTATTGCAGTCGTATATTTTCACTTCTAGGGGCATTTGACCAACTGCAAAATGTGTTGCGCAGGCAAAGCACGGGTCGTATGCTCTGAAAGCCATTTCTACCATGTTTAATAGTCCGTCGCTTACTTTTCCGTTGTTTATGACTGCCTTGGCTGCGTTTCTTATTGACATGCATATGGCTGGTGTGTTGTTTGTCGTAGCCACTATTAGATTTATTCGTTTCACTAGGGCTTCTTCATCCAACGTATAATGGTGTATCAGGGTGCCTCTAGCCGCCTCCACGATTCCGACGCCTTCGCCTGGCTTACCCGGCTTATTTCGCACTTCTCTGCTGGTTATTTCCTTGTCTCTGCTTAATTCTAAGGCTCTTTCAGCCGCGTATAATAGTTCTATTAGCCTAGCCCAGTGATATGCCAGCGTGGAATGCACGGGCTTTCCTCCGAGAGTTTCATACATTTTCTCATATTCTTGCTGGGCTAGTGGCGTTGCCATGCCTCCTGAGGAGTTAAGCCTTCCGAGGGGTCCGACGCGGTAGATCCCGCTGTTCGGCCCGTCTGTTAAGCCTTTCCAGCCGATTTTCTTTAGATATGGCAGTTTGCTGTAGGTCCAGGGTTCTACGTGTTCCTCTATAACGTCTAAGTATTCTTCTGGAGCGAATTTCAGGATTTCCTTTCCTTCAGGGTCTACGACGCGCACCTTGCCATCATAGAAGTTAACTTTATTGTTTTCGTCAACCAAGCCCATATAATAGGTTTTTAGGGTGTATGGGTCGCTTAAAATGAGGTCAACGTATTTCTTATTTTTTAGGACAACATCGTCAAACAATTTTAAGGTGAATTTCGCAAATTCAACGCTTGATTCAGCCATTTTTTCAATTTCTTGCCTCTCTTCCTCAGTTAAGGCTTTAGACATTCCGCCTGGCAGTCCACAAACCGGGTGCGTTGCCTTTCCGCCAATGATTGCGGTTATCTTCTGTCCATAAGCCCTATGTTTGATCACTTCTTTGCCTATGTCTAAGCCCACCTTCTTTATCACGCCTAGAATGTTCCTCTCTGAAGCAGGCGCGTCTGGTCCTACAACGAAGTCCGGTCCACCTAAAAAGTAAAAGTGAAGAGTGTGGTCATAAATGAAGTAAGCGCAATACATTAGTTCTCTAAGTTTTTTAGCCGCTGGCGGAGGCTCAACATTAAACGCTGCATCCAAAGCCTTTGTTGAGGCGAAATGATGCGCAACTGGGCAGACGCCGCAGATTCTACTCGTTATTTGAGGAAGGTCTTCGGCTTTCCTTCCTTCACAGAACCGCTCGAAACCTCTAAGCTCAGGAACCTGAAAATAGGCGTTGTCCACATCTCCTTTATCGTCTAGGAAAATTTCTATTTTACCATGACCCTCTAAGCGGGTAATCGGGTCTATGGTGATTCTCTTCGTGCTCATTTCATCACCTTCCTCCGAAGAATAGAATGCGGCAAAGAGTATCGGTAAAAAGTGCCCAAAGGATCCTTCACTTGAGCGATCATTTTTTCGGCATCATACGTTTCCTTTTTCTCATCCCTCGCTCCAAGAATCGATGAAAGAGCACTCATCATCGCCGCCCCCTGCTCAAGCACGTTGGGACAAGGACCGCCGCAGCCAGTGCATGGCATGTTAACACTGATGCATTGTGCTTCGCATCCTGCGCGGGTTGCGGGTCCCATGCATATTACGCCTTGTTCTAGGAGGCATTTTTCGGTGTCTGGAGTTATTTCGTATACTCTCTTTATTTCAGAGATTTTCTTGTTCTCTCTTTTTCTGGGGCATTCGTCGCAAACCGATTTCTCAGGAGCCAGCACCGAGCCTCGCGGAGGCAACTCGTTTTTTGCGATGGCTTCGACGGCTTTCGCTATGAGCTTCACTGGCGGAGGACACCCTGGCAAATAGTAGTCCACATCAACTGTTTGGTCTAACGTTTTCACGGTGTCATAGAATTCCGGTAGCCTTAGTTCGCCTTCCCTAACTCTAAGAGTAGTTTGTGGCGTTGTGAATTCAGGGTTGCGTGTCGACGCCGTTTCCTTATACACTTTCTCAAAAATTTCTTTTCTATTTGAAATGTTTGCGAGCCCTGGAATGCAGCCTTCATGGGCGCAGGAGCCGAAGGCCAGTAAGATTTTTGCTTTCTGCCTTAGCAGTTTTGCCATGTGCTCATTTTCTTCTGTTCTAATTGCGCCGTTGAAAAAGCATACGTCTATGCTCTTGTCGGGCATGGCTTCTACGTCTTTGTACTTGTAGTCTAGGGCTACTGGCCAAAAGACGATGTCGGCCATTGCGACTACGTCGAGGATTTTCTCGTTCATGTCTAGTACCGCTATTTCGCATCCTCCGCAGCTCGCAGCCCAGTAAAAAGCAAATTTTAGCTTTTCCATGGTGGTCACAGCCTTCCCATTATGCCGTTTAATTTCACTCTGTGTTCATCTAGGGCTAGGTCGCTTGGGCTGAAGCCCATGGCTAAAGCCAACAGTTCCGAGTAGTGAAGCACAGGTATGCTGAACTGCTCGTTGAAGAGTCGTTCTATTCTGGGCTGGTTTACGTCAAACATTGTGTAGCATGAGGGACAAATGGTTATGAGCGCCTCTACCCCAGCCTCCTTTAAATGTGCGAGTTTGTCTCTTGCCAGTTGAAGGGGAATTCTGTCGTTTACGCCTATTATTGGGGCGCCGCAGCATTCCAGCTCATTCATGTAATCTAGGCACTTTGCCCCTGTAGCCTCAATGAGACTTTTTAAGACCGTTGGCGATTCAGGGTTGTCTAATCCCATATACTCCTTTGGACGCAGAATGTGGCATCCATAATGCTCCGCCACTTTAAGGTCGTTTAGGGGTTTTTGAACGCTGCCCCTAATTTTTTCTAAGCCAACGTCTTCGAGGAGGACCTGAATAAAATGCTTAACGTCTATTGTTCCCTTAAATTGCATGCCGACTTCCTTTAAGTATCCGTTAACTTCCTCCCTCAGCCCCTTATCCTCCTTAAGCATTTTATTCACCTTACGTAGGGTACCGTTGCAGCCGGGGCAAAGGGTCATAATGTTCAGGTTTTTCTGTTCCGCTAGGCAAAGGTTCTGCGCAGACAAAACAAGCATCATTTCATGGCTTACGGGATCTAACGGTAGCCCGCAACAGTTAAACTCAGGCATCTCAACCAATTTTACGCCGAGTCTTTCAGCGACTTTCCTAGCTGAAATCTCGTAGCTTAAAACTCTGTAGGGAATTACGCAGCCCAAGTAAAGCAAGTATGTTGGCTCAGGCATTTAACTCCCTCTTTTTCTCAATTAACTTTGTGAAGCCCACGATTTCCGCAAGTTTAGTGACCCTTTCACTAGCGAATTTAGGCAGTGGAGGCAGTCCTGCGGCTTCCCTCTTTTTTAGCCTCAGCTCTGGAATTTCATAAGCGGACCCATTTTTTACAACGTTTGAGCCTATTTCCCTAAATACTGCGGGTATGAAGCCTTCCTTAACCGCCATATTTCTTAGAACCCTTAAAACGTTGGCAAACTCCACATCACGCGGACAACGATCAATACACGTGAAACAGGCGGCGCAGAGCCAAAGGTCGTCGCTTGAAAGAACTTTAGACTTCATTCCAAAAAGCGCCATTCTCAAAATCTGTGAAGGTCTATAGGAGCCGCTGAAACGTGCGATGGGGCAGTCGGCTGTGCAAGTTCCACATTGAAAGCACATCATAAGTTTTTCTGCGCCTAGAGTTTTGCTAAGCTCATACTTGAATCTAGGGTCGGCTTCGGAAAGTTTGAATACTTTTTTCGCGGGTTCCTCTGTTTTCTCAGACATGGGCTTTCTCTCCGTTCTTTATGGGGCTTGGACCCAGCCTCTTTATTTCCGCCACCATTTCTTTGACGACTTTTGCGAATTTCTCTCCTTCAGCCGCTGAAATCCACTCTAGTCTGAGGCGTTCAGGCTCAATGCCGAGTTGCTTCAACAGTTCCTTGAGCATTAGGATTCTCCGCTGGGCTTTGAAGTTGCCCGCGAGGTAATGGCAATCGGATGGAAGGTGGCAGCCCGCAACTAGGACGCCGTCGGCTCCAAACTTAAAGGCTTCAAGGATAAAGCTCGGGTCAACCCTACCGCTACACATAACCCTTATTATCCTAAGGTTTGGCGGATACTGCATTCGGCTTACGCCCGCCAGATCGGCTCCAGCATAGGCGCACCAATTACATAAGAAGCCAACGATCTTCGGCTCAAACTCAGTCAATTTGCTATCTCCTCCGTCAGTGCCGCCCTAACCTGGGATAGGACCTGCTCATTCGTAAAGTGGCGCATGGTTATGGCTCCCACGGGGCAGGAGGAACCGCAGACGCCGCAGCCTTTACAAACCGCCTCAAGAACATTTGACAGAAGCTTTCCATTTTTTTCCTTGATTTCTATTGCGCCATATTCGCAAACAGCTTCGCAGATTCTGCAACCGCTACATAGGTCCTCGTTAACGCTGGCTATGGCTCCCTCAATCTCCAGCGCCTTCTTAGACAAGATGGTGACTGCACGAGCCGCCGCGCCGCATGCTTGCGAAATGCTTTCATCTATGAATTTCGGCGAATGGGCTAATCCGCAGAGGAAAACGCCATCAGTCGCAAAATCCACGGGGCGAAGTTTCATGTGCGCCTCTAAGAAGAAGCCGTCCTTGCTTAGGGGAACTTTGAGCATTTCTGCTATGCGCTTGTTGTCAGGCTGCGGAACAGTAGCTGCACTTAACACTAGGAGATCGGGCTCAATTAAGATTCGTTCCTTTAATATTGGGTCGGTTATCAGAACCTGTAGTCCATTCTTGTTTGTAACTTCAGGCTTGTTTTCGTCGTCGTAGCGTA
>Ga0315280_10011861_pt1 | contig 10643 bp, 11 predicted proteins | sample YL17G06_40_MG_FD_203697 | JGI IMG/M metagenome (GOLD analysis project Ga0315280, IMG submission 203697) | Sediment microbial communities from Yellowstone Lake, YNP, Wyoming, USA - YL17G06_40 | ecosystem: Environmental > Aquatic > Freshwater > Lake > Sediment | place: USA: Wyoming | collected... | reverse complement strand
CCACCTCAGCCGCCAGCCGTTGGCAGTTCCGACAGTGTTGTTCTTGTGTCCCCATGCCTCAACAGCATAAGGACGATTCCTCAAATCACCTACACCACTTTGTCATCTTGGTGACTGCTTACGGATTATGGCCACGGCGCCTGAGTTGCCGGGTGCCGTCACCCAAGGTCGCGACCTGGACGAAGCCCGCGCCAATATCAAGGAAGCCATCGGGTTGCTCCTGCAGGCGTATCGGGAGAACGCCGCGAAAGACGCGCCAGGCAGCGCCGTGTGGGAGACGATTTCGCTGGAAGTCCCCGCGTCATGAACCGCGGTCCCCCGCCACCGCGAGATCAAAGACACGACGGCTCGCACGATTTGCGACCGACTCGGCCTTCCGCGGCCGTAGCCTCACCGATCGCGGCCCGCCGGAGGCGTTCCCGGGCTGAAGGTGGCACGCGGGACGCGCGTGGCGTCACGGTCGCCGCACCGCCACGGTGCCGGCGATTTCGGTGGTGGCGCTGAAGCTGAAGTGATCGCCAACGTTTGTGCCGCTGTCTGCCCCCAGGCACGGGCGACATGGCGAGCCCCGACGCCCTTTCACACAATTGGATCACGTGGGGTCGGTAATCCTGATACTACTACTGGCAAACGGCCGCAGGGGGAACCGACTTCGTCGTCACGCGGCAGCGAACGAGAATGTCATTCTGAATCGCCTGCTCGTCGTATGTGGTAGGACGCTTCTCAGTACGATTGCGGCCGAAGTGCCACCTGCCTACCGCCAGAGCAAACGTCGCGGCAGCCACGTTGTCGGGATGCTCCGCCAAAATGGAAAGCGCCGTGCTGTACGCCAGTTCGCTCTGCGATGCAGTGAGGCCGGCGAACTCCGTGTCCTGCAAGGTACGCAGGACCATGCCATGCACCACGGGGTTAACCGGATCATCGCGTAGCTTCTCCATGAGCAACTCAAACTCCTTCCGAATTCTCTCAGCGTGCAGGGTGGCCAGGTAAAGATACAGGACAAGCCCTCCTATCCCGAGCAAGACTACCAGGATCCACGGTGCCATGATGTCATGCCTCCTATACTGGTGCCAAAACGCAGCCAATCAAGTATAGGTCAGGCCGACATTTGTCAGCGTTCCAGTCGCTAGAACCCTCGTTCTCGTCATTTCCGCTTCATCCCCGGTTTCTCTCGTTGAAACCGGCCGCAATGCGGGTTTGCGCGTTGCGCCCCCGCTGTCTATTCTCGCACTGGCCACTTCTCGGACCGCCTTCCCGCAACCGCGGTCCCTGTCTCTTCCCGCCAAACCGTCGAAGGTCCTTGGCAGCCTGGTTGGATGCCGGTGATCTTGGGCTGGCCGACCCGAATGGTCGCAGCGCCGATCCGAGGCGCAGTCCCCCGGCGGCTGCCTGTTGCCACACGGTCTCGCCGAACGAGGCCCCATGCTCTTGAGGGCCAGACCCCCTTTTCCTCGATTTCCGACGCCGCAGGTTATACGGGGAGGGCTTTGCCCTTCAATGGCACAAAGCGGATCTCAACGTGCTTGGCGAGTGCGCCGGCAATCCGGCGGAGCATCGCGAGAGAATGGCCCTGGTAGTCGGCGTCTTCCAGACGGCAGATCACTGAAGCCGTGGTGCCGACGAGTCTTGCCAGTTCCCGCTGCGTGAGGCCGGCTTTCTGGCGAAGCTCGTAGATTTGCCGGGCCACTGCCGCGTTTGCCCGCTCTTCTTCGACCAGAGTGACTTTCTCGGGGTGCCCCTCGAAGTAGCGGCGGTGAATGATTTCCACGGCGTCGCTCGTTGGTTTGCGTGCTTTCGTCGCATTCTTTCTCGGCATCTCACTCTCCCCGGTATGTGTGCTTTGCAGGGTTGCTCTCATACTTCCTCTTGCGCTGGACAGCTAAGTCGATTTGTTTGGGCGGAACAGCGCGCTCCTTGGCCAATCCGTGGGACAGGACGGCTGCCGTCCTCCCATGGAGGCCGTCGAGCCAATCCAGGACGGGGACCGTCCCATCATCGTCGTGGAAAAACGCGACTTCAATCTGCGGCATCCGTCCCCCTCTGATATGTTCGCAGTATTGCGAACAGAAGTCAAGAGGTACTTTCCACGCTAGGGAGCCACCCGGTCACGGAGTGACCGGACTACTTTCCGCGCCGGCCGGCAGATGGATCGTAAACGTGCTCCCCACGCCGATCTTGCTCTGGACCGAGACCCAGCCGCCGTGGGCCAGGGCGATGTGCTTGACGATCGCCAGGCCCAGACCCGTGCCGCCCACCGCGCGGCTCCGCCCGCGGTCCACCACGTAGAATCGCTCGAAAAGCCGCGGCAGGTGCTTGGCCTCGATCCCGTACCCTTCGTCGGCCACGGCAATCGCGATGACTCCCTCCGCCCGAGCGGCCTCGACGCGGACCGTCTTGCCGCCATCGGAGTACTTGATCGCATTGTCGATCAGGTTCACCACCGCCTGTTCGAGCAGGCCGGCATGGATGCGGGCCGTCAGCTCGGGCGGGCATGACGCAATGACCCGGCTCTGTTTTGTCTCGGCCAACGGCTGGCACCGCTGGGCGACCGCATCGAGCAGGCCTTTCAGCGGGCCCGGCTCCATCGCAATCCGCTTTTCCTCCGATTCCTTCTCAATCCGAGCGAGGCTGAGGATATCGTCGATGAGGGCCGTGAGCCGGTCGGCGTGTTGGTGAATGATCCGCAGGAAGCGCCCTGCGTTCTCCTTGTCCTCCAGGCCGCCCTCCAGCAGCGTCTCGGCGAAGCCCTTAATGGCCGTCGCCGGCGTGCGCAGCTCGTGGCTGGCATTGGCCACGAAGTCGCGCCTAACGTTCTCCAACTGCCGCAGACGGGTAACGTCCCGCAGCACGACCAGGACTCCGGCAAGCTCGTTCTCCGCGTTGCGCAGCACGTTGCTGTAACCGGTCAGGAACCGCTCCTCCCGATCGTAGATGACGATCTCCTCTTGAAGCGGCGCCGGGCTCGACAAGGCACGCTCCACAAACGCCAGAAGCGCGGGCCGGCGCAGGACCTCGTAGATGAACCGCCCGCGGGTCTTGGCCGGATCGAGCTGCAACATCTCCGCCCCGGCGTCGTTCAGATCGAGGATGCGGCCTTCGTTGTCCAGGGTGAGGACGCCTTCAGCCATGCTTCGGAGCACGGCATCCTGCTCGCTGCGCTGGCGCACGATGGTCTCGATCTGCTCGCGCAACTGCGTGGCCATGGCGTTCATCGCCTCGGCGAGCGTGGCGGCCTCCTTCGAGCCGCTCACGGGCAGCCGGTACTCCAGGTCCCCGCTCCCAAAGCGCTCGGCCCCAACGGTCATCACCTCCAGCGGCCGGCTGATCCGCCGGGCCAGGAGCCAGCTCACCGCCACGATCAGCGCCAGGGCCACGGCCGCGCCCCAGAGAATCCGCTCCTTCAGGACGCCGAGCGTCTCGTCGATCGCGGCAAGCGACACCGCCGTGCGGACCACCGCAACGGGCTTGCCGTCGCGCAGCACGGGAAAACCCACATACAAGAACTCCTCGCCCAGCGTGGGACTAGGGCGGACCGTCCAGTGGACTTCGCGGTCTTCCAGCGCGCCGGCGATTTTCGGCCGGGCGCGGTGGTCGGCCATGTGCTCGGGGTTTTCCTCCGACTCGGCCACCACCTTGCCGCTGGGAAGGATGACCGTGATGCGTATCCCGCCGGCTTTCCAAAGCCGCTTTGCCAGGGCGTCGATCTGGGCCGCCTGCTCCCGCGACGGATTCCCTTCTGGGAGCAGTCCCCCGGCCGTTTCGGCGAACATCCGCGCGTCGGCCTCCAGCGACGAGGCCACGCTTTGCCGGTGAAAATCGCGGATCCTCGCCTCGCCCTGCAGCAGCACCAAGAGGAGCAATCCCAGCGTGATGGCCACGTAGGAGGGAAAGACGAGCCAGAACAGGCGCAGTCGTTTCATCGCGATTCTTCTCGATCAGCAAGACAAAGCCCAATGGACAAGGACCAATGACTAATGACCAATGACCAAGGCCCAATGACTAATCACGTTTCGAATCCCAAGTCTTGGTCATTGGTCATTCGTCATTGGTTATTCCCTTTACCCATATCTCCCCTCCACGTACATCTCCGTATCCCGCTCCTTCGGGTTGAGGAATATCTCCAGCGTGCCGGCGTGCTCCACGATCCGGCCCAGGAGCATGAAGATGCACTCGTGGCTGGCGCGGCGGGCCTGGCCCATGTTGTGCGTGACGATCAGGATCGTGTACTTCTCCCGCAGCCCCTCGATGAGCCCTTCGATCCGCTCGATCCCCTCCGCGTCCAGCGCCGAGCAGGGCTCGTCCATGAGGATCACCCGGGGCTTCAGCGGCAAGAGCCGGGCGATGCAGAGCTTCTGCTGCTGCTCCAGCGACAGCTCGGTGGCCTTGCGGCGCAGGCGGTCCTTGACCTCGTCCCAGAGCTGCACCTCCCGCAGCGCCGATTCCACCATGGCGTCCAGCTCCTTACGGCGGAACGTCCCCCGCCGCGTGTGAATGCGGACGCCGAAAACCACGTTCTCGTAAACCGAGATCGGCAGCGGATTGGGTCGCTGGAAGACCATCCCCACCGATTTGCGCAGCTCGCTCAGGGAAACGTCCGGGTCGTAAATGTTCTTGCCCAGGATCGTGACCTCGCCGGTCGTGGTGACGTTCCCGTAGCGCTCGTTGATCCGATTGAACGACCGCAAAAGCGTCGTCTTCCCGCAGCCCGAAGGCCCGATCAGCGCCGTGATCAATCCCGGCTTCACGTTGATCGTCACGTCGCGGAGGGCCTGAAAGTCCCCGTACCACAGGTTGAGCCCGCGGGTCTGGATGCTGAAGGCGCTCGGCGATGGGTCGGACGCAAGCGGCATTAGCCGAAGTCTCCGGTGACGTAACGTTCGGTAAGCCGGTTGGCGGGCTGGGTAAAGAGGGTCTCCGTCTCGGCGACCTCGATCAGGCGCGAGGCGCTGAAAAAAGCCGTGCGGTCCGCCAGACGCCGGGCCTGCTGCACCAGGTTCGTCACCAGGACGATGGTCATCTGCCGTTTCAGCTCGCGGAGCACGTCCTCGATCTTCATCGTGGTGACCGGGTCAATGGCGATCGAGAACTCGTCCAGGCAGAGGATCTCCGGCCGGTGCGAGAGTGCCCGGGCCAGGGTGAGCCGCTGCTGCTGGCCGCCCGACAGGCGCGTGCCGAGCAGGCGCAGGCGGTCCTTCACCTCGTCCCAAAGCATCGCCTGGCGCAGGCACTTCTCCACGAGCTCGTCCAGCTCGTAGCGATCGCGCATGCCCGCCCGGCGCGGGGCGTAAGCCACGTTCTCATAAACGGAAAGGGGCAGCCCGACCGGCAGCGGAAAGACCATCCCCACGCGCCGCCGCAGCTCGTAGACGTTGCGGATCTCGAACACGTTCCGGCCGTCGATGAGCACTTCACCCGTCACCTTGGCCGACGGGATGAAGTCGATCGTCCGGTTGATGCACTTCAGGAAGGTCGTCTTGCCCGAGTTCGCCGGCCCGATGATCGCGAAGATCCGCCGCGCCGGAATATCCAGCGTGACCTCCTGCAATGCCGGCTTGGAACCGTAGGCCACGCTCAGGCTGCGGACGCGGACGTGCGTTTCCATGGGCCCTACCACTTCTTTCGCGTGCGCAGGAACACCCGCAGGGAAATCGCCGCGGCGTTGACCGCCAGCACCAGCCCGATCAGCACGACCGCGGTCGCGTACTCGATCTCCTCGGGGACGCCGTAGACCTGGGTCGAGAGCGTAAACAGGTGCATCGACAAGGCCATGCAGCGGTCGCCCAGCCCGTAGGGAAAGAACGCCGCCCAGCCGTGGTCTGCCACGGGGACGAAGAACACGGCCCCGGTGAACAGGATGGGGGCCGTCTCGCCCGCGGCCCGCGCGACCTGGAGGATCACCCCGGTGAGAATCCCGCTGATCGAATTCGGCAGCACGATCGTGCGGATCGTCTGCCAGCGGGACGCCCCCATGTTCCAGCAGGCCTCGCGGAAGGCCATCGGCACCGCGGCCAGCGCCTCCCGAGTGCTGGTGATGATCACCGGCAGCGTCATCACGGCCAGCGTGCAGGACGCCGCCAAGAGCGAGCGCCCCATGCCCGCAAAGAGCACAAACGCCCCCACGCCGAACAGGGCATGGACGATGCTCGGCACCCCCGCCAGGTTCATCACCGCCAGGTTGACGGTCCGCGTGAACCAATTGTCGCGGGCGTATTCGTTCAGGTAGATCCCGGCCAGCACGCCGACGGGGGCGGCCACCAACAGCGAGATGAGCACCAGGAAGAACGTCCCGACCAGGGGCGCCCAGATCCCGCCGGCCCGCATGTAGTCCTTCGGGTTGTCCAGAATGAAAGCGGGCGTAAGCGCCGGCCACGCCTTGACCAGCAAGTAGCCGAGAATGGCAAACACCGGCAATATGAGGAGCATCGTCACGGCGGCGAGGACCCAGCGGACCACCGCTTCGGTGATCTTCTTGCGGCGCTCGACCGGCGACGCGGCAAACAGGTCGTAGGACGGATTGCCAATCCGTCCCACCTCTGGGTCTTCAGACTTCTCGATCACGGCGAACTCCCTTTGTAGGACGGATTTTCAATCCGTCCTCCCGAGATCGACGGATTGGAAATCCGTCCTACCTCTTGGACTTCATGCCTCCCCTTCACGGCGGATTCCTTTGACCACCAGCTCCGCGATCAGATTCACGGCGAAGGTCACGGCGAAGAGCACCAGGCCGATCACAAACAGCACGCGGTAGTGTACGTCCCCCTTCACGGCTTCGCCCAGCTCCGCGGCGATGGTCGCCGTGAGCGTGCGGATCGGATCGACCAGGCTGTGAGGAATCTGCACGGCGTTGCCGGTGGCCATGAGCACGGCCATGGTCTCGCCGATCGCCCGGCCGACTCCCAAGAGCACCGCCGCCAAAAGCCCGTTCTTGGCCGCCGGAAAAAGGACCTTGTAGACGATTTCCCAGCGGCTCGCCCCGAGGGCCAGCGCCGCTTCGCGGTACGAGTCGGGCACGGCCTTCAGCGCGTCCTCGCCCACGGACACGATGATCGGCACGCTCATCAGCGCCAGGATGATCCCGCCATTGAGCAGATTGATCCCCACCGGCGCGCCGGTCGCCGCCATGATCGCCGGGCTGACGGCCATGTAGCCCACGAAGCCCCAGACGATCGACGGGATCGCCGCCAAAAGCTCGATCAGGATCTTCAGCGTCTCCTTGAGCTTGCCGCCGGCGAACTCCGAGACGTAGACCGCGGCCCCAAGCCCCAGCGGCACGGCCATGAGCATCGCCAGGCCCGTGACCGCGATCGTGCCCACCAGCATCGCCAGGATTCCATATCCGGCCCGGATCTCAGAGGTCGGCTGCCAGCGGGTGCTGGCGAAGAACTCGGCCAGGTTCAACCGGAAGTGCTCTTCCGGGCCGGCGCTCATGCCGAACAGCACCGGAGCGGCCTCGATGAAGACAAACAGGAAGATCGCGAAGACCAGTAGGATCGCGCTCCAGCCGCAGAGACGGATCAGCCCTTCGATCACCGGCTCCGCGCACCGCCGGACGGCCCGCCCGAGAATCAGTAGGTTATGCTTCAGCATATCCGCAATCAGCTTTCAGCTCTCAGCGTTCAGCAATCGCTTTCATCTTGTCCCTGATAGCTGATAGCTGATTGCTGAAAGCTACCCGTTCCCTTGAATTGGCACGTACCCTATGGCTTCGAGCACTTTCTGTCCGTCCGGCGACAGGATCCAGTCGATGTACTCCTTCACCGGTCCCTGCGGGTTTCCAATGGTGTACATCAAGAGCGGCCGGGTGATGGGATAGCGGCGGGGCGGGTCTTTCGCCCGGGCGTTCGCCGCGGTGGGGGCGATCCCCGGCTCGCCCTTGCGCCGGGAAATCCTCAGCATCTTTACTCCCGGGGCCTGATAGCCCATCCCGCTGTAGCCGATCGCGCAGGGCGTGCTGGAAATCAGGGCGATCACGTCCTTCGATCCGCTCTGGTCGATCGAGCCGAGCTTGTAGTCCCTCTTGATTTCCTTGCCGCTGCGGTCCTTCTTGTACAAGACCGCCTCGCGGAAGTAGGAGTACGTCCCCGAGCTGTTCTGGCGGTTGACGCGGATGATCTTCGTGAAGCGGCGGGAGTCCGGATCGACGCCCAGTTGCCGCCACTCGGTGATCTCGCCCCCTTCGCCGAAGATTTCCGCCAGCTCCTCGATGGAGATCGAGTCCAGCGGGTTGTCCTTGTGGGCGTAAACCGCCAGGGCGTCCAGGCCCGCGACACACTCCTCCGGCCGCTGTCCCTGTTTCGTCGTGGCCTTCTCAATTTCCGGGGGTTTCATCTTGCGGCTGCAGTCGGCGATGTCGCAGTTGCCGTCGATCAGGCTGGCGATCCCCACCCCGGAGCCGCCTCCAAGGACCTGCACGCTAATGCCGGGGTGCGTCTGGTGATACTCCTCCGCCCACGCCTGGGCGACGTTGACCATGGTGTCCGAGCCCTCGACCCGGATGACGGTCTCGCCGCCCGTCCGGCCGCAGCCGGAGGCCCACAGAGATAGCAGTCCAATCCCCAGAAGTAGGTTATGCTTCAGCATATCCTTCAGCTATCAGCTTTCAGCCATCAGCTTTCAACTATCGCGTTTCTGCCTTCTGATCGCTGACGGCTGAAAGCTGACAGCTTGAATTGCACCGGCCGCGCTGCGTCACGCCAAAGCATACCCGGCGTGACTCCGCCCGAGAAGGCCCGCCTCAGCTCGACAAGTCCGGCACGACGTACGGGGCGCGATAGACGCCCTTGACGATCTTGTTGGCCTCGTCGTTGTTCCTGATGCACTCTTTCTCCGAATCGACCTCCAGCCAAGGCCCGAGCGTGGCCGTGCCCGGGTCCTCGCCGATGTCGTCGAGGTACTTCAGAAACCGCTGGTGCACTTCCTTCCAGCAGGCGATTTGGCCGACCTGCCTGCGCTGTTCTTCGGCCGAGGCCGGCTTGCCGAGGCGGTACGAGATGTTGCCCACGTGGCAGATCGCCGTCGAGATGTGGCCTTTGAGCACCTCGGCGTTGAGGTCGTCCTGCCTACCGCTCCGCAGGGCCTTGATGAAGTTGGCGAAATGGTTCTCGTCGCGGGCGGGGAACGACTTGATCTTCTTGCCTTGGTTGTCGTAGACGTCGAGGGCCAGAGTGTACCCCCCTTCGCACTGCACCGAAACGCCGGTCGCCATGCCGTGAAAGCCGGGCATGTTCCGCGTGTAGTTCTGCGGCTTGTTCGGCGTGAGGAACTGCTTGGCCTTGGGCAGGTTGTGCAGCTCGTAAAGGATCGGCACCTCCGGGTAGTCGTAGTAGATGATCTGCGTGTTGGGCACGTTCCCCGCGTCGTTGACGAAAAACCGCCCGCCGATGGACATCGTCCGTCGCGGCAGCGTCTCGTAGCCGAGGATCCATCGGGCCACATCCACCTCGTGGACGCCCTGGTTGCACGATTCGCCGTCGCCCATGCTCCAGTCGAAGCTGCAATCGTACTGGAGGTTGTTGCGGTAGACGGGCCCCTTGGCGGCCGGGCCGCACCAGAGGTCGTAATCGACCGTGTCCGGAATCGGCAGCGGCTCTTGACGCTTGCCGATCGGCAGCCGCGGCTTGTTGGCCACGCAGGTGACGAACTGGACGCGGCCGAGGTTCCCAGCCGCAAGCCACTTGGCCAGGTCCACGTGGCCTTTCAGCGAGCGGTACTGGGTGCCGACCTGCACGAGGCGTTTGTACTTGCGGGCCGCGTTGACCATCTGGCGGCCTTCCCAGATGTAATGGGCCAGCGGCTTCTCGACGTACACGTGCTTGCCCCGCCGGCACGCCCAGATAGTGCTCAGCGCATGCCAATAGTTCATGGTGGCGTTCGACACCGCGTCGATGTCCTTGCGGTCGAACATCTCGCGCATGTCCACGTACTGGTCCGCCTTGCGCCCGTATTTCTTCTGCACGTCGGCGGCGACGCGCTGCAATCGGGCCTTGTCGGGATCGGAGACGGCCAGGATGCTCACCCCCTTCTGCGACGCAAACGAAGGGATGTGGGCCTGCGAGCCGCGGATCCCCAACCCTGCCACGCCCATGCAGATCTCCTCATTGGCCCCCAGCACCCGCGACGAAGCGAGCATAGGAAACCCAATCGCGGCCGCGGCGATGGTCGACTGCTTGACGAAATCTCGGCGCGTCAGTGGCATCTGCAAAGCTCCTGGTGGTTTAAGTCCGCGTTGGTGCGCGGCGGGCTCCTCGGCCTGCCTGGTAATCGTGCCCCTCGGCTTAACCCCATGCTGTGGCGATGTCAAGTGCCCGCGGGCCACGAGCGCGGCTCGTCCGGAGCCTCGCCGCTGGCGGGACCCATCTAGGGCATGGCATAGGCGACCGACCCCTCAACAAGCTGGGATGGTGGGCCCGGATGGCGGCAGATCCGCGTTCCCGCAGCCAAAGTGTACCACTATCGTATGGATTAGGCCCACCCTATGGAACGTAGGAACCGGCGGCCAACGCGGCCTCCCTCCCATACGTGCCGCATCGCCCCCAAAAATCGCATCCCCAGCCGAACCAGATCCTTGCTACGCCCTTCATCGTGGACTATATTAGCCCCGGAGTGGACACAGGGTCCCGTCTTCGGGGCACGGACATTCGTCG
>Ga0315280_10011860_pt1 | contig 10643 bp, 10 predicted proteins | sample YL17G06_40_MG_FD_203697 | JGI IMG/M metagenome (GOLD analysis project Ga0315280, IMG submission 203697) | Sediment microbial communities from Yellowstone Lake, YNP, Wyoming, USA - YL17G06_40 | ecosystem: Environmental > Aquatic > Freshwater > Lake > Sediment | place: USA: Wyoming | collected... | reverse complement strand
GTGTTCAATGACTCCAGAACTATCCGAATCTTCTCTTCAGCTGTCCATCGTCTACGCGTCATAGCTTACCCCTCTCAGTAGGTATCTGTTATCAGGCGTTCTCATTCTAGAGGGGTCCACACCATTCTTGATTGCGGGAGATGCTGATTACGTGCCAGTTGTCAAGGCCTCGAAGGATGAGGGAGTGTCGGTCACTTTGTACCACTCTGGTGCGATGCAGACAACTGCTGATGGGAGACAGCTCAAGAAATACAGTGACGAACTGTGGCAGGCTTGTGATGAACGGAAAGAAATCACGCAAGCCCTTGTCGATAAGGTCAAGATTTCATCAGACGAAAGGTAACACCCCTAGGCGACAGACGAAGAGGTACCAGAGCCGTGAAGTCTCTCATCATCCTCTACTCGGGGATTGGGTGAGTGACTGCCCCGTAAGGCACGACTAGAACCTTCGAGTTGCGACCAAGCCTAGTCGTCGCCTCGTCAAGTGCCTCTTGGACGCTGGACATATGCAAGAATCCCATGTTCGTTAGGTCTTGATCGAATGACGGATCGCAAACGAGTGTGAGTCCGGAGTTGTTGGTTTGAAGGAATTTCAGAATGCCAGTGGCATCTGCGACATCTTTGATCATCCCTGACCGCATCATTTCCGCATATCCCTCCACGGTAGGCCACTTGCCGGTCAAAGACGTGTGGTAAAGCTCTCTCAAGAATGGGGGGCCGAGAAGTTCCTTGCACGGTGAGGCTACGATTCGAGTTCCCCCATCTTTGACTAGCATTGAGGCATGAACGATTGTCTTCATGCACAGGTCGAGGTAGGAATGCATCGGGTTCGCGCTTGCTATGACGATGTCGGCCTTCTGCTTCAGGTGGAACGCGTAGATGCTGTGATATAGATCAAGTCCGGCTTGTTGAGCCGACACGGGTTCCCCGTGGAAGGCAGCAACAAGTTCATTTCTCGTGTTCAGCACGACATCAACGGCCACGGTCGGGCCAAGAAACCGTATCGTCTCGACCATGTCTTCCCAACAGGGGTTACCCTTGGTGACTCCAATCCTTGCGGACAGAGATGCCCCAATGACGCCATGATTGTGGAAGATCGTGCGATACCCACTCGCGCCGGGCAGTATCGTTTTCGGCCCCGACCCGTAGCCCGAGAGGAAGTGGGCAGTTATCATCCCGACCGCTATTCTGAGATCGGCCTTGGTGACCAACTTGTTGACCCAGACTGGTGTCCCCCTTGACGTTTCTCCGAGATATTCAAGCTCATTGTCGTCCCACGCGTCATGACTGACGATCTTAACCCGATTGGTTAGATCCTTACCAAACTTCTCTTGGAGCTCATCTTTGGTCATGGGCCTGTGCAGTCCGCCTGCCGCAAGAATTGCGACGCTAGAATCATCGATCCCTAACGAATTCAACTGATCAATTATCGGCTCACAGATCTGCCCTGAGGGTGTTGGTCTCGTAAAGTCGTCTGTGACAAGAACGACGGTACCTCCTCTCTTCGCCGCGGATGAAAGCCCCAAACCATCGACAGGATTGTGAAGGGCTTCGAGGACTGTTGAGTAAGCGTCCTTTGCAGCGCTGACATTTCGGGGCCTGAGGATACCGAGCAGTCTTTCCTCCGAGACGCCAAATTGGATTTCGCTATTGCCGTAGGGGACCTCCAAATTGGTCGAGCTTCATCCACCGATTCCTATATTGTTCGCCTTCACTCTTTACGACAAGCACATTGAAGGTGAAGGATCTTGGCGGCCTGGCACCCTAGTGTATCCAATAAACCTTGTCGATTTCCGAAGCCCCAAAGTGTGTTGCATGGAGGGGCACAGGACTTTCGGGTTTCTGACGCCTCGACAGTCCTAGTTAGTTGATCTGATGCTTGCCCAAGTATCTCTTCTCAATCTTTGCTGCAACAGTCCAGAGATTCCCAAGCCTTATCCTTCCGATGTGAGAGCAGAGCAGGAGGCCGTCGAATCGGTTTAACCCGTGCTTATCCTCCATCCATGTGATGAGCTCCATGAATGCGGTTCTTATGGCGTCTTCAAGGCTCCTGCCCGCGCTTGTGGTAGCTACTGACATATATTCGGAATCGTTCTCGATCCGTGGCCAGTTAATCGGATAGCCTTGCAATAGATCCGTCCTGATCTTAACTTCGGCGGGAATCTCTATCGCGGTTCCCGAGATCTCACCATCTCCTTGGGCAGCATGAACATCTCCAACGTACAGTAGTGCTCCTTTGTGGAAGGCCGGGAGATAGACTGTGCTTCCGGGCCGTATGTCCGGCAAATCCATATTACCCCCATGTCGATCCGGCAGGACAACTGAGGACATCGATTGAAGCTCCGGGTGGGGAGCGGTTCCTATAGTGCCAATCATTGGCTGATAAGGAATGGTTATGTTGTCCGAGAATGATATCAGCCCGTTTCTTATTTCATATATCTTCGGGTCCCGGGGCAGGTGCATCTCCATGAACGTGAAGAGCGGAGTCCCCGCCAGGTAGTTCTCACAGAATTCGTCAAAGCACGCAAAGCCTCGGGATATGGTTGGCTTGATCTCCTCGACCGCGACTGATATCGTGCTCCCCTTTTCCGCCCCATTCAGATATATTGGACCAACGACTGGATTCCCGAATGTAGATTCACTCGGACACCAGGGGTCGCCTTTCTTTCTTATTTTGCCCAGGTAAGTATCCTCGATCTCTAGCACCAGTGTTTCGCCTGGATCTATGCGCGCAACGGGTTCATCGTCAGGACTCAGGCTATATTTCAGCCCGACATCCTTGAAGGAAACTCTGTTCAAACGTGACACAAGCACTACCGTGGTAGGTCGCGGTAACCAGATAAGAGTTGTTAGCGGATTCTTAATGTAAATCCGAATCGTATCCCTTGTGTGCACCCTTCTCGCGACAGTCTATTCTGGAGGTATCTCAGTGAAGTTCAGCTGGATATCAATCCCCTCTCTTGCCTTGCGGTAGGCGCGGGAAACATAGTACAGAGCGGCCGCTGCGACAAACGACAACGCAAGAGTCGTTAATGCATACGGATTGGTTGGACCGCCAACCGCCGGGTTCAGTCCTGCGGCATATGTGAGGTATATGAAGAAGAAGAAGGTCACGACGCCTGTTATTGTAACTAGGGGTATTCCTCCGATCTTGTAGCGCGCGATCGGACTCATCTCGTATTGGGATTTTCGGACGAATGGAAAGACAGCTCCGGTGATTCCACCAATCGCAAGAACAATTGTGACGCACAATGTGTAGTTCAAGTTAGCGAATATTATTCCGTAGTAGAGGCTTCCTATCATTGCTATCCAAGTCAAAATCGCGATAAGCAGTATCGACTTGACCGGAGTATGATATCTGTCGCTCACGTCAGCCAGCGATGTAGGCAGGACCCTGTCGAAAGCCATCGCCATTAGACTCCTCGATTGAGATAGCCAGACAGAACCCATGATTATGGGCCCCCAGACCAAGAGTCCGATATTGACTAACACTGCAAGCACAATATTGTCCGTCAGCAGTGATGCCAAGAAGTACGGGTTCGGGATTACTGGGATCTTGAACGCGGATGGCTGCCCATACGCTAGGTAGGTTAGAGAATGAAGAAAGTCGTCGCCCACTGCTCTTACGAATGCCCAAGCAAACAAGCCGTAGAAGAATGTACAGAATATGTTGTTGCCTATTCCTCCAGCTAGCATCGAGGCTTGTGGACGCTTGATCTCTCCAGAAAAGTACATGGTGAACTGGTAGCCACTGTTTATGGTCCACGCGAATGCCATTGCACCGAGTGTAGCCCAAATAGAGGGAGCCCAGTTGAACCCAGCGGATTTTGCCGAATCAATCACGTTCTGGTAGGTTGTGTAGTGACCCATAGTTCTGTCAAAAGCCAATGCGAATTGGCTTGGTGTCGCTCCTAGAAAAAGGGCGATTGCCAGAATGGTCCCGATCATCCCTATGATCCAGAAAACGATCTGGTTCTTTAGATAGAAGCTAACGCCCACTATGAGAATCACCGCGACGTATGCAAAGAACAAGGTCCCGACAACAGTAACGTATGCCGGATTTGTAAAGACAGCCTGCGACCAGTCAACGAGGCCAAAGTTACCGGTCGTTATTCCTATGCTTATCAACGTCGAGTTTACAGCGTAGGAACATATGTACGTACCGAAACTTCCCATGATCACTGCACCGTAGACAAGCCATGTGAAGTTAGTAGAGAATCCTAGCGCGGGGTGAAGTATCCTACTGGTCCACACGTAATCACCGCCGGACCTGGGCATACTCCAGCCAAGCATGGCTAACATCACAGAATGAATGAGCATAAATGGTAGAATCAAGATCAAGGACAGCGCCTGATTTGCGCCGGGCCAGAGGTACGGGACGAACACGAACATCGTACCTACACCGGTGCCGATAGCCGTTACAGACACTGTAGTGACAAATGCATTCCAGGGAGATATAGCGCGGACTATCCCAGTTGCCTCTCTCACAAAAACCTGCTTAGGATTCATGGCACAAAACCCTGACATGAGCAATCCGGCCCCTCATCCACATCATCATTCGTTTCACTCGGCGACATAAGGCCTGTGTCAGGCTCGTTGCCTTACATGTCAGGCTCAATGTCTGACTGACCTGCGTATATAAGACTTCGCACCGATGGTCTTAAAGAGCCCCAATGATTCTGCATCGTCTAGATGCTGGGGGCAGGAGGGCAAGCTATTGATTCGACTACATTCGGGATATCTCAGCCCCCGCCAGCGTGACATATGGGGCTTGATGCGAGACGGCCTCACACAGAGCGAGATAGCTCGAAGGCTGAAAATTACCCGCCAGACCGTTCATCAACTAGTTGGAATGATCCCTGAGAAGATGGCGGCGGCTCTCAACGACGCTGCCGCACTCAACAACGTGGACCCTATTCAGCTGGACGTAAGCAAGGGCATATTGCTTGGGTGGAGCAGAGAGTTCAAGACAGAAGCGGTGATTGCGATGAATCGCGAAGGGCTTAGAGTCTGGTACAAGCACGATCTTGGAAAGTGCCAAATATGCCCCGACAGACGAGCGTGCAAGTCGACACTCCTCAGAAATGCAGAGGACCTAGGAGTGCCACTCACTTCGCAAGAGAGAAGACTTCCTCCCTTGGCGCTTTCCAACGCGGTCTTTCTGAGAGCTTTGGGACGAGAGAACACCCAGTAGCAGCTTATCTTCAAACCTAGGGATGAACAGACAGCAACACTCTGACTTCTTTCGTCGTCGGGTCTCATGGTGCGCGTCGTCGTAATTTGAAATGCTCAGGACGCTTGCTTTGTCCTCTTATGATGTGGGCCAGACTCCTCCTCAGGGCAAAACCCGAATCTGGACATTCGCAAACTCGCGATCACAGTGAAAACTTCTTCACAAGTACACACATATGTTCCTCGGACAACCCTCGTAAGAGCTCCTTGAACTCTGGGTCGTCTACGAGCCAATCCATCACGTTATCGATCTTCGACTCTTCCTCGTGCAATTGCATCGCCGTCTTCATGTCCAGCGGAGAGCCACACCGCTTGAATCTCGGGGTTGAACCGTCGTTTCACGTCAGGCCCGCGGGGCCAAATCTTCGTTTCAGACCCGTAGAGTCATGAAAGCCTGGGCCAAACAGGCCAGACCTATGTTGAACCTTTTGTTCAGAGCCCTCTCCCGGCGCTAAACCTTCTCGTCCCACAACGGAATCAATACCATTCACAGGCATTAAGAGAATCAACACACAAGGGAGACAGGGAACCGAAACCGCCCCCCGTACAAGTAAGGGAAGGGTTACTGTCACCTTGATACAAGACACAAGCTTCGATTCTGTCGGCTACGGTTTCCATAAGAGATTGTTCGGCTTTGGTTTTCGTAGATCAACAGAAAAGGCAGCTCGGTTCCGAAGCGGCTTGTCTCAGGCTACTCTGCTTGGTGTTCGTGTGTTCGTCTCCATTCGATCCTAAATCTCCTAAAGATCATGGTCTCAACGATTCTATCCTTATTCAGATTAGTCACACGAAGGTAGTAATTGGCAACGTCGAGGATTGCGCCAAGCGGTGTCATTCCATTGAATTCCGAAAAGTCAAGGGAATATTCGAACCGCTAGACTAACCGAGAATCCTGGGGAAGATGTTCGAGAGGAATCGTTTTCGGAAAGGATGGATCCTGCTATTGAGAAGCTCCGCGAGCACATAGTAGTTCGTGTTGAACTCTTCCAGATTATCGTTCCTGAACTTGTAGGTCGGGACGTCGCTCGCTGGAGGTTCCCATGATCTGTCCCAAGATTCAACCGCTCCGAAGTGTCCTCTGGCGCGGGTTCTCTCAAGAAGCGAGTCTCTGCTTGCCACAACGACAATCAGCAAACTGTCAACGTTTGGGACTTTCGTGCCCATCAAGTAGGAGCGTGTCCGATTAGTCGGAGCTGTCGTGTCAATTATGACGTTGTATTGTCGTCTCAGCAGTTCATCCCGTATGATTGCTAGCATCGAGTATAACAGTTCCTCGTCGCGTGAAGGTATCGGTTCATTGAAGAACATCTTGCGTAAGTCGTCGCCGCTGATTCTCAAGAAGTCTGGTCTGTCTTGCACCAATCTTCTGGCGAGAAGCGTCTTGCCTGAACTAGGGTACCCGGTAAGTACCAGGTTCCAAAGCGGCAAGGCGCGACCCAGCTGATCCCGCGGTCTTACTCGCTAAACGGAGAAATCCTTTGCGAGAGTGATTGCTTCTTTGTCCGCCCCTTTCATCTTGCCAAGAATCTCTGAGAGCTGAACTCTAGTGAGCGCGTTGTTGCGCAGGCATACCATGACGCCGAACTCTCCGTCCTTCGCCGCTTGCACAGCCGCAACCCCGAGGCGCGTAGCGAGTATACGATCGTAGGCGAATGGAGCACCTCCTCTTACTATGTGACCCAACACGACTGCCCGCGTTTCGATTCCGGTACGTCTCTCGATCTCCTTCGCTAGGAGTTCTCCGATTCCTCCGAGCCGGGCGTGGCCGAACTCGTCTACCTTCGTTGAATCGCCAGGGGGAGCCCCTTTCAGGCTGCATCCCTCTCCGACTACCACGACTGAGGCGGTTGCTCCTGATTCGTGTCTCTTCTTGAGGAAGGCTGAGACTTCCTGCAGATCGAATGGAACCTCGGGGATTAGGATGAGGTTTGCACCGCTTGCTACACCTGCGTACGCAGCGATCCATCCTGCCTGTCGCCCCATCACCTCAACGACCATTATCCTATCGTGCGACTCTCCAGTTGTCTGAATCCTGTCTATTGCGTCAACAGTGACGTTGACCGCTGTATCAAATCCAAACGTCACGTCTGTGGAAACTATGTCGTTGTCGATGGTCTTTGGAACACCGACGACCTTCAATCCCATCTGTGCGAGTTTTGCGGCAACGCTGAGCGTATCTTCTCCTCCCACAGCGATGACGACATCCAAGCCGATCTTCTTCGCATTCGCAAGTACCGTTTCCGCGCCTTCCTTGCGGCTGAATGGGTTGGTTCTCGTGGTGTGAAGGATGGTTCCGCCGACCTTGATAATCTCTGAAACGTCGCTCCATTTGAGGGGCTTCGTAGAAACGTCTAGGAGCCCCGCCCAGCCGTGCCTGATTCCGACTACTTCATACCCGAGCTGTTCGCTCTTTCTCACGACAGCTCTAGTGACCGCGTTTAGACCCGCGCAGTCACCGCCGCCGTTCAGGATTCCGATCTTCAATTCTGGAGCGCTTCCTCGACTGAGCGGTTCTCAATCACGAGTCTGTGTAATGCGCGAGCCATTCTAGGAGGGTCTGAGCTCTGCCACACGTTGCGCCCCACTGCAAGTCCGGTTGCACCGGCATCTAGCGCTCCTCTGACCTGTGTGAGGAAGTCAGCCTCAGTGAGTGCCTTTGGTCCGCCTGACATGAAGACCTTGGCCTTTCCGGCGGATTTGACAGCCCATTTGAATGATTCGACGTCACCTGTATACTTGATCTTGACCGCGTCAGCTCCAACCTCAAGGCCCGTCCTCGCTGCGTAGGCAACAATCTCAGGAGCGGTGTCATTCTTTATGGCCTCTCCGCGTGGATAGATCCACGCAATTGCGGCCATTTTCAGCCTGTGAGCTTCCTCTTGGATTCTACCGAACTCCTCAAGCATGATGCTTTCATGAGCGCTGCCTGCATAGATGGTATACCCGACGGCCTTCGCACCAAGCTCGGAAGCGCGCTTAACACTGCAGATTTGTCGAGCCACCGGCTCCCCCCTTACAAGATTCGTCTTCCCATTGACCTTGAGGATCAGCGGCACTCGACCGTCGTAGTACTTCTCAGCTAGCCCCTTCTGGAACACTACTCCGTTGAATTTACCGGCAACGGCAAGTTCCATTACGAAAGCAGGATCAACATTACGTTCGTTAAAGTCGGTCGGGCCATGTTCAAGCCCTTGGTCATAGGCCAAGAGGATTCCTCTCTTATTGCGCAGGAAAACTTCCATACTCATTGATTCACACCTAATCCTTGTAATATTGCTCGAGTGTCCCTCAGTCTGAGGGACAAGGAATTAAGAATTTGGAACCGTTTCCCGCACGAGCGGCGTGATCTCTTCATCCGCTGCCCAGCATAGAAGACGGCAACGGTCGCTCAGGAGCGCAGCTGATTTCGACAAATCTTAACTAATATGCTAAGCGGTCTGGTTCTCCCAGGAGGCTCTTGGGGTGACAAAGGAAGAAATCCTTGAAGGACTGAAAGAGGCCATTGTCAAGTTCGACATAGACAACATCAGGGCTCTGGCTGAGAATGCACTCAGCCAGGGAGTGAGCGCCTACGATGGTGTCATCAACGGCATGGCCAAGGGCATGGACGTTGTCGGTCAGAAATACCAACTTGGTGAGTTCTTTCTGCCTGAATTGGTGATGGCAGGCGAGACCTTCAAGGAAGGAATGAAGATATTCGGTGTGTACCTGAAGCCGTCTGAGATAGCGGCTCAAGGTCGTGTCGTGGTAGGGACCGTCGAAGGTGACCTCCACGATATTGGAAAGAACATAGTTGCGAGTATGGTGGAAGCGTCGGGATTTGAGGTTCATGACCTAGGAGTCGACGTTACTGCCGACCGTTTCTTAGCGAAAGCAAAAGAAGTCTCTGCCGACGTAGTTGCGATGTCGGCGCTGCTTTCCACTACTTTTCCACACATGAGAGAAGTAATAGACGCGGTTCGGAAAGCTCAACTTTCCTCCAAGACAATAGTTGGTGGAGCCCCCCTCAATATGGAGACGGCAAAGTCGTTGGGCGCTGACGGATATGGTAGAGACGCCGTAGAAGGCGCCAGTATCTGCAAACAATGGGCGACCTCAAGGAAACGTAAATGAACTCCTTGGGCGTCAGCGATCGAATGATAACTTTCACGAACCTCTCTATCCGCTTTCGTCTACCTATTCGTTTATTCTCGAAACTTGATGGTGTTCAATTCGATTACACTTGTCTGATACGTTAGAGAACATTCAGGACCTGGATGGCGTCGGTCCAGTAACTGCGAACAAACTTAAGGAAGCGGGCTTTGACTCTATCGAAGCGATAGCGGTCGCGCCGATCAGGGAGCTCGTCGACAAGGCAGGGCTAGAATCTTCCACGGCGATCAAGGTTGTTCGCGCTGCGCGTCAGACCATCCATGTAGACCTTCTAACAGCAAAGCAGCTCTACGATAAACGTCAATCCCTGCTCCGCCTGAGCACAGGTTCCGAGAACCTGAACAAGTTACTTGGCGGAGGTCTTGAAACTCAAGCTATGACTGAATTCATAGGAGAGTTTGGAACCGGGAAGACCCAGCTGTGCATGACGTTCTGCATCACAGCTCAGCTCCCAATAGAACAGGGTGGATTGAATGCCAAAGTCCTCTTCCTAGATAGCGAGGGAACATTCGCTCCTCAACGCATCCATCAGATGGCACAGGCGATGTCGCTTGACCCAGATAAGATCCTTGAAGGCGTCTTCATCGCGCGCACCTACAATAGCGATCATCAAGTCCTCACAATTGATCATGCCTTCAAGCTCTGCAAGGAAGAGAACATCAAACTCATCATAGTCGACTCAGTGGTGTCACATTTTAGGAGCGAATACATTGGCCGAGAGAATCTCAGTGAACGTCAGCAGAAACTCAACGCGCACCTGCATAAACTTGCACGGATCGCTCAAACACTGAATTTGGCTGTCGTCTTGACCAACCAAGTCCAAGCGAATCCTCAAGCTTTCTTCGGAGACCCCATCAGGCCGGCGGGAGGAAACATTCTCGCTCATGCGTCGACCCATCGAGTCATGCTCAAGAAAGCTTCAAGCAATCTCCGTTGCGCCCGCATCATAGACTCTCCCTGCCTTCCAGAATCTGAGACGTATTTTGCAATCACGGAGAAAGGCATCGAGGACGCGCAACCCAAGGCCCGGAGAGGAGGTTAATCTATCCCGCCTCAAAGTCTGGAGATAGTTGCTGTAGTGACACTCCGGATCAACGTCGCAAGAACATGGAAACTTGAGGGGCTCACACAGCAATCACACCGCACCAACAAAGTCGACACATGGGTATACTATTGCACATTATGCGACGAAGTCCTGCTAGTTGCACGACGATTCGTCGAGCCAAAGGGCGTACAGGCAGCCTTCGATGGAGCCTGCC
>Ga0315280_10011859_pt1 | contig 10644 bp, 6 predicted proteins | sample YL17G06_40_MG_FD_203697 | JGI IMG/M metagenome (GOLD analysis project Ga0315280, IMG submission 203697) | Sediment microbial communities from Yellowstone Lake, YNP, Wyoming, USA - YL17G06_40 | ecosystem: Environmental > Aquatic > Freshwater > Lake > Sediment | place: USA: Wyoming | collected... | reverse complement strand
CTCTCTCACTCGAACGTTCAGCGAGGCGGTGGACAGAATCATGACGGCCGCCGGCGCATCGACGCCGGGGGCGCTTGCGTTTCTGGTCGCCCTCGTCGCGGCGCTCGTGATCGGCGCCGCGCTTCGTGTCGTCGTACGGCGCGTGCTTCGCGGCGCGCAGTTCGACAACCGGGTCGATGCATGGGGATTCGCGGGCCTGGCCGACTGGTCGCCCGCCCGCAGCCCGACGCTGCTGGTGTCCCGCGTCGTGTTCTGGGTGATCGTCCTGGCCGGCCTCGCCGTCGGAGCCTCGGCGCTGGACGGCGGGCTCGCCTCCTCTCTGGTCGCAAGCGTGGGCGCCTACGTCCCGAAGGTCATCGCCGCGCTGATCGTCCTCGCCGCGGGCAGCTTCATCGCCCGGTTTGTCGCCCGAAGCGTCCTCATCACGGCCGTGAACATGCAAATCCAGTCCGCGCAGCTGTTGAGCCTGGGCGTCAAATGGCTGGTGCTCGTCTTCACGGGCGCCCTCGTCCTGGATTACCTCGGCATCGGCCGGGAACTCGTACGCATCTCGTTCTCGATCCTGATCGGCGGCATCGTCCTCGCGCTGGCGCTCGCCGTGGGGCTGGGATCGAAGGATGTCGTGAGTCGATCGTGGGAACGCAGGGAAACCGGGAAGGAGCAGGAGCCCGCCGGACAGCCGTTCCGCCACCTCTAGGCAATCGCGTAGAACAGCCCGACCGCGACCCCCACCCGGATGAGGGCCGAGAGGTGGACAGAACGTCGTTTGCACTCGTGCCACGTCCACGCCATCAGCGCCATCGACGCGATCAGGACGGCCATCCAGCCGGCCGTTGCCGCGAGGCCGAGATGCGGGCCTATTGCCTGGATCAGCCCGTTGTTCCAGATCGAACCGTAGAGAATGCACACGTGGATGACGTAGATGGTGAGCGACTCGCGTGAGAGGACCGAGACGACTCCGGGCAGCGCCGAGCGCGATCGGGTGATCCAGACGGCGAGCGACAACAGCATCAACACCGAGCCGGCCTTCGCGAGGAACAGGTTCGGACTCGTGGTCCAGAAGTCGATGTGTCCATAAGGAGCGACTGGGATGTGGTGGAGGATCGTGGCCGCGGCGACCATCCCTCCCCCTACCGCCAAAAACGCGCGGCCGGCACGGGGCGCGGGCCGCGCGACGAACCACGCGCCGAGCGCGGCGCCGGCCAGGATGTAGGCGGCCCATGGAAACAGCGGGAATAGCGAACCCGTTGCGGCGGAGAGGTAGGCGGCCAGCCCCACCGGCAGGAGCCCGGCCGCGTTCACCCGCCACGCGAGCGGCGTGAGCAGCACGATCGCTCCGGCTGCGCCGAGCGCCCAGATTCCCAGGCGGCGTCGGTCGCGCGTGAGCCAGGCCATCACCTGCAGGGCAGTCAGCGTCACAGCGACGAGTTGCAGAATGTCCACCGCCGTAAACGCCTGCCATTGTGCCGCCGTTGTCCGCCCCATCTCCGAGAGGGGACGGGTCGGAATCCGCATCGCATAGCCGAGCACCATGAACCCGGCAAACCGCGTCAGACGGCGGCGCAGCCGCAGCGAAGGTGCCTGGTAGTCGGACCAGTGGCGATCGGTCGCGAGGGTGAACGAGAACCCTGCCAGCATCAGGAATGCGCACGACGTGAGGCCGCGCAGGTACCCCCAGAAGTAGAACAGCGCTCCGCCTTGATACTCGGGGCCGAGCAGCACGCTCAGCGTGTGTCCCTGGATCATGAACACGACGGCCGCGGCGCGCGCGAGATCGACGAACAGGACGCGACCCCCGGCAGGTGTCATGGCGTATGACGTGGGCGACGAGGTCGCAAAGGCGCTCTCATGTCTCCCGCGTTTCGGGTACGGCGCGGACGCGCTCGAGACGCGCCGGGAACATTCGGACCTCGCCGCGTTCTGAACCGAGCTCGGGGCACGGCGGGGATTCGGCCGCGACTTGTTCGCGCCAGTGCTGGTAAAGGACTCCGTCAAGTTCGCCGCCGACGACCACTGCCAGAGCGGACAGGTAGAACCAGCCGAGACCCACGATAACGACGGCGCCCGTCCCGCCGTAACTGGCGCGATCGTCGACAACGTTGCGAGCATAGCAGGTGAAGGCCAGAGAAGTCACAAGCCACAGTCCGGCCGCAACAATCGATCCAGGCGTGATCCAGAGCCACGGCCCCGTGCGGTTCGGTCCGACTTGATAGACGACCGCAATGCTGACGAGGACCGGCAGAACGATCAACGGCCAAATCAGCCACGTCCCGGCGATCGCGAGGGCGTGACCGGCCCAAGCGTATCCGGCCGCCCATGCGACAGCGGCGGGTCCGACCAGGAGCAACAGAAGAGCCGTCAGGACCACTGCGGCCAGCATAGCCGTGAACGCAACGCCCAGCGCGCGGCGATTCGCCCATCGCCGGCGTTCGACCACGTCGAACGCCTCGTTCAACGCCCCCATGAGGGTGACCGCGGCCATGGAGGTGCCACAGATGGCGGCGCCGGCGCTGAACGCGACGAGGGCGTCGCTGGCTCGTGCCGCCCGGACGGTCTCCTTGTGAATGGCATCCAGGACGTCCGGCGGCGTCACTGCACTCAACACGCGCAGCAAGCTGTCAACCTGGTGCTGAACCGGACGCCGGGCGATCAAGGCGAGGAAGGCCACGAGCGCCGGAAACAACGAGAGGAAGCCGTAGAAGGCGATCTGCGCGGCAACGCCAGGACAGTTGTCCCCGGCTATTTGCGCAAGGGTGCGCCCGACCGTGTCTGCCCAGCCGAGCCGCGGGTGGAAGTACGCAGAGAACGCGCCACGAGGCCGCTTCCTCGCCTTTGGGGACGCCGGGCAGGTTCTGGGAGTGATCTGCGTGCGGATCTGTGCCTCCGTCGCCGGTGATTCCGCTCCTGTGTGGTGCGTCGCGCGAGTTTATGCGGGAAAACGGCAGAGCACTATCAGGTCAAGACCTGATTCTCGCGTCGTTTCCCTGTACACGCCGCCGGGATTCCACCCTCGAACCGTCACTCATGCTGCCGGGCGTCGCGACCCGGCGTGGGAGACCGCAACGCGGCCACCCGGACGCTGTCCGGCGCAGCCTCGGACGGCTGCGCCGCGGCGGGCTCGAGTCGCGCGGCGGCGAACACGAAGGTCCAGGCGGGCGGGGTTGCCTCGTTGCGCATGTAGGTCTCGCGCTTCGCCAGCACGCCGGCCAGGTACTCTTCTCCCGCGCCGCGGCGCGCGGCGACGATGCCTTCGTGGTACGCACGAATCGCCAGATTGAGATCGCCACGAGCCTGGCCAAGCAACCGCAGCAGCCAGAACGTCGCGACACGCGTTGCCGTCCACGGGTTGAAGTAGTCCTGTTCGTCCATGGTGAAATCGGCGGCGCCGTCCCGCGCGAGTCGGGCCAGCGTTCTGCGGCACGAATCGGAGGCTTGGGCGAGCCCGAGATCGCGGTTGCCCGTGGGACTGGTGTTCACCGCGGCATGTTCGAACCACGATTCGACCATGATGATCGCCCCGATGGTGTCGGAGAGCCGCCGATCCGGGATGCCAAAGCGCGCCGCGCCGGCGTATTGGGCGACCCACGCGTCGACCATCCGAAGGATTGCGATCGCGCGTACTGGCGACGGGATGCCATCCCAATCGGCCGTGTCCATGCCGCGCCACGTCGCCGGCCCATCGAGGATGCGCGAATAGCGCCGAAACATGCGTGTGAGCCCCACCTGTCGGAACGGTTCGGGCACCGTGTTCCAGTCGTCGAAGCGCATCGTGCGCCAAAGTGTCCAGTCGGATTGCACACGCCATGCGGGAACGACGACCCACTGTTTCTGCCATCCCCGCGTCACGGTCAGAGTCACGGGTGTCTGGTCGCACACCGACTCGAATGCGGAGCGTGGCAGACGCGAGGGAGGCGGGCTTTCCCCCGTCCACGCCAGGTAGTGCGGCGCGGCCAGCGCCGCCCAGGCGGCGGTCAGCAGCGCGCACGCGAATGCACGGCTCCGCAGAATATGCATGCTTTCAGCGTACGCGGTGGCGCGGCGAGACTGTATCCGGCCGGTACGTGATTATCGGAACGATCTGACGGCAAGATGCGGCCCGCGGCCGACAAGGAGAAGGAACTCGGCCGCGGGCCGGCGCCGGCGGTGCGGGCGCACGAAGGCACGGACGACACAGGGGGCATCCGCCGCCCGCTCTTCAAGAGTACGACCGCCCCGAACGCGTTTCCATCCGGTCGCGACCGGATATCCGCCGGGGTCCCGCCGGGTCGCGGGGTTGCTTGAGCCCGGTCGGCGTGCGACACTGGCCTGAGCCCGCGCAACCGCTGGATTGCGCGCGTGCAGCGGCCAGGGGCCGCCGCCGACGCCTCGTGCGCCCCCTGCGTGGCTGCCAGATCGTCCCCGTCGTCATCGCTGGGTATGACTGGCGATCGTCCTCGAGATCCATTGATGAGCACCGGGAGCTTCACCTCGAAACGCGCCTTCTGGACAGCACGCGCCAGGAGCTGGGCGGAGGCCGACAGGCTGTCGCGTCACGAAGACAAACTCATCCTGATGCTGACGCTGGTCATCGGCGCGGTCGTCGGTCTGGTGGTCGTCGCCTTCATCCTGCTGACCGAGCGCCTGGGAGCGCACCTGTACCCGGCGGAAGGCGCCGCCTGGCGCCGCCTGCTTTTCCCCACTGCCGGCGCCGTCGTCACGGGCTGGCTGCTCACCCGGTACTTCCCGAACGCGCGCGGAAGCGGCATTCCCCAGACGAAGGTCGCGCTGTTCCTGCGCAACGGCCGCATCCTGTTCCGCACGGTGCTTGGCAAGTTCGGGTGCTCGTCGGTGTCACTCGCCAGCGGCATCGCGCTCGGCCGGGAAGGACCGGCCGTGCAGGTCGGCGCCGGCATCGCGTCGGTCCTCGGGCGCTGGCTCGGCCTGCCGTCGAACCGGGTGAAGGACCTCGTCCCGATCGGGTCGGCCGCCGCCCTCGCCGCGGCGTTCAACACACCGATCGCCGCCATTCTCTTCACGCTCGAGGAAGTGCTCGGCAACCTGCACGCCCCCGTCCTCGGCGGCATCGTCCTGAGCTCGGCGACCTCCTGGGTGGTGCTCCACCTGCTGATGGGCGACGAACCACTGTTCCATGTGCCCACCTACCAGATGGTCCATCCGTTCGAGTTCGGCATCTACGCGATCCTCGGCGTCGCCGGTGGCCTCGTCTCGGTGGCCTTCGTGAAGATCCTCCTGGGCATGCGCAACCGGTTCCTGCGTATGCCTGGCCGCACCGTGTGGCTGCAACCCGCGGTCGGCGGCCTGCTGGTCGGGCTCTTCGGCTGGTGGGTCCCGCAGGTGCTCGGCGTCGGTTACGTGCATGTCGGTGCCGCGTTGAACGGCAGGATGGCCCTGAGCCTGATGGCTCTGCTGCTGGTCCTCAAGTTGTTCGCCACCGCGACGTGCTACGCGTCGTGCAACGCCGGCGGCATTTTCGGTCCGAGCCTCTTCATCGGTGCGATGCTTGGCGGCACCGTCGGAACCGTGGCACACGGGATGCTGCCGGACTACACCGGCGGTGCGGGTGCATATGCCCTTGTCGGCATGGGCACGGCGTTTGCGGGCATCATTCGCGCTCCGCTGACGTCGGTGATCATGATCTTCGAGATCACGCGCGACTATTCGATCATCGTGCCGGTGATGATCGCCAATCTGGTGGCCTACTTCATCTCGCGGCGCTTCCAGCCCGAGCCGATCTACGAAGCCTTGCTGCACCAGGAGGGAATTCACCTTCCGCCCGGGCGCATCGAAGCGGGGACCACGCCCGTTCTTGGCGCGATGCAACCGGTGGTTCACGTGCTCTCGGCCGACGATCGGATCCCTGCGAGCGTCACCGCGCTTCGCGGGACCCTCGCGTCGACCACGCCGGCCGCCGACGCGCACGCGCCGCGCGCCTGGCCGGTTCTCGATGGAAACAGCTTCGTGGGGATGCTGACCGAAGTCGATATCGCACGAGGTGCCAGAGATCGTGCCGGAGCCACGCTGCGCGATATTCTGCCCGCGCGAAATCTCCAGGGCCACATCACAGCGGAAACGTTCCCTCACGTGCACGCGGATCAGCCGGTGGAGGCCGCCATGCGGCGGATGGCCAGGACCGGTCTCGACGTCCTTCCGGTCGTGGACCGCGGCAATCCGCGAGCGTTGCTGGGAACGATTTCGATGAACGACATCCTGAAGGCGTTCGCGCGGGAAGCAGACGACAGCGCCGTGGTGGCCAGCCGCGCCGAAACGGCCAGGCCGGCGGCCCTGCTCGCCACCATCGTCGTCGTGCTGGTCGGGTCGTTCATTCTGATGGGTTTCCTGACCCGCTACTATCACGTGCAGCGCCAGACCACCGCGAAGCACTTCATGGAGAACGGGAACGAACTGCTCCGCCAGAATCGCACCGTGGAAGCCATCCAGCAGTACCGGAACGCCGTGTCTCTGACGCATTCGAACGAGGACAGGCTGACGCTCGCCCTGGCGTTGATGCAGGCGGACATGCTCGACGACGCCCGCGTCTACCTGGGGGAGTTCCACCGTGCCGCGCCGCGCGACGGACGAGCCGATCTCGCGCTGGCCCGAATCGCAGCCAGGCAGGGACGTATCTCCGACGCCGTCCTCTTCTACCGCGACGCGACATCGGCTGTCTGGCCGGACAAGACGCAGGAACAGCAGATAGATGCGGAGTTCGAGCTCGTCGATTTCCTTCAGAAGACCGGAGCGTCCAAGCAGGCCCTGGCCGATCTTCTGAGCCTCGCCGACCGAGTCAAGGACGGGCCGGTACGCATTCGAATCGCAGGCCGGATGCTCGCGCTGGGCGCCCCGTCCGAGGCGGCCGATCTGTTCCGGCAGGTGATTCACGATGCGCCCGCCGCCGCATACGCCGGCCTGGGGCAGGCCGATTTCGCGCAGGCGCAGTACCCGGCCGCACGTGACGCGCTACGGACCGCGCATCGGCTGAATCCGGATGATTCGGAGGTGGACCAACGGTTGGCCCTCGTCGACAAGATCCTCGCGTTGGATCCGACGCTGCGCGGACTCGGTTCCGTGGAGCGGCACTCCCGCAGTCTGAAGCTGCTCGAGGGCAGTTTGGGCGCGCTCGAACAGTGCATCGCCGTCGAGGGATCGCCAACCGGCGCTGTCAAAGACGCGATCGACAAGGCGCACGCGGTGCTGTCCGCCCGGCGACGTCCGCGCTCGTTCGGCGACGCCGCCGAGGCGAACATCGCCCTGGCGGAACAGCTCTGGGCGGGCCACGAGCAGTCGTGCAGGGATGCTCCCGTCGACGAAGCCCTGCGCCGCGTCCTCGCTCACCTGTCGCAGTGATGTGCTCGTGAAATCCACTGCGGACAGGCCGTCGGGCGCCCGCGCCCCAGGGGGTCGTGGATGTTTGTCTTTCCCCGCTGGCAGAGCATCGTCGACTTCGTCGTCCTGACGGCGGCGCTGTACGCCGTCCTGCAGTGGGCCACGCAAGCCCGTGCCGTCCGCGTCGTGTTGGCGATCGTCGCGCTGCTGGCAGGCGCCCTGGTCGCGCGCGCGCACTCTCTCGCAATCACGAGCCTCGTCCTGGAAGCCGCAGCCGTCCTGGTTGTCGGAGCCCTGTTCATCGTGTTCCAGGCAGAGGTCCGACGGGCGCTCACCCGCCTCGACACCACGTTTCTGCTCGCCCCACACCGGGCGCGGCCGCTCGACCGGGAAGCAGCGGCGATTGCAGAAGCGGCGTTCTCGCTCGCGCGCCATCGCACCGGCGCGTTGATCGTTCTCACTCGCGAAGACCCGATCGGAGAACTCACGGAGGGAGGCGTGATCCTGCGCGCTGATCTCTCGCGAGCCCTCCTCGAATCGATCTTCCAGAAAGACTCGCCCCTCCACGACGGAGCGGTCATCATCGAGGGTGAGCGCCTGAGCCGCGCGTGTGCGCTGCTGCCGCTGTCGCGACGCAACGACGTGCCGCAGGACTTCGGGACCCGCCATCGTGCCGCCGCCGGCCTGGCGGAGCGGTGCGACGCCTGCGGTACCGGCGCGAGCCGAATCCCGACCATTGACGCGTTATCGCTGACGCGCACCGGCCGGCACCCACCGACATGTTCGCGACCGCACGCCCTCGAGCGACGGCAGGCAACCAGGTTGGAACGCGTCACGTGCCCCCCAGCGAAGGGGACGCATAATGGAATTTGGGTGTTCACCAGATCGGGCGTGTCGATTTGCCGGAGGAGCGCTTGATGCCGCTCTCCTTCATCGCACGGTACTCGGTGGCGGTGCTCCTGGTCACGGCCGCCCTGCTGGTCAGCCTCGTCGCGTATCCGGTTCTCCGCGCCCTTCCCGGCACCCTGTTCCTCGCCGCCGTCGTCGTCGTCGCCTGGCGCGTGGGGCTCGGGCCCGCCCTGCTCGCGACGGTCCAATCGGCGCTGGCTGTCGACTACTTCTTCGTGCCGCCGCTCTACACCATTGAACTGAACGAGGACCACCTCGCACGCCTGCTCACGTTCGTCAGCGTGGCGCTGTTCATCAGCTGGCTGAACGAATCGCTGAAACGGGAGCGCATCCGTGCAGAACTGAAGACGGCCGACGCCCGGCACGAGCTGCTGGAACGCACGCGTGTCGAGGAGGTGCTCCGCAGGAGCGAGGCGATCGCGCGCCTGCAGCACGAAGAGATCGCATCGATCTACCGGTCCGCACCGATCGGGCTGTGCGTTCTGGATCCGGATCTGCGGATCGCACGCTGCAACGAGCGGTTTGCCGAGATGATCGGAACGCCCGCCGACAACCTTTGCGGGCGGCAGCTGCGGGACGTGTTTCCAGGTCTCGTGCCGCCCGGTGAGAGGCTGGCGAAGGTGCTCGACGACGGAGAGGCGATCGTCAACCTCGAAGTGAGCGGAGAACCACCCGCCCGTCCCGACGTCAGCTGCACCTGGGTACAGAGCTGGTCGCCGCTGCTCGGCCGCGACGGCCAGGTCAGCGGCATCAACGTCGTGGTGGAGGACGTGACGGACTCGAGGCGGATCGAAAAGGAATTGCGGAGGGCCAGCCGGATGAAGGACGAGTTCCTGTCGACGCTCTCGCACGAGCTGCGCACGCCGTTGAACGCGATCCTCGGCTGGTCGCAGATGCTTCTCAACCACAACGTGCAGGAGGGCGGGGTGGGACGCGCCCTGGAAGCCATCAATCGCGCGGCACGCACGCAGACGGTGCTCGTCAACGACGTGCTCGATCTGTCGCGTATCGTCAGCGGAAAGATGGCGATCACGCACGCGCCGGTCGACATTGCCCGCGTCGTTGAGGCCGCCACCCACACTGTCCGCGCGCAGGCGGAACAGAAAGGGATCCGCCTGACAGCGAACGTGGGTTGTCACGCGATGATTCGCGGCGATCCCGACCGGCTCCAGCAGGTGTTGTGGAACTTGCTGTCGAACGCCATCAAGTTCACGCCGGCCGGGGGCGAGGTGACCGTCGATGCGGAGGCAAGGGCCGCCGAGGTCGAGGTGCGCGTGCGCGACACGGGCCCGGGCATCTCCGCCGACTTCCTGGCGCACCTTTTCGAACCGTTCAGCCAGGCGGACAGTTCCGCCGCACGTGAGCACGGCGGTCTCGGATTGGGCCTCGCGATCGTCAAGCACGTGGTCGACATGCATCATGGCAGCGTGAGAGCGGAGAGCCTCGGCCCCGGGCGGGGTGCGACGTTCACCGTGACGCTGCCGACGGCGCAAACCGATGACGGGCGGAGGAAGCCGCGCCGGACCGGTGCGGTGCGTCCTGACGACCAAGCGGGCAGGTCGCTGGCCGGCCTGCGCATCCTGGTGGTAGACGACGATCCGAACTGCAAACCTGTCATTCCCGCCGACCTCGTCGAGGTAGTCGCAGACGTGGCGGGCCTGCCCGGGCGAGGATCGCAGGCGCCGTGTGTCCCTGCCCGCAGCGACGCTCATTGACGCATCAGCTATTCACGCGCCGACCTCGCTTGGCCGCCACGACGATCTCCGAGCTGACCCCGAAGGCGACGATCGTCTGCGGGTACTCGACGCCCCAGCAACCGCCGGAGAGGTAATCAGCCGCGTGCAGGGGCCGACATCCACCGACCAGCAACGGATTGCGACGCTGCAGCCACGTCCACGCGGCGGTAACCAGGCGTGCGAAGCCCCGGCTGCCGCTTGTCAGCGTCACGACGCACAGCAGACCGTCGTCGGTCAGGATGCGGTGCGCTTCCGCCAGGACGTCACGAATGGCGCGGTCCGAGAGCAGATCGAGCACGTAAGTCGCGACGAATCGGTCGTGACAGGCGTCGGGCTCGCCCGACCGCGCCGAGCCGCCGGTCAGCCGGACGTTCACGCGCCCGGCCCATGGCCGAAGTCGCTCGGTCGTCAGGCGCACCATCGTCGCGCTGACATCGACGGCCGTGTAGCGAGATCCGGCGGACAGCACGTTCGCGAGGAGCCGAGCCGCCAGCCGGCCCGTGCCGCAGCCCAACTCGAACACGGACTGCGCCGCCTCGAAGCGCGAGCGGGCGACAAGCGCGCTGACCGCGCGGTCCTCGTAGAAACGCTGCGTGTCGAGCCAGGACCCGAGACGATCATAGAATCGCCTCGCCTGAGCGGGGCTGAGCGTACGGTCGCCGTCGGAATCGATCAA
>Ga0315280_10011858_pt1 | contig 10645 bp, 11 predicted proteins | sample YL17G06_40_MG_FD_203697 | JGI IMG/M metagenome (GOLD analysis project Ga0315280, IMG submission 203697) | Sediment microbial communities from Yellowstone Lake, YNP, Wyoming, USA - YL17G06_40 | ecosystem: Environmental > Aquatic > Freshwater > Lake > Sediment | place: USA: Wyoming | collected... | reverse complement strand
TTTCTTCAAAAGACCCTCTACCGAAACTGAAAGCCACGATAATCCCTTTTGTTTGCTTTCTTCGCCTTATTGCCGTTTCAAAATTATCAATTACGTTTCTGCCTATATCGTCCGACTGTTTGACTTGGATAGGATGCCCTTCGAAGGTGAAACCGTCAATTCCCATATCTGAACTTTTGCGTGCTGAAACTCTTCCAAATAAACGTTGAACGACCCAATTCTGAAACTCGAAAGGTGGAAGTTTTCTAAGGTCTTCCTCTGAGAAAGGCATTCCCATAATGTTAGGCAAAACATGAAGTTTTCGCATTCTGTTAGCCATAAGATTACAAGCTGTTGGAGAAACATCAATTCCTATCCATTGTCTTCCGAGTTTGTGAGCCACAACAATAGCTGTTCCACAACCACAGAACGGGTCTAAAACAATATCCATAGGCTTAGAAGATGCGTTTATTATTCTGTCTAAGAGTGTCTCGGGTTTCTGAGTTGGATAACCGAGCCTTTCTTTCGATTGAGAATGGATAGGGGTGATGTCAGACCAGAGGTTTTGAAGGGGTTGCCCTTTGTTCCCTTCTAGGTAGACCTTCCGACGGATAACTCCATTCTTTTGCTTCGGAAAGATTAGCCTACCCTCTGCGTCGATTTTCTTCATAACCTCAAGCGAAACTTTCCAGCCATTAGCGGGGGGTCTGAAACCTTTGTACTCGTAAGTGAGATTTGGTCTAGGATGAGGGCTTGCCAAGTCGCTCGACATATACCTTCGACCCTTATCATCCACGTTTCGATACCATTTCTCGACATATTCTTTGGAGAACGGAACATACTGTCGATTCCAAGTGAATATGGGTGATTTGGCAAAATATAGAATGTGGTCGGTGATATTCCCAAAATTCTTTGGGTCGTTGTGGGATGATGTTCTTTGCCAAATTATCTCGCTTCGGAAATTCGATTCACCAAAGATTTGCTCCATTAGAACACGAAGGTGATGAACTGCGTGCCAATCGCAATGAAGATACATCGAGCCTGTTTTTTTGATAACCCGATAGCAATGCTCTACCTTTTCTTTCATCCATAGAACATAATTCTCGATTCCGCCTTTCCATCGGTCTTCAAAAGCCCGTTTCTCATAGCCATCCTTCCAAAGCACTTCGTAACTCTTATTGGAAAAGAAAGGCGGGTCTGCATAAATCAAATCTACGCACTCATTAGGAAACTTAGCCATGACCTCTTTACAATCGCCACAATAGATAGTGTTAGGTCTGAAATACGGAATTGTCAAGGTCAATTCCTTGAATAACTACGGGTTAGAAAGTCTTTTAAGTTTATCCCGATTCTGTCTTTGAGCCAGTTTTTGGTTTTGCAGAAAAGTTATAGCCGAACCGTTAGAGACTCGATGGCGGCATTATCACTATTTCAAGATTCTTGTGGCAAGGTCTTCGCATTGCTTTCCAATATCTGCGATTTTAGAAGCGTCGTTTGGGTCTCGAGCGGCTACGCTTATTGACCCCTTATAATCCAGTCCAAACAGACCTGCGATTGACTTGAAGTAATCTTCAACTTTTCCTCGGGAAGCAACACCATCAGCCCCAGCAACCTGCCCAACGACCACACTTGCGAATCTTTTCCCGTTGATTTTGCCGTAGAGAGGATACATACGGTGGATGAAGTTCATGGCTGACCCCGTAGGAGCATCCATATAATCTGGAGAACCTAACACAACAACGTCAGCGGAAAGCATCTTGTCGTAGATTCCCTGCATATCATCTTTTATATGACATGCATTTGTCTTTTCGCATACTAAACAGCCATCGCACATCTTGATGTTCCTGTCTCTAAGCGTAAACAACTCGGTTTTGCCACCACGTTTCTCAGTTGCCCTCATCAACTCTCTCATCAACCATTCAGTATTCCCCTTCCTCGGACTACCGCATATCCCAAGTATCTTCAAGTTCAACTCCTCATTATCTGTTAGAGGGGTTTACATATAAATCTAAGCACAAACCCGCAGACTTGGGTTTTGCGGAAAAGTTATAGCTGAACCAGAAGTAACTGTTCAAATTGGTGTCAGGAATGGTTGACATAACAGGGATTTCAGCCATTGTTGCAGCAGCAGGTGTGATAATAGGTGTCGTCCTGACTGTTTTGGAACTTGGACATCTTCGTGGGCAAAGACAGACAGACCTTCTGGTTAGAATAGCCCCATGGCTCAATATGAGTAGCATTGAATTGCAGCAGGCAGCCATACGGGTCCTGAACACAGAGTATAAGGACTATGATGACTTTCTCAAGATGTATGGGCAACTTCATTCAGAGAAACCAGAGCAAATGGCAATCCTGTCAATTCTCAATTATCTGGAAGGAATGGGCATTCTGGTGAGAAGAAAGCTTGTTGATGCAGACTTCGTCTATGATTTTTGGAGTGGAGATATTCCCACGCTATGGGAGAAAGTGAAGCCTATCGTAGAAGGGGAGAGAAAAAAATGGAACTACCCCCTACTTCTTAATGCTGAATATCTCTACAACGAGATAAAGAAGAGAGAGCAACGAAAATAGAAGACACTTCTATCAGTCCTTTTTAAGCCAATTTGTGGTTTTGCAGAAAAGTTATAGCCGAATCAGGAGAACTCTAGGGCGGTGTCAAGATTGTCATATACTGGTCAAGCACCACCGCTTAACAGCGAAGAGATTGAATCAATGCTCAAAGGGAACCACTATTTGAGGATTTGCACCCACAACAGAGACGGAACCATACACGCCATGCCCGTTGCCTATAGATACTTAAACGGTCAAATACTGATTATGTCCCTCATCAAAAGCCGAAAAACCAGAAACATTGAAACAAGCAATGACGTTACCGTGCTGGTTGATACCCCAGACCCATTGAGAGGCATTCTCATCTACGGCAAAGCAGAAATAGACTACGACAATGTCTACGAACAGGCTCTTAGAATTAATGAAACCAGCCCCGCTTTCATGGGCTTGCCAAAAGAAAAGTTGGAGCGTATCACCAAAGCCTGTGTAGATACGTTCAAGAGTGTGATAGTAAGAGTCACTCCGAAACACTTCATAACATTTGACTACAGCAAAGATGAAGTGTGGAACAATTTCGTCAAAACCTACCTTCAAGAATAAGAGAAGAATGGAAAGAACCAAAGATACTGACAAAAACCAAATGAAGCATGGACTGGCTACAGTTTTTCTGTTCTACGCTTTCGAAATATTCTTTATGAGCCAGTCTGACCCTCTATTGCTTAGAAGAAAACGGTCATGTGAAGACGGACTTCGGGAGACATCGTCACTCGTCATTCTAAGCCAGTTTGACCCGTCTATTCTACCGTATATCAGTCATGGAGCGAAAAGCGAGAAAATTGCCGCTACTTCTCCCGTATATCCCCTTTTTTCTCGGTCATTACACGTGTTGGTTATTGTTTGGTCAACCCTTGAGAAGGGCGCGTGGCATTGGAAACGTTTATAAGTATGAAGGAGTTGTCATATGAATAATGTTTCATGTGAGCTGACGCGGAATGAAGCGAGGGCTATCAGAAACGTGCTACGTGTTTTTCAAGGTTCTGGCAAATCCTACAAGGCTGGCTATTCTGGAAGTTTTGCGTGATAAGCCAAGGAGTGTAACTGAACTCGCAAGAAGCTTGAAGCAGGAACAGAGCATGATTTCTCATAACCTTAAGCCTTTGGAAAAATGCAGATTTGTCTTCTCGGAAAGGAAGGAAAAACAGCGTATCTATTCGCTGAACAAAGAAACCGTGGAACCTCTGTTCAGACTGTTTGACTATCATGCCCAGAAATACTGTCCGACGCGCGGAAAATGTCTTACCGAAAAAGACCTCAGAGAGAAGAGAAAGAAGCAAGCTTCCAGTCAACTCCACGTGACTCATGAATGACAATGGAGGTGATTGTATGAGTAAAGGTAAGGTGAAGACCACGACGTGTCCTGAATGTGGGTGGACTGTGAAATCGCCGTGGGGAGAGAACGACGTAGTAGATCATGTTGTGCTGCACGCGAAGAACCATCATCCAGAATTTTTGAAGCACAGCAAAGAAGATCTCAAAAAGATGATAAAGGATGCATAGACACGTTGCACACATGATGTTTGAGCCTAGTAGTTGTATTGAAGGAAATCCGTAAAGGAGGTGAAAAGAGAATGGGAGAATATGAAGATACGTTAAAGGATATTCAGAAGAGCCTAGGTATTGTTCCTGGCTTCATGAAAGCACTGCCACAGGATGTTCTTATACACGATTGGCCTCTCTTCAAGAAGTACACCCTTGGAGAGAGCAAGATACCAGCTAAGTATAGGGAGCTTATGGGTTTGGCGGTAGCGGCTAACATAAAATGCCCGTATTGCCAGCTCTTCCACAAGAGTGCAGCCCAACTGTACGGGGCCACAGCAGATGAATTTGCTGAGATTGCGTTTTTGGCCAGCTACACATCTAGGTGGAGCGCCATGATTCACGCCCAAAACTACTCCTACGAGACCTTCGCTAAAGAAACAGAACAAATAGGTCAGTACCTAAGCAAGTCCTCAAAGAAGTAAGACCGATCTAAATTGAAAAACACTATCTTCTTCTTTTTTTAGCTATGTTTAGACAAAACGAAAACTCTATCTCGCGCGCGCTAGTGATTTTTCATTTTGCTGTTTTTGCGTTTGTGGTTGGCTATTCTCTTCGTTCATCGGTTTCACCTTTGTTACTTATATTGACTGACTTCATAATTTATCGTTTTGCGGACGAGGAGACAATATGCCTTTTCGGAGTTGGACTGAGGGGAGTCCTCATCCCTAAAGGGTTATTGGAGAGTGATGAGAAAGGCTTATGTCTCCGAGGATTTTGGTGATTGTTGTCTTGGTCTTTTGAAAGTTTTGAACAAACCTCTGAAGTTAAACAAAGAACTTTTCTGATTAGCTTGCTGCTAGCTAGAGAAGGTCAAGGTAAGCGCGGAGGACAGCGAGCTCCGATACCTCCTGATATCAGGAAAACCAATAGGTGAACCGGTAGCCTGGCTTGGACCTATCGTCATGAACACCCGAGAAGAACTGAAAAATGCCTTCGACGAACTCGAGCAAGGCACGTTTCTGAAAAATACAGGAGCAAACAGAAACCCGCCCGAACTACACTCCACATTCTACAAGCCTTAGTCAGGACTATGCATCAATCAACTCAGACTCGAGCCTCAGGAAAGCCACGGAACCGGACCCGAGGTGACGACTCAAAATGGGCTGCATCATCGAAATCATACCCAAAGATGGCCACGAACAGACCTCACGCTTGCACCTCCGATAAGCTCCGTCGTTAACGCTGCCTTTGCCGGAAAAAGAGCAAGGTTCAAGAGCAAGGCAAGATTCAGCTATGTGTGGTGACATAGTCAACCTTGGATGCTGGATGGCAAGATCTCACCGAGTCTTCGTTCGGTGAACGGGACACTGATGTTCTGAACCTGATAAGCCAAGAGGCTTTAACTAGGTTCACCTTCGATGGGCTGAAGAGGAGACTAGGCCTCCACCCTGAGACCCTGTCCAGAATTCTCAACAGGCTGGAACAGGAAGGCATCGTGGAAAAGGGGCCCGGAGGCTACACGGTCACATCGAAAATCAACCAGTTCCCAACGTTACATCCCATCGGTAACGATGAGCTTCGGATGTCTCTATTGCAGACACTTATTCCATCCAAAGTACCGGTGGAACAGCTTGTCCAGAATTTGAAAGGCAAATGGTTCGGCCTGCTGCGTTGGCTGGGCTGCACCGAAAGCGAAGAGGGGACAACCCTGAAGTGGATAACCGAAGACGGCGGCATCCAAGTTAACGCAAACATTCTGGAACCTGCTCTGACGATAGAGGCCAAGTTTCTCCGAGACAAGGATGTTGACATGGCTCTGAAAGCCTCTTACCAGCTGATGGCTTACATAGGCAAGTTGTGCTCAAGCTCGCAACTTCTCAGGCGCGTAGCTTACTTGGGCGACTATGACCTGCACCTGATGCCCGCATAGTCCGTGACCGACTTAGGTCTTTTCTCAGTCAACAAATACAACGCTGCCATCTACTTATTCGAGGTGAATAAGAATGAGTAACCAAACTAGCTCCTTACAGGTATTGAAGTCACTTTCCGACGCTACAAGCGAACTCGTTCAGAAACTCTCGCCTTCCATCGTGAGCGTGAACACAAGAATGACCAGAGGCACCGGCGCAGTCCTAACCCCGGACGGATACATAGTAACGTGCAACCACGTTCTCGGCAGAAGCGCCTCCGTTCGAATCGGTCTCGGAGAAAAAACCTTTGAAGCCAAAGCTGTTGGGTTTGATCCCTACTCTGACGTGGCGCTGCTGAAGGCAGAAGACGGACGCTTCAAACCCTTAGAACTCGGCGATTCCGACAAGCTCAACACAGGCCAGTTCGTCCTCGCACTAGCTAACCCCTTCAACAGACAGCCAACCGCTACAACAGGTATAATCACCAGCGTGGGTGCCACGCTTAGAGGCTGGAGAGGAACCGCCATGGAAGACGTGATAGCAACCGACGCTAGACTCAACCCAGGCTTCTCAGGTGGACCCCTAATAGACGTTTCCGGCAAGATGATAGGCCTAAACACAGCCTATGTATGGTCCAGAGGCATAGCCATCCCAGCGAACAAAGTGAAAAACATCGCCGACAGGCTCATGACCGGAGGAAAACTGAAACGGGCATACTTGGGCATTGTGTCCAACACTGTTTCAATCCCTCAAGAAATCGCAAGCCAAGCACACATAGACCAGGAATCAGGCGTCATGATATTCCAGGTCGAACAAGGTGCCCCCGCTAAGAGAGCCGGCCTAACCATGGGCGACGTCATAGTAAAGTTCAACCAGAAGCCTGTAACAACCTTCTACGACCTACCGCGACTCCTAACCGAAGACGTCATAGACAAAAAAACGACATTGTCAATCCTCCGCGGAGAAAAACTCATCGACCTCACAATAACACCCACCCAAGCAGAGAGTGAAGACGATGATTGAAAGATTCCCCGCAATCCTCGACGTCCAACCCGAACCTCTCCCACCGCCCCGACCACTAAAACCGTTCCCCACACCCATCCCACAAATCCCTGTCTGAGTACTCTGACACAAGGTCTCAAAACCCAACACTTACATACCACCTCCTACATTTTTTTACCAAAGGCAACGGTGTTTTTCATGGCTAAGACTGAAACGATAAGACAGAAGGTACTCATCCCCGCTACGCCAGCGGACGTGTACGAAGCCTTCATCGACCCGAAAAAACATTCCAAATTCACCGGCAGCAAGGCCACAATCGACCCAAAAGTCGGAGGACAATTCACAGCATGGGATGGGTACATCTCAGGAAAAAACCTGGAACTGGAACCGGGAAAAAGAATAGTGCAAGAATGGGTAACCACAGAGTGGCCCCAGGGCCAACCACCATCAAAACTCGAGCTAATCTTCAAAAAAGCCAAAGCCGGCACAGAACTCTCCATGGTCCACACAGGCGTTCCCGCTGACCAAGCCGCAGACGTTGCGCAGGGATGGATAGACTTCTATTGGGAACCATTGAAAAAGTACTTCAAGAAGTAAATGTTTAACGCAGTTTCTTCAATGCATCTATGACTTCTTTTATGTCGGGAAGTTGTCCAATCGGATAAACCTTGAAGAAGGCGACTTTCTGGTTTTCGTCGATGATGACGTTGGCGCGCTTCGAGGTGCCGTACTCGTTCCTGAATAGTCCGTACGCCTCTACAACTTTGCCGTGCGGCCAGAAATCTGACAAGAGCCTGGTGTTCTTTATACCCAAGCTTTTCGCCCACGCCCTCTTTGACGGAACAGTGTCCACACTCATGCCGACGGCCACGGTGTTAAGTGAATCAAAAGTATCCTTGTTCTTTTCCAAAGACTTCATCTGCTCAGAACACACGGAAGTCCAAGCTAAGGGGTGGAACGAGAGCAAAACTCTTTTGCCCTTGAATTTCGAAAGAGTGAACATCTCCTCGTTCTGATCCTCCAAACTGAAATCTTTGAACCGGGCACCCACCTTCATAGTCTTCTCCATATCAGACACCTTACTGCCACGTGACTATGATGAACTCTGCGTTGGATGAGTATTAAAAGCTTAAGAAAGGCGCAACCCCAAATGCGCTTGTAGACGCACGAGAGCTAAACAAGTGATTTCCCGGTGTCTATGAACATGCCTGACAGTCGAAAGTCTAACTTCAACCTCCTGAAAGTTGACACACACACCTTCTGCATCTCAAACTCCGTGTCGCTCTGCGTTCATTCGCGCACAGAGCCACACAACCTCAAAATATCCAACCTACAGAAAGGTCTCATTCTTGTCATCAATGGAGCAAGAGCCGTGGGAGAAGGGACCGGCTTCGGCCTTCCAGTAGTCGTCTACTCCGACGAAACCTATTTTTCAGGAACCTCCAACCTGTACGTTTCCCAGCGCGGATACTGCTGCGTCATCGTTAAAGAGTTCACGATGGACAGGATAGCCAGGAATACTTTCAGGAACGTCACGCTGGAAAACCGTGCCGCGCGCAGGTTTATCGAACACCTCTCTAAGCTATACCAGGATCACCAGCGATTCAGGATTCTGACTTTGAAAGGCGTGACTGGAAGAATGAACATCAGCAAAGAATTCATAGAAGCTGCGCCCAGGGGCAAGATCACCGTTACCTACACCATCGAAAAACAATACATAACGGTGAAAGCATGCTTTAAGAAACTTGAAAAAAGGGGGCTTGAGAAAACCTTTATGTTGAACGAGCAGGGAACAGGGTTTTTCAGAAAGTACAATGATTCCGAGGGCACGAAGTTAATGGATGGCAAGATTGGAGCTTGGGACTTGGTGGGCGGCGAGTGGGCTTGTCTGAAAACCTTGAAAGGCGAAATCGGCTTCCGCCTGTGGAATGTCAATGACGCAGTCTTGCGCAGGGGCCGCGAGTTCCTAGAAGGTTCGTTGGATTGGGTGGGCTTGGACTACGAAATCAGCCGCAAGAATGATGCTTTTATGTATATGATTGATGTTCTCGGTGTGTGACCTGCTTTGACGACGGTTACTCTCGTTTATCCATATTTTCAGCCTTCGAATGACAATTCGATTTTCAGGTTTCCGCCTTTGGGTTTAGGCTACATAGCTGCCTACCTGAAGAGTCACGGCGTCTCGGTTGAGCTGGTGGACTGCACCTTCGCAGACGAGAAAGAAGCGGTGGAGAGAGTTAGACGTTCGCGTCCTAGAATAATTGGTGTGCAAGTTATGTTTTCGATGAAGGAGAAGGCTCTTGAATTTGCACGGGTTTTCAGAAACGACTGCGAGGTTCTTGTGGCCGGCGGGCCCCTCGCAACTTCGGACCCTGAAGAGTTCCTTTCATCCTTCGACGTTGTAGTGATAGGCGAGGGCGAACAGACCATGCTTGAATTGGTCCAGGCGATACAGAAAGGTGAAGGCTTGGCAAACGTTTCAGGAATTGCATTCAAGGAGAAGGGTGAAGTCAGGTTCACTCCTTCTCGGGACTTCATAGAGAACCTTGACAGCGTTCCTTTTCCCTCACGGGAAATGTTCGACAACCCGGGCTACAAAGACTACTACTGCAAGAGCTTTGGTTACACAACCACTTCGGTCATCACCTCAAGAGGCTGTCCGTTCCAGTGCGATTTCTGCAGCAGACCCATATTCGGCAACAGGTTCAGGTCAAGAACCGCTGCGGACATAGCGGAAGAGGTGAAAGCGGTTCGACAGCTGGGTTACGAGAGGATATGGTTTGCCGACGACTGTTTCACGCTGGAACGGAAGAGGTTGCTGAGCATCTGCGATGAGCTGATTCGCAGACACATCAGTATCGGCTGGGAGTGCCTGTCCAGGGTCGACACGGTGGACTTGGAAGTGGCTGAGAGGATGAAACAGGCCGGATGCGTCAGAGTGTTCTTTGGAATCGAATCCGGGAATAATTCAATCCTCAAGATCATGAAGAAGCAGGCCACCACTGAACAGGCTAAAGAGGCTGTTAACGTTTTCAAGAAGGTTGGTGTTCAGACCGGCGCATTTTTCATACTTGGATACCCTGGTGAAAACGATAAGACAGTTTTGGACACGGTTGATTTTGGATCTTCGCTTCAGCTGGACTATCTCTCTTTTACGTTTCCTTACCCGATTCCTGGGACACCGCTGTTTGAGAGGGTGAAGAGCCGGATGTTTTGTGAGGATTGGAAGGAGCCTGAGGGCTTTCACATCGTGAAGCACAAATTGCTCTTTCGCTGCGATTTTTCGGAGACAAAGCTGAAGTTCGCCATTTTCAAGGGCATGACCCAGTTCTACATAAGGAAATACCTTGGAAGAAGAGGATACAGCGTGCTGGGCAGGCTGTTTGAACGTCTCACTGACATTGTTTACAAGGTTATCCCTTGACTCTTCACCGAAGACCTTAGGCTTGTGCAAGGCATGCTTTGCTCAGTCTTCGTCTGCGCGCGCTATTTGACTAATAGCTTGTCGCAGGTTTTGAGCGCTGCGCCGATCTTGGTTTGTTCTTTTCTCCAATCTTATGGCATAGTTGAAAGTGGAGACGGTTGGAGGTAGAGAATAGCTGAGTCCGGCCCAGGAAAATCTTCCTTTGGTTCTTTCCCATCCTCTGAAGAGTGGGGCAGCTACC
>Ga0315280_10011856_pt1 | contig 10646 bp, 9 predicted proteins | sample YL17G06_40_MG_FD_203697 | JGI IMG/M metagenome (GOLD analysis project Ga0315280, IMG submission 203697) | Sediment microbial communities from Yellowstone Lake, YNP, Wyoming, USA - YL17G06_40 | ecosystem: Environmental > Aquatic > Freshwater > Lake > Sediment | place: USA: Wyoming | collected... | reverse complement strand
GAGGCAGAGCGCCTCATCACCCAGGAGCTCAAGCCCGGGATAAGCCTGGCCATCTTCTACGGCTTCGGCCTCGGCTACCTGGTGGAGGCTTTCCGGCGGCGTTTTCCCGCGGCTGGCCTGGCGGTGATCGAGCCCGACCTGGATCTCTTCGCCGCGGCGCTGGCGGTCCGCGACCTGCGCGGCCTTCTGGCCGACCCGGGGATCCACTGGTGCCTGGAGGAAGAGCCGGAAGCGATCGTCATGAGGCTGGAACGCCTGCCCCTGGCCGAAGCCCAGGTCATCCGCCTGCGCTCGGTGTATGCCGGGCACAGGGAATACTATGAGAGGCTGGACGGCCTGTTCAGCGCTTTCTTGCACCGCCGGGAAGTGAACCTCAACACCCTGAACCGCTTCGGAAAACTATGGGTGAGAAACCTGCTGAAGAACCTCGAGCCTTTCCTCCTGTGCCCCGGCATCGCCCGCCTGGCGGGGCTTTTCCGCGGGCTTCCCGCCCTGGTGCTGGCAGCCGGGCCCTCCCTGGATCTCACCCTTCCCCACCTGGCCGCCCTGAGGCAGCGGCTGCTGCTGGTGGCGGTGGACACCTCGCTCCAGCTCTGCCTGAGGCAAAACGTGGAGCCGGATTTCCTGATCACCGTAGACCCCCAGTACTGGAACAGCCGCTATCTGGACTGGGCCCGGCCGCGGAGCACGGTCCTGATCTCCGAGTCCTCCTGCTGCCCGAGGATCTTCCACCTCCTGGACCCCTTCAAGGTCCGGACCTTTTTCGTCTCCTCCTTCTTCCCCCTGGGCCAGTTCCTCGAATCCATCGTTGGCGAGAAGGGGAGCATCGGGGCGGGGGGCTCGGTGGCCACCACCGCCTGGGATGCGGCCCGTCTGCTCGGAGCCGGGCCCATCTACATGGCCGGTCTGGATCTCGGCTTTCCCCAAAAGAGGACCCACTGCAGGGGAGCCTTCTTCGAGGAGAGCATGCATGTTTGGTCCGGCAGGTGTTCTCCGGCGGAGGGGATGAGCTACCGCTACCTGCACGAGGCCGTGCCTTTCCCGATCGCCTCCAACTCTTCCCGGCCCACCTATACGGATCGCAGGATGATGATCTACAAGTGGTGGTTCGAGAACCAGCTCAAGATCTCCGGCCCGCCGACCTACTCTCTTTCTGAGCAGGGGGTGAGAATCGGGGGCATGCCCTTCCTCCCCCTGCAGCAAGTCCTGGACCTGCCTTCCAGAAGGGCGGAAATCGAGACGATCATGGCGGCCCTCCTCGCCTGCCCCGCCTCCGGCGTGGATCGCAGAGAGGCCTGGAGGAAGGTGCATCCGGCTCTGCGGGAGCTTAAGCTGGAGCTCGAGCGCCTCAAGGAAGCGGCGGACCAGGGGCTCGAGCTCTGCCGCCCTCTTGCCGCCGCGGCCCAGCCGGAGGGCCGGAGCGCGCGGATGGTGCTGGAGGAGCTCGACCGGGTCGACAAGCGCATCCTGGAGCTCTCTTCCCGCAAGGTGGCGGGCTTTCTGCTCCAGGGCCTGATCGATGGGATCCTGAGTTCCCCGGCGGGCGGTGGAAACCTGCGGGAGGCGGTAGCCACCTCCCGGGCCATGTACGCCCAGCTGCGCCAGTCGGCCCAGTACCACCTCGAGCTTCTGGAGCGGACGGTCGGCGGGGATGATTTCTCTAAAGTTGGCCCGGCTTCAGCCGATCCTTATAAATAGGGAAGTAAGTGATGTGAATCACCCTTCCTGTATGAAACGGTATGCTCTCTGACGTCCAGGCATACCGTTTTTTATTCCTTCAACACTTTGGCGATTGCCGTCAGGAGTCTCTCCGGTTTGAAAGGCTTGACGATGAAGTCCTTGATCCCGGCCTTGATGGCCTCCAGGATGAGATTCTGTTGCCCGATGGCGGAGCAGATGATGATCCTCGCCTTGGCGTCGAAGGCGAGGATCCGCCGCATGGCTTCCAGGCCGTTCATATCGGGCATGGTGATGTCGAGGACCACCACATCCGGGCGCAGCTTCTGGTACAGCTTGACCGCTTCCAGGCCGTTGGCGGCCTCACCCACAATCTGGTAGCCGTTCTCGCTCAGGATCTCCTTCTGCACCATCCTCATAAAAGACAGGTCATCCGCCAATAAAATCCTCGCCCCCATTTTCCCTCCTGCGCTTTATGGCAAGACTTCCATGATTCGGGCCGTATCCAGGATGAACAGCATCCTCCCATCTCCCAGCACGGAAACCCCCGAAAATAGCCCCTTGATATTGAGTATATCGTCGATAGGTTTGATCACTACATCCTCTTCGTTCACCAGCTCATCCACCAGCAGACAGACCCTCCTGCCCTTCTGCTGGATGATGACGCCGTAGGATTCCTCCTTCCCCGAGCCCTCGCTGGAGGGACTTCCTGCCAACAGCGCGTCCAAGCGCAGCAGCTTGAGGGCGCCCTCGGGATGGTCCAGCTTCCCGCCCGCATCCGCGGAGACCTTCAAGGTCTCGTCAATGTCCCGGATCGGGATGGCGAAATAGCTTCCCCCGCCGCGTACCACCAGGGAATGCAGGATGGTCAGGGTAAGGGGCAGGAGGATGGTCAGGTGCATTCCCTGGTCCTTGCGGCTTTGCAAAAGCACCTCGCCCTTCAGATCCTCCTTAATACGGGTGGCCACGACGTCCATCCCCACTCCCCGTCCGGAAAGCTCCGTCACCTCGTCCTTGGTGCTGAAACCGGGCTTGAAGATGTTCTTGATTACCTCCTCGTCGCTCACCTCCAAGCCGGCCCCGGCCTTGGCGCGGATCTTCTCCACATCCAGGCCGTGGCCGTCGTCGTCGATTTCGATGACGATCTTGCCGCCCCGCTGGTGGGCGGACATGGTGATCGCACCTCCGCCCCTCTTGCCCTTGCGCAGCCGCTCTGCGACGGGCTCGATCCCATGATCCAGGGAGTTGCGTATGATATGGGTGAGGGGATCGGAAAGCACCTCGATGATACTGCGGTCGATCTCGGTGTCCTCCCCGAACAGCTTCAGCTCCACTTCCTTGCCCAGCTTGCGCGAAAGGTCCCGCACCAGGCGGGGGAACTTGTTGAAAAGCACGGAGATGGGAACCATGCGGGTTTCCATCATCGCTTGCTGGATTCCTGAGGAGATCCGGCCCAGGAAATCCACGGTGGACTCGAGCTCTTCCTTGAGCTGCCCGCTCTGCGCCTTCTCCTCGTAGGTTTCCTGGAGCTTGGCCAGATGGGCCTTGCAGATCACCAGCTCGCCCATCAGCTGCCAGAGATCGTTCAGTTTCCTCGTCTCCACTCGTATCGAGGACCTTTCGATGGCCGCCTTGGCGGGCTCGCGCTCGACTTTCGGCTCTTCGCTGGCCTGATCGCCGTTCGCCCGCCGCGCCTGCTCCGCCTCGGGAGCCCTGGCCTCCTGGCCCTCCCCCTTCGGGGTGGAGGCGGTGGAAGCGGAGGGGTAACGCAGCGTGGACAGTTCCAGGCCTTCGATCTGGTCCACATCGCAGGCCTTGAGGATCTCCGCTTCGCTTAAGGGGCCGGTGAGAAACACGCTCACCCGCCCGTAGAGATTGTCATCTTCGGCCGCCTCCGCCATGTCCGGAACGGTCTTGATGACACTGGCCAGCATCTCGAGATTGCTGAACACCAAATAGGCGCGCGAGTATTTCATGGGCTCCTCCGCGGCGACCCTGTAGGTCAGCCGGTACAGGGGCTCCCCTCTTTCCCTGGCTTCCTGGATCTGAACGGTTTCGAAGGGGCTGAAGCTGACCGCTGTTTCTTCCACCGCTTCCCAGCGAGGGCTTGGACGGGCGGCTGTAGAGGGCGGCCGGCCGGCCAGGGCCTCCAGCTCGGCGATAAAGGAGCTGGCGTCGATATCGGCATCACTCTCTCCCCTGGAGATGCGGGCGATCATCTCAGTGATCAGATCCGATCCGGCGAGGATCCGGTCCATCAGGGGCTTGTCCAGAATCCTCTGGCCGCTCTTGATCATCTCGAAGAGATCTTCGATCTTGTGGGCCACTTCACTCAGATTGGCAAACCCCACCAGGGCGGACTCGGACTTGATGGAATGGGTCAGCCTGAACACCTCGTGGATCAGCTCCGCGCTCTGCTGGTTTTTCTCCAGCTCCAGGAGGGCGCTGCCCAGCTTGTCCAGCAGCTCCTCGGCTTCCTCCAGAAAAGCCCGCAGCAGCTTCTTGTCGTCGATCCCGGTCTTAAACATGGCCGCTCCCCTCTAAGCGGAGGCGAGAATCTGGTCGATGTCGAGAACGAGGAGCAGATCGGCGCCCACCTTGGCAATGCCGTGGACCAGCTGGGCCTTGAGACCCAGGGAAGCGGTGGCCGCCTCTTCGATCTCCTGCTCTTCCAGCTCGATCAGCTCCCGCACCGAATCCACCAGCAGGCCGTAGCTTTTGTTCTGGCAGGAGATCACGATGATCCGATTCTTGCGGGTGGGCTCGAGGTCGGGAAGCCCGAAGCGCTCCCGGATGGTGATGATCGGGATCACCTCGCCGCGCATGTTCATCACCCCCTTCACGTAAGCCGGGGCTGTGGGAACCGCGGTGATCTGCTCGTAACGGATGATCTGCACTACCGAGTCGACGGGAATGGCGTATCTGCCTTTATCCAGGCTGAAGCCGACGTACTTTCTCAGCACCTGCTCGTTCCTCCATTCCTCCAGAGAATCCGGTCCTGGCACATGAAACCTACCGCTTCCTCTCCGATAGAGAGATGATCAACTCCACCTCCCCGAGGGGTGCGCCCAGCCTTCGGGATATCAGGGAGGCCGGGAAGCCCGCCTGATGGAGCCGGATCACCTCCTCGCGGACGTCTTTCCCCGCTTCAGGCTCAGGCTCGGACGGCGCTTTGCTCTTGGCCAGGGCCGAGTACAGCTTGGCGCTCACCTCGTGCTTTTCCCCCTCCCGCTGCAAAAGGCCGATCTTCTTATCGGCTTTGGCCAGGAGATCCATGAGGCGGCCGATCCTGTCCTCCACCAGGGCGATGTTCCGGTCCGTGGTCTGGTTGAGCTCGACGATGATACGATTCACCTCCTCGCGGATCCGGCCCAGGAGGGCCTCAGGGTCGCAGGAACGCTCGATTTTTTTTTTAAGCAACTGGTAGACAACGGCATACCCCCCCAGCAGGGCGGCGGCAATCAAGACGACCTTTTCCATCCCGCTTTGATCTAGCCGACGAGGTTGACGTGATGGCCAAGGTTCGGATCTTCGAAGCAGGGCCTCCCTGAAACGGCCCTGCCCTCTTTCTTCTTTTTCTCCTTTTCGCTGGCCTTGCGCTTGTGGCCGCCTTCCTTCTCGTTCTTAACCTTTTCGGCCCCCTGCTCCACTTCCCGGGTCTGATTCACCGAGTTGTCGGCGGCCTCCGTTTTCTTGACGATCTCAGAGGCCTGGAGGGATTGTGCCAGGGGAGGCACCTCCTTCTGCACGGCTTGCTCTTTGCCGACCTGGTTCAACTGGGAGAACAGGGTCTGGAGATCGATGGGCAGAATAGGCATCTTTAGAACCTCTTGGCCAGCTCCTCGGCGATCGGTTCGTATTTGGTCATTCGCACCTCCTTGCCCACCAGGTAAAAGGTCACCTTCTTGAACTCATTCCTCACCACCAGGCTTTCGTTCTTGACGAAGATCTTAACCCCGGGATAGACCCTGTCCGAGGCGGAGACCTTGCCGTTCAGCTTCAGGGTGGCCAGGTAGGCGTTGAGCTCTCCGATTTCCTTATTGATTTCCTCGAGCTCCTGCAGCAGGGTGGAGCGCTTGTCGTTGCACTCCTGCAGGCTCTTGAGCTTTTCTTCGGGGAGATTCCTGAGCACCTTTTTCAGGTTCTCCAGGGTATTGATGTTCCTCTCCACCTCCTCCAGCTCGCGCATGATCGCCTCCCTGCGGCTGGTGCACTGGCTGAGCCTCTCCCTCCTCATCGGATCGATGCCCACCTCGAGGATCGTTTCCGTCCCCGCCACCGAGCCCAAGGTCTTGGCGTTGATCTCCTCGGCCGCCCTGAGCCTGCCCCCCACGATGGAGGCGCGCCTGCCCTGGCATAGGATACTCCGATTCGCGTCCACAACCGAGTGGATGATGCCGTCGCTGACGAGCACGTTCTCCTCGGCCTCGACCTTGGCGTGCTCGATGAACTTGGCCACCACGTTGGCGCCCGAACGCACCCGGCCGCCGTTTTTGCCCATGATCCCCTGGTGGACGATGATCTCCCCTTCGCAGTCGAGGTCGCACTTCCCCACGCTGCCCAGGATCTCGATATTCCCGGCCGCTTTGACGGAAAAGCCGTCCTCCACGTTCCCCCTGACCACTACCGTGCCGAGAAAGAGGATATTCCCGGTTCTGAAGTTGACGTCCCCCTGGACGGTGTAGATGGGCTCCACATTGATCTTGCCACCCAAAAGCAGGACCTGCCCGTTGATGGTGGCGATGGCCGTGCTGCCGTCTTCGCCGAGCTTCACGTTCTTCCCGATGCCGATAACCACATCCTTGCCTGGCTTGGGATAGCTCACCCTACCGAGCACGGTGCTCCCCTGGGTGCCCTCCTGCGGAGGAAGCTTCTTGGCCAGGATCTGCCCGGCCTCCACGTTGTCCACCAGGTTCAACTCCTTGAAGTCGACCCGCCCGTTTTTCTCCTTCAACTGAAGCTGGGAATGGTCAGGGTTAAAATTGTAGAGGATCCTCGCGTCCTTCCCGTTCACCGCCTCGGTCCCCTCGGCGACCAGGATTTTCTCGTTGTAACGGGGGAAATCCACGAACTGCTGGATCACCTCCTCCTTGATCCCGTAGACCACGCCGTTGCTCTCCAGGATGGACTTTATCTCCTCTAAGGAGAGGTCTGGCCCTCCCGGTCCGGGCTGGGTGACGCTTATAAAGGCTTTCATGTCCTGGTCCGTGATATCCGCGCTCAGGAGGGACTGGTTAGCGGGATTGTAATCGTATTCCCCCACGCGGATAAAATCTCCGTCCGCGTACTTCACCACCTTGGCCACCAGGGCGGTGTCGTAGCGGTAGATGCTGCGCTGGGAGAGCTTCTCCAGCGCCATCCGCTCCGTGGCCCTGGCGCCGGAGCCCGTGGGTTTGGTGACTTTGAGGAAGGCTCCCTCCTGGGTGAGGCGGACGACAACTTCTCCCGGCCTGTCCCTGACGACCTTCTGCTCCGCAGCCAGACCGAACCCCGCCACATCCGCCGCTTCCCCCGCTCCCGGTGTCTTTTCCTCGGCCTTCGGGTAGGCCAAAACGGTCCAGTCCTTCCGGCCCAGACCAAGGGTACCCCTGCTTCCCTTCTCGATTACCTCATACTCCAGCTTTTTCACCGGGCAGCCAAGCTCGATGGAGGCCTGCCCGAGCGCCTCATCCAAACTTGGCGCCGAGACGCGGATCGACTTCTGCGCCCGATCCTCCTCGAGCCGGTCGCGGCAGTACTCTCTCAGGGAGGGCAGATCGGTCATAGGATCCCCCGCTTGACGTGCGAAAGCTTGGCCCGCAGGCGCATAACGGCCTTGGTGTGCAGCTGGGAGATCCGCGACTCGGTGACCTCCAGGACCTCGCCGATCTCCTTCAGCGTCAGGTCCTCGTAGTAGTAGAGGATGAGCACCTTCTTCTCTTTCTCCGGCAGCTCGTTGATGGCTTCCACGATAACCCGCCTGATCTCTTCCTTTTCGACGATGGTGTCTGGATTGAGGCTGGATTGGGACTCGATGCTCTCGGCGATGGAGATCTTGTCGTTGTCCTCCCCCAGGTACCAGACCTCGTTGAGGGATAGGACAGAAGTGCCCGAGATCTTCAGCATGACCTGCTGGAAATCCTTCAGGTCCATCTTCATCGCCCGGGCTATTTCCTCCTCCGTGGCCGCCCTGCCCAGGGAAGCCTCCAGCCTGCGGATAGTGTCTTCGATCTCCCTGGTCTTCTGGCGCACTGATCGCGGCACCCAGTCGATGGAGCGCAGCTCGTCGAAGATCGCGCCCCGGATCCTGGTGACGGCATAAGTCTTGAACTTGACGTGCTTGTCCGGATCGAACTTTTCGATGGCGTCAAAGAGGCCGAACACGCCGAAACCCACCAGGTCGTCGAACTCCACGTTGTTCGGCATCCCGATGGCCACCTTGCCGGCCACATATTTTACCAGAGGGGCGTACTGCTTGACGAAAAAATCACGGATCTTTGGGTCTTTTCTTTTCTTGTAGAGCAGCCAGAGCTCCTCTTCGCTTTTGCCGACCATGGTGCTGTCCGCCATATGCCCTATCCTTTTTGATCCTTCCTCAAGAATGTGCGCACCGCTTTGGCGAGCGTTTCGGGCTTCTGATCCTGGGTTAGCGCATCGAGCTGAGCCTGGGTGAACTCAGCCCCCTTGCGCGCCCGTCTATAGATAGGGCTGCTTTCCAGCTGCTCGATATCCGGCAGGGAATCCAAGCCCGTCTCGCCTCCGCCCGTGAGGGGCGATACCGCCGCCGGGAGGGGGGCCTCCTGCGGAGCCTCTTCGGCCTCCAGAGGCTCGGCTTCTTCCACCTCGGCCTCCAGACCCGTGGCTTGCACCTCAGCGGGGGCTTCCGCGTCGAAGGCGGCCTCGACCTCGACCTCTTGCACCGCCGTCCTGTCGAGAGGAAGGTGGGGGTTTTCCTCCGGGATCACGATATCCACTCCCGCGGCAGGGGCAGCCTCCGCTCTGCCTTCCTGCCCCTGCACCTCGGAAAGGTACTTCTTAGTCAGGAAATGGATGCCATAGCCCAGGGTGGAAAAAGCCACGCCAGACAAGAGCAGGCGCAGCAGAACTACGCCCAAGGGATTCCCGCCCCAGAGTCCGGAGAGGAGGGAAACAAGGGCCGCAAAAAGGAAGCATCCTCCCCCCCACTTCCAATTGAACATCCGCAACCTTCTTCAAAATCAAGATTAGGTCAAAAAAAACACCCAGTCAAGGGACAGGCCCCCTGCGGGGACAGGCCCCCTGCGGGGACAGGCCCCCTGCGGGGACAGGCCCCCTGCGGGGACAGGCCCCCTGCGGGGACAGGCCCCCTGCGGGGACAGGCCCCCTGCGCCCCCTCAAGATGCGAAGAACCGTTTGAGAAACTTGGAAACTCCCCCCCCATCCTTGTACTCGATATTCTCCAGCCTCCGGACCATGTGCTCGATGCAGATGGAAGCCTTGCCCTTGGGGTCCAGGGCGATGAAGGGCTTCTGCTTCACCACCGCATTGTGCACCTGGACGTCATCATAGACGAAACCCAAATAATCCAGCTTCAGGTTCAAGAACTGGCCGGCGATGTTGATGACCCGTTCGGCCACCTTCCTGCCCTCGGTGACGGATCTCACCCTATTGACCACCAGCTTCAAGCCGAGCTCGAGGTTGTCGATCTCGGTGGCGATGATCTTCACAATGCCATAGGCGTCGGTGATGGCGGTGGGCTCGGGGGTGGTGACGATGATCGCGTCGTCCGCCGCGGCCACGAAAGACAGGACATTGTTCGAGACCCCGGCGCTGGTGTCGATGATGATGATATCCGCCGAGGACAGCTCGCAGAGCTCATCGATGAACCCCCGGCGTTCCTCCTCCGAGAGATTGGCGATCTTGGCGAAGCCCGAGGCTCCGGCCACGATTTGGATGCCGTAGTTGGTGTCCAGCAGGATATCCTTCAGCTTCTTCTGCTGCCGGATCAGGTGGTAGAGATTGTAACGGGGAATGACGCCCAGGACCACGTTCACGTTCGCCAGCCCCAGATCGGCGTCCATGACGATGACTCGCTTTCCCAACTGGGCGTAAGCGATGGCCATGTTGATGGCGATGTTCGTCTTGCCGACCCCGCCCTTGCCGCTGGAAACGGTGATGATGCGGGAGTTCTTCCGGGGTTGAGCGCTGCGGTTGCGCATGATCTCGCGAAGTTTTTCTGCTTGGTCTGCCACGGTCAACTCCAGTACCTGTCGCTGATCTTTTCCCACTTGCCGAATTTCCCTTCCAGATGCTCCCGGTCTAGCCTGAAGCCGTCCAGGGTCATGAGCAGGCGCACCACCGAGGCTTCCTCGAGGTCCTGGGGAACTCCCTGGCCATCGGCGATATAGGAGATGGGCTTCCCCGCTTTCGCCAGCACGCTGATGAGGTTCCCCACCCGGCTGGTCTCATCCAGCTTGGTGAGGATGATCGAGCGGTAGCGGAAAGGCTCGAATTGCTTCAGGATATCTTCCACATCCGAGGCCTTGGTGGTGGCGCTGACGGCGAGGTGGGTCTCGCTCAAGCTGCCGGCCGCCTCGAGGATCTCCTTCATCTCCGCCAGCTTGGCTAGATCCCTGGGACTCTTGCCGATCGTATCCACCAGCACCAGATCCCCCTCTTCGGAGAGGGCGATGGCCTTCTTGAAATCCGCCACCGTTTCCACGAAGGTCACCGGAAGCCTCATGATCTCCCCGTAGGTCTCGATCTGGGTGCGCGCGCCTATGCGGTAGTTGTCGATAGTCATGATCTTGACCCTCTGGGCGCGGCGATTGCTCCCCGGCGCCTGGCGGGAGAGCCCTTCCCCGACCCCATAGATGGCGGCCAGCTTGGCGATGGTGGTCGTTTTGCCCACTCCGGTGGGACCCACGACCACGAAGAAGCGGGCGCGGGTGTCGGAAGCGTGAAGGGGAGGATGGAGACGTATCTTCTCTCCGATCCATTCCAGCACGGGG
>Ga0315280_10011855_pt1 | contig 10646 bp, 10 predicted proteins | sample YL17G06_40_MG_FD_203697 | JGI IMG/M metagenome (GOLD analysis project Ga0315280, IMG submission 203697) | Sediment microbial communities from Yellowstone Lake, YNP, Wyoming, USA - YL17G06_40 | ecosystem: Environmental > Aquatic > Freshwater > Lake > Sediment | place: USA: Wyoming | collected... | reverse complement strand
TGGGGTAGCCATGGCATTATTCATTATATACTACAGTGGCAGGCAAGTCATGGAGGGGAATATTTCTTTTGGCGCGTTTGCTTTATTTATGGCTGCCTTGCTTTCTCTCATCAGGCCTTTTAAAAAATTAAGCCAGGTTAATTCCATAATGGAGCAAGCAATGGCTGCGAGTAGCCGTATTTATGAAGTAATGGATACATCATCCAGCATTCAAGAAAAATCGCAAGCGCAGCAACTCGCTGGTTTTAAAAAGAATGTCGCTTTCGAAGATGTATGGTTTAGCTATGCAGACCAGGATATATTAAAAGGTATAAACCTAGAGATCAAGAAAGGCCAAATACTGGCAATTGTAGGCCCCAGCGGAGTAGGAAAGACTACGCTTGTAGATTTAATTCCGCGTTTCTACGACCCTAAAAAAGGGAGGATTTTAATCGACGGCATAGATATACGGGAGCTAACCCTTAAATCTCTGCGCCAAGAGATTGGTATTGTTACGCAGGAGACTATACTCTTTAATGATACGATAAAAGCCAATATCCTGTATGGTAAGCCGGATGCATCAGGCGAAGAAATAGAAGAGGCAGCAAGACAGGCTTATGCCCATGATTTTATCGAATATTTACCTTTAGGCTACGATACAATTATTGGCGATAGAGGGATGAAACTTTCAGGAGGAGAGCGCCAGAGGATTGCGATTGCCCGTGCTTTGCTGAAAAACCCCCCTGTTTTAATCTTAGATGAAGCAACATCGCAGCTGGATACGGAATCAGAACGTATTGTCCAAGAGGCCTTGAATAGGCTAATCTTCGGCCGTACCGTATTTGTGATTGCACACAGGCTTTCTACGGTAAAAGGCGCTCATCTTATTGTTGTCTTGGATAGGGGGAGGATTGTTGAACAGGGAAACCATCAGGAACTCCTGACTGGAAACGGCTTGTATCAGAGGCTTTACCAGATGCAGGAGTTAGAAAAATAGTTGCATCTGGTAAAAATTATGTTATACTTAAAATTTACCCCGTTAGAAAGTGGGGTATTATTATATAGTAATTATGCATTTAATTTCTTATAGAAAAGACGATCTTTCTAACGGGGTTTACTTTCGGTAAGAAAGGCCGATTTAGGCCTATAATTAAGTGAGGACATAAGTTATGGAGCATTGTGATAAGATAAGCGACATAACTTATTTGTCCGAACTTATCCCCGCAGTTTCGCTTTGTGAAGCAAAGCGAAACAAAGCGGCGGGGATTAATTCGCCCGAACAACTTACGTTTGCTATCGCTTCCGTAAGTTGTGGGCTCATTAAGGAGGAAAATAGTTTGGCTACAGAATTAATCAAGCAGTTATTAGAGGCAGGAGTGCATTTTGGTCATAAGACTTCGCGTTGGAATCCAAAAATGAAGAAATTTATCTTCGGCGAAAGAAGCGGTATTTATATTATCGATTTGGAAAAGACCGAAGAATGTTTAAATAAAGCCAGGGATTTTTTGCTGGACATAACTTCAAAAGGCGAGGTTGTGCTGTTTGTGGGGACAAAACGACAGGCTCAGGAAGCTGTCCTGCAAGAGGCAATACGTTGCGGTATGTACTATGTAACTGAGCGTTGGCCCGGCGGTATGCTCACGAACTATGCCACCATAAAAAAGAGTATAAACCGTTTAAAAGAGATAGAAAAGATGAGCGAGGACGGTATTTTTGACAAACTAACCAAAAAAGAAGTAGCGCACCTGGAGAAGGAATTAAGTAAACTAAAGAAGAATTTCTCCGGCATAGTTGCGATGGAACGCATGCCTAAAGCTATTTTTATTGTGGATACAAAAAAAGAAGAAACCGCGGTTAAGGAAGCCAATAGATTATCCATACCGGTAATAGGCCTTATTGATACTAATTCTAATCCGGACCTGGTTACTTATCCTATTCCGGGTAATGATGACGCAACTAAATCAATACATACGATTGTCGGGCTTCTTGCTGATAGCATAATTGAAGGACGCAAAAGATTTCTATCATATCTTTCTCAGGAAGGCGTGGTTATTAAGCCGGAGGAAAAAGAGGAGGTACCGGCGGTGCTTCCTGAAGAAGAGATTAAGATAAAAGAGATCGAGGAGATTGTGGAAACAACTGCGGCTCCCGAGGCGGGTATAAAACCTATCCGCAAAGTTCGTGTTAGGCCCGCTATTGAGGGAAGAGGCAGGCCTAAAAAGAAAGAAGAATAAATGAATCCCGTTAGAAATGATATTCTGACGGGGGCAAAAGGAGGATTTCTAACGGGATGAAGATATCTTTGGAATCAATTAAGGAATTAAGAGAGATGACCTATGCCAGTATTATAGAATGTAAGAAGGCGCTCCAGGAAGTTAACGGAGATATTCAGAAGGCGGCAAAGTTGTTGCGTAAGCGCGGCCTTGAGATTGCTACAGGAAAACAAGGGAGGCGAGCCTTAGAAGGCAGGATTGAGGCGTATGTGCATCATGGCAATAAAATTGGCGTGTTATTAGAAGTCGATTGTGAAACTGATTTTGTTGCGCGCAATAGCGACTTTTGCCAGTTTACCAAAGATGTAGCCATGCAGATAGCTGCACATAACCCGAAATATTTAAGAAGAGAAGACGTACCCCAAGATGTTATTGAACCAGAGAAAGATAAAGAGCTCTTTTTTAAAGATAGCTGTTTATTGGAGCAGGTTTTTATTAAAGACCCCAACCTTACTATAAAAGACTATTTGAGTAGTTTAATTGCTAAAATTGGCGAAAATATCGTTATCCGCCGGTTTGTGCGCTATAAAATTGGCGAATAATGGCTCAAACCTCACTCTATAAAAGGATAGTTCTGAAATTAAGCGGCGAAGCACTCCAGGGTAAAAAATCCCATGGCATTGACCATTCTGTTTTAGTCTCTATTGCCCGTCAGATAAAAGAAATAAGAGATTTACATGTTGATGTAGCAGTGGTCTTAGGCGGCGGTAATATTTTTCGCGGCCAGGAGAACACCGCTTCCCGCGGATTAGGGATGGACAGGTCTGTAGCTGACTATATGGGCATGCTGGCAACCTGCATAAATGGTTTGGCGCTGCAGGACGTCCTGGAAAAGATGGATATGCCCACCCGGGTAATGACTGCTATTGAAATGCAACGGATAGCAGAACCTTATATTAGAAGAAGGGCAATAAGGCATCTGGAAAAAGGCCGCATAGTTATATTTGTGGCCGGGACAGGCAACCCCTATTTTACTACCGATACCACAGCAGCGCTTAGGGCAATGGAGATAAATGCTGACGCAATATTAAAGGCGACTAAGGTAGACGGTGTTTATTCTGCCGATCCCCTGAAAGTAAAGAGCGCGAAAAGATTTGATAGCTTAAAATATATCGACGTATTAAAGAAGGGCCTTAAGGTTATGGATGCAACTGCCGTGAGTTTGTGTATGGATAATAAGTTACCTATCGTGGTATTTAATCTCAATAAAGAAGGTAACATCCGGCGCGTCATATTGGGTGAAAAGATAGGCACTGTGGTGAGATAATCTTTAATGATAATAAAATTCCAAATCCCAAATTCCAAATCCCAAACAAACTCAAATATCCAATGACCGAAATCCCAAGCTAACCGGTTCGTTTTGGTCATTGTAATTTTGGTAATTGTAAATTGTTTGTAATTTGGTGCTTGGAATTTGTAGTTTAAACAGGGGGTAGTTATGGCTACCAGGGAAATTTTGCATAATACCGAAGAAAAAATGAAGAAGGCGCTTGATTCTATGATGCGGGAATTCTCCGAGATAAGGACAGGCAGGGCAAGCCCCGGACTTGTAGAAGGTTTACACATTGATTACTATGGAACGCCCACCCTGCTTAAGCAATTGGCCTCTATTTCTGCACCTGATGCACATTTAATTGTGATACAACCCTGGGATGTTACGGCAATTGTTGAGATTGAGAAGGCGATAATGAAATCTAATTTGGGCATTAACCCGTCTAATGACGGTAAGTTGATTAGACTTTCGATACCCCCTTTATCCAAAGAGAGACGCCAGGAGCTGGTTAAGGTTGTGCACAAAATGTCAGAAGAAGGCCGGGTGTCTTTGCGGACTATAAGGCGAGAGGCTAAAGAGGCCTTAGAAAAGTTGGAAAAAGATAAGGTTATACCTGAAGATGACAAATTTAGAGGTATTGACGAATTGCAGAAGCTGGTTGATAAATATATCGCCAAAGTTGATGAGTTGTTGAAAAGTAAAGAAAAAGAAGTATTAGAATTTTAAATAGAATTAGCTGCACGCTTCAGGCTACAGGCTAGAAGCGTGAAGCTAGAAGCGTGAAGCTTGAAGCCAAAATGTCTTTTGACAGGTTTGGGCCTCTAGCTCATCTGGTAGAGCAGCGGCTTTTTAAGCCGCGTGTGCCGAGTTCGAGTCTCGGGAGGCTCATAAGATTTTTTGACGCGGACGTGGCGGAACTGGCAGACGCGTATGGCTTAGGACCATATGGGGAAACTCATGGGGGTTCAATTCCCTCCGTCCGCACTTTTATAGTGCGGAATTATCAGAGGTTCTCCCGCCTCGTAAAATGTGCCAAAATTTTCTACGATAATTTTGGCACACTCGGCGGGATTTCGCCACAGACAAGTAAAATAATTGTGGCTCAAAAATCCTCTTCCGCCCATGAATAGCCTTGCAAGGTGTAAACAAAATCTAAGAAACAAGAAAATCGCCTTCGGCGATAACTCTAATATGCGATTTTCAGTGGTTAGGAAAGTGTTTTATACTTTCCTACACCATAAAAAATTAATATGCGGGAGTGGCTCAGTTGGTAGAGCGTAACCTTGCCAAGGTTAAAGTCGCGGGTTCGAACCCCGTCTCCCGCTTAATTTTGCGACGGTAGGAGTAAAAGTATCCCGTCTTTGACGGGACATTAATATAAGAAAATCTTAAAAAGGAGAAGACTATGAAAATTATGGACTTTTTATCAAAGAAGGCAATCTTGACTGATATCAAATCCGCAAAAAAGGGAGAAGTGATTAAAGAACTTGTCGATGCCTTAATTTCTGCTGATGAGATTGAAAAACGTTACCGTAATAAACTTATTGAAGCTTTAACGACAAGGGAATCTTTAGGTTCAACTGCTATTGGCCAGGGGATAGCTATACCGCATGCAAAATCGGATTGCGTTGATAAGCTTATAGCTGCCTTTGGTATCTCTAAAAAAGGCGTTGATTTTGATTCTTTAGACGGAGAACCGGCATACATATTCTTTTTGTTAGTAGCTCCGCAGGATTCTGCCGGGCCCCACTTAAAGGCGCTTGCGCGTATTTCACGTTTGCTTAAAGATAAATATTTCCGCGATTCCTTACGTGCCTGTACAGATGATAAATCAATCGTAAAGATAATCGCTTTAGAAGATGAGAAAAAACTTTAATCTGAAAAATATAAAATTAACTAAAGTCAAAGGTATATTTAAGTGGTTATACCCAGGCATAGGTATAAAACGCTGGATGGCCTTAAGTACCTTCGGCATTCTCTTGATAATTGCCGGTTCAATCAGTTTACGGACCGAAGAATATTGGTTCGTTCAGATATTGGATGCGATTGTGGTTGTGTCAGGCATTATAATTTTGATATTAGGTATTAAACACATGGTGCATTCTTTCATCATGGCAGTTATACCTTCGTCAAAAGGTACAGAACTCGTCGACATTTTATATCAAAAAAAACAACTCAGCCGCGGCCCAAAGATTGTTACGGTGGGCGGCGGCACAGGTTTATCTGTGCTGTTGAGCGGCCTTAAAGAATATACCTCTAATATTACAGCTATAGTTACAGTTGCCGATGACGGTGGTTCTTCAGGAAGACTTAGACAGCAGTTTGATATATTGCCGCCGGGCGATATACGTAACTGCCTGGTTGCTTTAGCCGATGCCTCAACTTTGATGCGCGATTTATTTCAGTTCCGTTTTGACCAGAGCTCAGAGTTTTCCGGCCATAATTTCGGGAATCTTTTTATTACGGTGATGACCAGATTAACCGGAGATTTTGAAAAAGCGATTAAGGAAACAAGCAAGGTTTTGGCTCTTAGGGGTCAGGTTATACCATCGACTTTGAATAATGTTGTTCTTGTGGCACAACACCAGGATGGCACAACTACTGAAGGAGAGGATAGAATTCCCAAGGCCCATTTACCGATAGATAAAGTTTATCTAAAGGCCAGAGGCTTATCTGTCGCCACTCCCGAAGCAATAAAGGCCATTGAGGAGGCACAAGTTATTGTTTTAGGCCCTGGCTCACTCTATACGAGCATTATACCTAATCTCCTGATAAAAGAGATCACCGATAGTATTGTTGTTTCGGGGGCAATTAAAATATATGTCTGCAATGCAATGACCCAGCCCGGTGAAACAGATGGCTATAGCGCATCTGACCATATAAAGGCGCTAATCCGGCACAGTCACGCGCGTATTTTTAATTACTCCATTTTAAATACAGGAGAAATTTCCAAGGATGCACTCAAACGTTATGCACAAGAGGATTCATATCCGGTGGTAAATGATACAAAAAAAATCGAGAGTATGGGTTATCGTATAATTGAAGATGACATTATTATTGCCAAAGACGTCGTCAGGCATGACCCTTTAAAGTTAGCCAAAGTAATTATAAGTTTTATTGAAGAAATTTAAGTGAGGACATAAGTTATGGAGCCTTATATTAAAGATATTATAAACGACATAACTTATAAGTCCGAACTTATCCCCCCTGCTTTCTTGCGAAAGCAAGAGGGGGGGATTAATTCGCCCAAACAACTTACGTCGCTATCGCTTCCGTAAGTTGTCTGCTCATTTAACCATGGCCTTAATTAAGAAGAAGTTAATTGTGAAAAATAAACAGGGCTTACATGCCCGGCCCGCTGCATTATTTGTGCAAATTGCTAATAAATTTGATGCGCGTATAACAGTCAAACGGGATAAAGAAAGAGTGAACGGTAAATCTATTATGGGTATTCTTATGTTAGGAGCCGAAAAGGGCAGCGAGATAACGATTGAAGCCGAAGGCGATGACGCCAATCCGGCTATATTAGAGCTAGAAAAAATAGTTAATAGTGAAGGCTAAATTATGATACAACTTAAAGGCATAGCTGCGGCTGGGGGAATAAGTGTCGGGCCCGCCCATAAAATAGGCAGAGAAGAATTAACTGTCCCCAAACAATCAATAAAACCAGAAGAAATTCCTCTTCAGATTCAGCTCTTTGAAGAGGCGCTTATCAAAACCCGCAAAGAAATTGTAGCATTACAGAAGAGAATTGCCGTTGAAATGGGGCAAGAACAGGCTGAGATTTTTGATGCCCACCTTTTGGTTCTTGAAGACCGCATGCTTATCGAAGAAGTAATCTTACGTCTTAAGCAGGAATGTGTAAATGTAGCTTATATATTCTCCGAGGTTTTAAAGAAATATATAAATGTTTTTTCTAAAATCGAAGATGAATATCTAAAAGAGCGTGTCGTAGATGTAAATGATGTAGGCAAGAGGATATTGCATAATCTTTTGGGTCGAGAACGAAAGGGGTTTGAGGATTTAAAAGAAAAAGTAGTGGTAGTGGCGCATGACCTTTCGCCGTCTGATACCGCAACAATGCATAAACAGAAAGTCTGTGCATTTATTACGGATATCGGAGGTAAGACTTCTCACACAGCAATTATGGCTAAATCCCTGGAAATACCCGCGGTTGTAGGCGTAGAGGAGGCAACCACAAAGATTAAGTCAGGCGATACATTGATAGTCGATGGCGGCACGGGGGTTATAATTATAAATCCTGACGAAGAGACTCTACAAGCATATCAGCAAGAAGAACTGAAACTCAGAGGAATAACGGAAGGATTTTTGTCAGTAAAGGACCTGCCGGCAGTTACTCTTGACGGTAAATTAGTAGAGATAGTTGCCAATATAGAGTTACCCGAAGAAGTTCCTTCCGTAAAACTTCATGGCGCGCAGGGCATCGGACTTTACCGCACAGAGTTTTTCTATATGAATAGAAGGGATTTACCGTCGGAAGAAGAGCATTATCAGGCCTATAAGTATGTTGCCGAGGAGATGAATCCGCTTCCGGTAATTATTCGTACGCTGGATTTGGGCGGAGATAAATTTCTGTCCCAACTTGAAATGCCGAAAGATATGCAACCTTTCTTAGGCTGGCGCGCAATTAGATTTTGTCTCGCCCAGCCCGATATATTTAAAGTGCAGCTTAGGGCGATATTACGCGCATCAGTGCACGGGAAGTTAAAACTTATGTATCCGATGATCTCCGGTATCGAAGAATTGCAACAGGCAAAAAAGATACTGGAAGAGGCAAAAAAAGAATTAAAGGATAAAGGCATGCCTTTTGATAATGATATTGAAGTAGGCGCAATGATTGAAGTTCCTTCTGCAGCCATGACCGCAGATCTCTTAGCCACTGAAGTAGATTTTTTCAGTATAGGTACCAATGATCTGATTCAGTATTCTTTGGCAGTTGACCGTACCAATGAAAAGGTAGCTTATCTATATGAGCCTGCGCATCCTGCGGTTTTGCGATTGATTAAGAATATAATTGAGGCAGCGCATGATGCAGGAATCTGGGTGGGGATGTGCGGAGAAATGGCTGGCGAACCTGCTTTTGTACTGGTACTTTTAGGTTTAGGATTGGACGAGTTCAGTATACCGCCGCTGGTTATTCCTGAAGTAAAGTATATAATTCGCTCGATTAAGCTAAGCGAGGCGCAGGCTATTGCTAAAGAGGCATTGAAATTATCTACCGGAAAAGAAGTAGCGGAGTTCAGCCAGGTTAAGTTAAGAAAGATTTTAGAATGAAAAGATCCTTGAGCTTAGCAAATATAAAAAAGCTTGATAAATCTAATATGTTAAATCTGTTGTTGGATTTTCCTTTACAATGCAAACAGGCTTATGATATTGCCAAAGTCAACAAATTGCTGTTAAAAAGTGAGGATTTTACAAAAATAGTTTTTGCGGGGTTAGGCGGTTCAGCTATCGGCGCAGACATGGTGAGATCGTATCTATATTTTGAAAGCAAAATCCCCATTTGTGTCTCTCGAGAATATGAATTACCCGCTTATGTGGATAATTCCACGCTTGTATTTATTTCGAGTTATTCCGGCAATACCGAAGAAACAATAAGTGCATATCGACAGGCAAAGGAGAAAGGCGCCTCTTTAATTCTTATTTCATCGGATGGTGCATTAAAAGAATACGCGAAGATTGATAAACTCCCATTTATCGAAATACCCCAAGGTTTACCGCCGAGATGCGCCTTGGGATATTTGAGTATTATACCCCTGGCTGTATTAAATAAATTAGGTATGATTGATGACATAGCGCCTTATATAGTAGAGACGGTTAAAGTTTTAGAGGAACTAAAGAATAAAAATCTTAATCCCCGTATAGGTCAAAAGGATAATATCGCTAAATATGTCGCCGATAAACTATTTAATAAATTTGTGGTTATTTATTCCAGTTCTATACATTTTGATACAGCGGTAACGCGCTTAAGAGGTCAACTTAACGAGAATTCTAAAAGCCTAGCCTCAACCCATGTGTTTCCTGAGATGAACCATAACGAGATTGTAGGTTGGCAGAATCCTAAAAAATTATTTAATAATTTTGTAGTGCTAATGCTTAGAGATAAGAATATGCATCCCCGCGTAGCAAAGAGGATGGATATAACGGCTGATATTCTTAAGGATGAAGGCGTTTGCGTTTTAGAAATCTGGTCGCGGGGTGAAAATCTATTAAGCAGAATTTTTTCCTTAATATATATAGGTGATTTTATCTCATTTTATCTGGCGATACTTTATGGAATTGACCCTACGCCTGTGGATAGGATTACCTATTTGAAAGAACAGCTTAAAAAAAGTAGTCCATAGTCGACAGTCCATAGTCCATAGAAAGATTTTGCTGTGGACTGCGGTCTGTGGACTATGGACTAACGAAGTTAAATATGAAGGCACTGATTTTGGCGGCAGGTTATGCCACGCGATTATATCCCTTAACTAAAGAATATCCCAAGCCACTTCTTGAGGTGGGCAAAAGGCCCATAATCAATTATATTATAGATAAACTCGAAGCTTTAGATGACATAGATGAGATAATTGTAGTGACAAACAGCAAATTTTTCCCTAAGTTTAAGAAATGGCGAAGCCACCTGCACAGTAAAAAACACATCAGTTTAGTAGATGATTTGACAAAAAGCCATAGCGATAGACGCGGTGCAATCGGTGATATGAATTTTGTGATTAATAAGAAACACCTCAAAGACGACCTTTTAGTCATGGGCGGAGATAACCTATTCAGCGGTGATTTAAAGGAATTTTTGTCTTTTGTTAAAGGTAATCCCAGCCCTGTAATAGGCGCTTATAATATAAAGGATATACGCCAAGCAAAAAAATACGGCGTAATTAAACTGGGCTCAAAATTTAAACTCATTGATTTTAAGGAAAAACCTGAAAATCCCGAATCGACCTTAATTGCGATGTGCCTTTATTATTTTTCCAAAGGGAAGCTAAGGTTAATTAAAGAATATTTAAACCCCGTTAGAAATACCAAAGCTATAAAAGAAGATAGCAAGATTTCTAACGGGGTAAATAGTAAGACAGACAAACACGACGCTACAGGTTTCTATA
>Ga0315280_10011854_pt1 | contig 10646 bp, 7 predicted proteins | sample YL17G06_40_MG_FD_203697 | JGI IMG/M metagenome (GOLD analysis project Ga0315280, IMG submission 203697) | Sediment microbial communities from Yellowstone Lake, YNP, Wyoming, USA - YL17G06_40 | ecosystem: Environmental > Aquatic > Freshwater > Lake > Sediment | place: USA: Wyoming | collected... | reverse complement strand
AGGCTCAGGAGTACTTCACGCAAGACAAGGACGCCCTCATCCTGGTGGCCACCGACGCCGCCGGCGAGGGCATCAACCTGCAGAATGCCAACCTCATGGTCAACTACGACCTGCCCTGGAACCCCAACCGCATCGAGCAGCGCTTCGGGCGCATCCACCGCATCGGCCAGACCGAGGTCTGTCACCTGTGGAACCTGGTGGCCCACGAGACGCGCGAGGGCCAGGTCTTCGAGCGACTGCTCGAGAAGCTCAACGAGATGAGCCAGGCCCTCGGCGACCAGGTCTTCGACGTGCTCTCCGACTCGGGGGTCTTCGCCGACGCGCCCCTGCGCGACCTGCTCCTCGATGCCATCCGCTACGGGGACAAGCCCGAGGTGCGCGCCCGGCTCTTCCAACGGGTCGATGAGGCGATGGGCGACAACTTAAGCCAGGTGCTCATGGCGAGGGTGCTAGCGCGCGACGTGATGAGCACCCTCGACGTCGAGCGCGTGCACGAGGAGATGGAGAAGGCCGAGGCACGCAAGCTGCAGCCACACTTCATCCGTACCTTCTTTACCGAGGCCTTCGCCCGCTTGGGTGGGCGCATGGCCAAGCGCGAGGCGGGCCGCTACGAGATCACGCACGTGCCCGCCGACATCCGCACGGCGGCGGCGCAACTCGGCGCCGGCACTCCCGTCCTCAGGCGCTACGAGCGCGTGACCTTCGACCGCGAGCAGGTCACGGTGTCCGGCAAACCGGCGGCCGAGTTCCTCTGTCCCGGGCATCCATTGCTCGACGCCACCGTCGAGGTCATCCAGCAGCGTCACCGCACACTGCTCAAAGAAGGCGCCATCCTGGTCGCCGACGCCGACGAGCGCAGCGAGCCGCGGGCGCTGATCTACCTGGAGCACGCCATCCAGGACGGACGCCCGACGCCCTCGGGCGAGCGTCGCGTGGTCTCCAAGCGCTTCGAGTTCGTCGAGGCCGGGCGCGACGGCAGCGTGCAGCTCGCCGGCTATGCGCCCTACTTGGACTACCGGCCGATCGAGCCCCAGGAGCGCCAGCTCATCGCGCCGCTGCTCGCCGAGGAGTGGCTCGCCAGCGGCATCGAGAGCAAGGGCCTGGACTACGCGATCGAGAAGGCGGTGCCGGCGCACCTGGACGAGGTGAAGCGTCGCATGCTCGATCGCGTCACCCGCACCGAGGCCGCCGTCAAGGACCGCCTCACGCGCGAAATCAACTACTGGGACCGCCGCGCCGAGCAGCTCAAAGAGAAGGAGCTCGCCGGCAAGGGCGCCAAGCACGGCCTCAACTCGGGCATCGCGCGACAGCGCGCCGAGGAGATGGCCGAGCGCCTCAAGCTCCGCATGGAGGAGCTCGCCCAGGAGAAGCAGCTCTCACCGCTGCCACCGGTGGTGGTGGGCGGCGCGCTGATCATCCCGGCGGGCCTGCTGGCCAAGCTGCGGCCCGGCGGCGGGCCGCCCGACGACACCTCCGTCACCGAGCGCATCGCCGTTGACGCCGTCATGGCGATCGAGCGCCAGCTCGGCTACCTGCCGACCGAGATGGACCACTACAACCCGGGCTACGACATCCTCTCCAAGGATCCCGTGAAGGGTGACCTACGCTTCATCGAGGTCAAGGGCCGCGTGGCCGGAGCGCCGACCGTGACCGTGAGCCGCACCGAGATCCTCACCGCGCTCAACAAGGGCGAGCAGTTCATCCTCGCTCTGGTCGAGGTTAGCGCTGGTGCGGCAACCAGCGTGCGCTACCTGCGCGACCCGTTCAGCGGCGAGCTCGAAACCTACTTCGATACGACCAGCGTGAACTATGACTGGAAGAAGCTGACGAGTCGCTCGAGGGAGCCGTCGTGAGGGACTGCGATGGTGTGCGTGTACAGATTCGCGCACGGGTGCGCATCGCGCATCTCCGGCGCTTCTCGGGCGCATCGGCTCGCGGCTGTGACAACTAACAACCACGGAGGTTGATGTGGCGAAGAAGCGTGTGTTCGTGAGTTTCGATTTCGACAATGACAAGGCGCTGAAGGATTTGATCATCGCGCACGCGAGACGCCAGGACTCTCCCTTTGAGGTCTCCGACTTCTCGCTAAAGGAAGCGGCTCCCCAAAAGGAATGGCTAGCGAAGGCCCGAGCGGCGATTTCTCGGTCAGAGGTGTTCATCGTGATGCTGGGGCCCAAGACGCGCACGGCCCCGGGCGTCCGCAAGGAAGTGGCGATCGCGAACGAGCTCAAGAAAGTCCGATTCCAAATCATCGGTCACGAACATGGCTCAGACTCATGGGCGGTGCCCAACGCGGGGCGCGTGTACCGCTGGAACTGGGAGAACTTGAAGAAGCTGCTTGGATAATGCCATGGTGCGAACTATCGACTTCGACTCACCAGCGGTTCAGAGCTACCTGACAATCCTGCAGTCGGTCATCGCCCGCATGGCTGCCAACAGCGCGAGCGCAAAGACCTGGTGCGTCGCGCTAGTCTCGGCAATCGTTGTCGTTGTCGCCGACAAGGGAGAGCCACGATTGGTATGGATCGGGCTCCTGCCGGTCCTGTTGCTCGGCCTTCTCGACGCGTACTACTTGGGTCTCGAACGCCTGTTTCGCGACCGGTACAACGAGTTCATCGCCAAGCTGCATGACGACAGGGCAACCGCTGAGGACGTCTTCCTCGTGTCGCTTGGCGCTGGCATGAAGGGGACCACCACGTCGGCATTCAAGGCCTTGAGCTCGGTTTCCGTGTGGCCTTTCTATGGAGTCCTCACCGTCATGCTCGTGATTGTGCGTCTTTGGGTACTGTGAGCAGCTGCTAGCTCGGTCATGCCAACGGTGGGCCTCAAGGCAAGTGATGGTGAGCTCGACGAGAAGGAGTCAGTGATGGCTAAGAAGACGGTACCGTTCAACCTTGAGGACATCAGTCAGCTTCCCAACGACAAGCCCGTCACGTACAAGGTCCTGGACAAGGACGGCAACGACCTCTATACGGGCAGTGCGAAGCGGGGTCGCGTCCAGGACCGCCTGCGTGAGCATCTCGCCGAAGGCCCGGATCTGATCAGGGGCGGAGCCAAGGTCCAGATCGAGCAGCAGGCGAGCATTGCCGATGCGCAAGCCAAAGAGAGGCGCATCATTGCTCGCTCCAAGCCGCCGCTCAACAAGGAGGGAAAGTAGTGTTGTTGCCACGGTTTCGCAACGCACATGTCCGGGCGAGAGGAAACGGTTGATGACTGAGCACAAGAAGAAGCTCATCGAGGTCGCCCTGCCGCTCGAGGCCATCAACGAGGCTTCGCGTCGGGAGAAGAATCCGTTCACAAAGCGTCATCCGCGAAGTCTCCATGTCTGGTGGGCGCGGCGCCCGCTGGCCGCCTGCCGCGCCGTCCTCTTCGCCTCGCTTGTCGACGACCCCTCGGCGCACCCCGACGAGTTCCCCAGCGAGGAGGACCAGGAGAAGGAGCGCCAGCGCCTCTTCCGCATCATCGAGGAGCTCGTTAAGTGGGAGAACTCGACCAACGAGGACGTGCTCGCCGCCGCCCGCGCCGAGATTTTGCGCTCCACCGACGGCAACCCGCCGCCGGTCCTCGACCCCTTCTGCGGCGGCGGCTCCATTCCGCTGGAGACCCAGCGCCTCGGCCTCGAGGCGCACGCCAGCGACTTGAACCCGGTGGCCGTGCTCATCACCAAGGCACTGATCGAGATCCCGCCCCGCTTCGCCGGCCTGCCGCCGGTCAACCCCGCTTCGCAGGCCAAGCTCGCCAACAGCGGCTGGCGCGGCGCCCAGGGCCTCGCCGAGGACGTGCGCTACTACGGACGCTGGATGCGCGACCAGGCCCAGCAGCGCATCGGCCACCTCTATCCCAAGGTCACGCTGCCGCCCGAGTACGGCGGCGGCGAGGCGACCGTCATCGCCTGGCTGTGGGCGCGCACCGTGAAGTGCCCCAACCCCGCCTGCGGCGCCGAGATGCCGCTGGTGCGCTCGTTTGCGCTCTCGACCAAGAAGGGCAAGCAGGCCTGGGTCGAGCCGGTCGTCGACCAGGCCGCGAAGACCGTGCGCTTCACGGTGAGGACGGGGACGGGGGTGGCGCCGGAGGGGACGAAGCAGCGCGGGAAGAGCCGTTGCCTCTTCTGCGGCAGCGACAACATCACCGACGCCCAGCTTCGGGAGCAGGCCGCCCGTCACGGCATCGGCTCCCAGCTCATGGCCATCGTGGCAGAGGGACAGCGAGGGCGTATCTACGTCGCTCCCGATGAGACACACCAAGCTGTTGCGGCCGAGGCGCCCGACGCCGAGTGGCTCGAGCAGCCCATGCCTGATAACCCTCGCTGGTTCTCGCCGCCAGGCTACGGCCTGCCGACGTATCGCGACCTCTTCACCGACCGCCAGCTCGTCGCCCTCACGACCTTCTCCGACCTCGTCGCCGAGGCGCGCAAGCAGGTGCTGCGCGACACCGAGGCGGCCCTCGCTGCCGGCGCCTGGTCGCCGAGCGCGGCGCAGGCCGAAGATGTGACGGCGTCCGGCTACGCCGACGCCGTCAGTACTTACCTCGGGCTCTCTGTCTCACGGTTCGCCGACTTCGCGAATTCGATTTGCTCATGGGACGCGGGCAACACGAACATGCGGCAGCTCTTCGCTCGCCAAGCAATCCCGATGGCTTGGGACTACGCTGAGACCAACCCGCTCTATGGTGTCGTCACAATCGAGGATGCCGCCGACTGGGCCGCGGTAGCGATTGACGGTTTTCGCCCGGCTGCAGCAGGCAGCGTCGTGCAGCTGGATTCAACCGCGGCAGTGGATCGCCTGGCGAGTGCCGTGATCTCGACCGATCCGCCCTACTACGACAACATCGGCTACGCCGACCTCTCTGACTTCTTCTACGTCTGGCTACGGCGCTCACTGAAGGATGTCTACCCGGACCTCTTTGCGACGCTGCTGACGCCGAAGCAGCAGGAGTTGGTGGCGACACCGTACCGCTTTGACGGCGACAGGCGCAAAGCGAAAGAGTTCTTCGAGCGCGGCCTAGGTGAAGCATTCGCGCGCATGCACGAGGCGCACGACCCGCGCTTTCCACTCACCGTCTACTACGGCTTCAAGCAGGCGGAGACCGGCGACAGCGATGCCGGTCCCGCCTCGACGGGGTGGGAAACGATGCTTGCGGGTCTGCTTGCCACAGGTTTTCGCATCACCGGTACGTGGCCGATGCGGACCGAGCAGCAGCAGCGCAGCGTGGCGGCAGGGACGAACGCTCTCGCGTCGTCCATCGTCCTCGTCTGTCGCCCACGGCCGCAGGATGCGCCCCTTGCCACCCGCCGCGAGTTCCAAGCCGCCCTTCGCGCCGAGCTGCCCGCGGCGCTCAAGCACCTACAGCACGGCAACATCGCCCCGGTCGACCTGGCGCAGGCCTCGATCGGCCCCGGCATGGCCGTCTTCTCGCGCTACGCCAAGGTGATGGAGGCCGATGGCTCGGCGATGAGCGTGCGCGCCGCCCTCACCCTCATCAACGAGATGCTCGACGAGATCGTCGCCGAGCAGGAGGGCGAGTTCGACTCAGACACGCGCTGGGCGCTCGCCTGGTTCCAGGAGATGGGCCTGGAGACCGGCGACTTCGGTCGTGCCGAGTTGCTGTCCAAGGCGAAGAACACGTCGGTCCAAGGCATGGTCGAGGCCGGCATCCTTGAGGCCAAAGCCGGCAAGGTCCGCCTGCTTGCCCGCAGCGAGCTACCTACCGATTGGGATCCCGCCACCGACAAGCGCCTCGCCGTGTGGGAGATGACGCAGCAGTTGGTGCGGCGGCTCACCGAAGGCGAAGCCGCCGGCGAGGCGGCGGCTGCCGAGCTTGCCCGCAAGCTCGGCGCCGGCAACGCTGGCGTCGCCCGCGACTTAGCCTACCGCCTCTACCTGGTCTGCGAGCGCAAGAAGTGGGCCCAGGAGGCGCTCGCCTACAACGCCCTCGTCGTTGCTTGGCCGCAGATCATGCAGCTGGCGGCGGCGCCGGCGGCCGCCGCAGAACCGCAGACGAGCCTCGACCTTTAGGGGGTGTCAGCAGATGACCATGAGCAACAGCCAGCGCGTCGCCGACGCTCTGCAGGTCTTGAGCAAGGGCTTAGCAGCGTTCGTCGAGCGTGAACTGCGGAGCGCCTACGGCGCCGCCTGGGCGCCACAGGTCGTGCAAGAGCTCGGCCTACCGCCTGCCCAGGCGAAGACAGTCTCGCTCGACGACGTGCAGTTTCAGCTCAAGGTCCTCTGGAAGCTGTGGCAGCCGGTCTTCGGCAAGGTGTTGGGCCAGAGCGAGCGCTCGTTAGTCAGCGAGCTCATGAATGTGCGCAACGCCTGGGCCCACCAGGAGACCTTCTCCACCGACGACGCCTACCGCGCCCTCGACAGCGCGCAGCGCCTGCTCACCGCCGTCTCGGCAGAGGAGGCGGATCAACTCGAAGCCAGCAAGCAGGATTTGCTGCGCATCCGCTACGAGGAGTACAGCCGGCGCAAGTCGAAGCAGACCACGGCCGCACTCTTCGAGACCCCGACGCCCGCTGGCCTCACGCCCTGGCGCGAGGTCGTGCAGCCGCACGCCGACGTACAGAGCGGGCGCTACGATCAAGCCGAGTTTGCCGCCGACTTACACCAGGTTTACCGGGGCACCGCGGCGAGCGAGTACCAGGATCCGACTGAGTTCTTTCGCCGCACGTTCCTGACCGAGGGTCTCAAACAGCTCCTCACCCAAGCGATCGAGCGCCTGAGCGGCACTGGGGGCGTACCGGTCGTCGATCTGCAGACCAACTTCGGCGGCGGCAAGACGCACTCACTGCTGGCCCTCTACCACCTCTTCGGGGGCACGCCGGCGGCGGAGCTGCCCGGCGTCGACCAGCTGCTTACCTCCCTCAAGGAGAGAGGCGTCAGCGATCTACCTAAGGCCAACCGCGCCGTGCTCGTCGGCACGAGGATCGGCCCCGGCCAGGTGCACGTTAAACCCGACGACACCGAGGTGCGCACGTTGTGGGGCGACCTTGCCTGGCAGCTCGGCGCTGCGGTCGGCGACGGGGCCGCCGGCTACGCCGTCGTCGCCGACGCCGACCGCAGCGCTACCAGCCCCGGCAGCGCCCTCGAGGTTCTCTTTCGCCGTTACTCGCCTTGCCTCGTCCTCATCGACGAGTGGGTTGCCTACGCGCGCCTGCTCTACGGCAAGGACGACCTACCCGCCGGCACCTTCGACGCGCAGCTTACCTTCGCTCAGACGCTCACCGAAGCAGCTAAAGCGGTTCCCGGCACGCTGGTCGTGATCAGCATCCCGGCGAGCGAGGCCGCCCGTGCCGGCGCAAGCGCCGGTGAATCGGCCTTCGCCGACACCGAGGTCGGCGGCGAGGGCGGCAGAGCGGTCCTCGAGCGCCTGCGCAACGTCATCGGTCGCATGGAGTCGCCCTGGCGACCAGCCTCCTCGGAGGAGAGCTTCGAGATCGTCCGCCGCCGCCTCTTTGAGCCGCTCACCGCCGAAGCAGCCCGCCAGCGCGACGCCGTGGCCAGGGTGTTCGTCAGCTACTACCGGCGCGAGAAGAGCGAGTTTTCCCCCGGCTGTGGCGAGGGCGACTACGAGCGCCGCATCAAGGCCGCCTACCCGATCCACCCCGAGCTCTTCGACCGCCTCTACAACGACTGGTCGGCGCTGCCGCGCTTCCAGCGCACGCGCGGTGTGCTGCGCTTGATGGCGGGCGTCATCCACGAGCTTTGGGAGAGCGGCGACCGCAGCCCTCTGATCCTGCCCGCCAACGTGCCGCTGCACGCGCCACTGGTCGCCTTTGAGCTCACACGCTACCTCGAAGAGGCTTGGAAGCCGATCATCGACAGCGACGTCGATGGGCCCTCGTCGTGGCCGCTCAAGCTCGACCAGGAGAACCCCAACTTCGGCAAGCTCGCCGCCTGCCGACGCGTGGCGCGCACGGTCTTCTTGGGCTCGGCGGCGACCGTCAAGAGTCCCAACAAGGGCATCGACATGCGCGCGATCAAGTTGGGCGCCGTGCTGCCCGGCGAGAGCCCGGCCGTTTTCGGCGACGCCTTACGCCGCCTAAGCGAGCACTCGACCCACCTCTACGTGGAGGCCGGCCGCTACTGGTTCGACACGCAGACGAGCATCATCCAGACGGCCAACGACCGCGCTGCGGCGTGGAGCCTCGACGATGTGCACGCCAAGCTGCTGGGGTACGTAGACGAGCAGCGCAAGAAGCGCGGTGAGTTCGCCGCCGTCCACGTGGCGCCCTCATCGAGCGCCGAAGTGTCCGACGAAGACAGCGTGCGCCTGGTCGTGCTCGGGCCGGCGTACCCGCACAACGCCAAGGCCGGTGAGCAGAGCTCCGCAGTGGCGGCGACCGCCGAGCTGCTGGACTCGCGCGGCACAAGCCCGCGCCAGTATCGCAACATGCTCGCTTTCTTAGCGCCCGACGAGACACGCCTGGGAGAGCTCGAGTCCGCCGTGCGCCAGTACCTCGCCTGGGACTCGATCGAGCGCGACAAGGAGTCGCTCAACCTCACCCAGTTCTTCGTGCGGCAGACGGCCGAAAAGCGAGAAGCTGCGCGCCAAGCCATTCAGCAGCGCCTCCCCGAGACCTACATCTGGCTGCTCACCCCCGAGCAGCAGGTCGGGCAGGGCGGGCAGGTTGATCAGGGCGGGCAGGGCACAGCCGGGGGCGCTCACATTGGACCGCTGACGTGGTCGATCACCAAGGTAAACGGCACCGGCGAGCTAGCCGAGCGCGCCAGCGCCAAGATGGTGCGCGACGAGACGCTGATTACGCGCTACAGCGGCGTGCTCCTGCGTCGCGAGCTCGACCGCATCCCGCTGTGGGCACCGGACGCCAACCACGTTGGTACACGGCAGCTGTGGGAGTACTTCGCTCGGTACCTCTACCTGCCGCGCCTGCGCGACTCGCAGGTCTTGCTCGAGGCCATCCGCGACGGCGTCAACTCGCTTGCCTGGCAGAACGACACGTTCGCCTACGCCCAGGCCTGGGCGCCGGACCCCGAAAACCCCTCCGGGCCCGGTCGCTACCAGGGCCTGTGTGCAGGCCACACCGACGCAAGCATCGTGCTCGACAGCAACAGCGTGGTGGTCAAGCCCCACGCCGCGGCGCGGCAGCTCGCCGCCGACCGCGCCGCCGAGGAGGCCTTCAAGCCGGAAGGCAAGATCTTCACGCCGCCGGGCGAGCAACCGCCGCTGGGCGAGGAGGGCAAGGCGTGGCAGGAGGGCGAAGGCGGCACGGCCGAACAGCCCGCGCCACCCACCGAGAAGCTGGCGCGGCGCTTCTTCGGCACCGTCGAGCTCGATCCCGCCCGCCTCAACAAGCAGGTGCCCGACATTGCCGAGCTCGTCGTGCAGCATCTCGTCAAGCTGCCCGGCGCCGACGTGAAGGTGACGCTTGAGATCCAGGCTGAGGTCGCTGACGGCGTGCCCAACAAGGTCGTCATCGACGTCACGCAGAACGCCAAAGACCTGAAGTTCGCAGACTTTGGGTTCGAGGAGGAGTGACTCTCCGAGCGTTCTTCCGAGTGAAGGGGGCGTGGGAACGATGATAGACGCACCGGAGCTTCTGGACGACTTCAGCCGTGCCTGTGCCGAACAGGGTATGGCCGTCGTTGACATCGAGCACGGCCGCGCCCTCGCTCCGCACGTACCGCCCAGCCTGCCCTCCGGCAAGGGTGCTGTGTATGTCTTCTCACTGTCCGGACGGTGGGGGGCGCGAAGTCCTGCGGGGCCGAACAGGGTCCTGAAAGTGGGAAAGGTGGGTGCGAACAGCAATCCCCGGTTCCAATACCAGCACTACAACCCGAGGTCAGCCATGAGCACTCTGGCCAGCTCGCTGCTCGCGAACCGCGTGCTGTGGCCGTACCTCGGCAACCCGAACATCTCGGAGACAACTATTGGCGTGTGGATGAAGCAGCACCTCGACCGTGACCATTTCTTCGTCGCTGCGGCGGAGGCTGACGTCAGATCAATGCTCGAGGTGTACCTGAGAGCGCGGCTCGTGCCAGTGTTCGAGGGGAGTTGAGGCGCGCTGGCGTTGCCCGTGCAACCCGTCGGTCGCAACCGGGGGAGGGGTCATGACGAAGTCTGAATCTCACAAGCGAGCTCAGCGGAAGGCGGCAGGGGGCGGCGGCACGACAGAGGCTCCGCTGCCGAAGAGACGCAGGCTCGATGCGCTCTCACAAGGCGGTGAGCGCGCGACGGAGGTCGAGCGCAGCGGCGATCCTCAGGCGCTCGAGGAGGCAGCGCGTAGGCTGAAGGACTCAGGAGCGGCGCAGAAGGTCCTGCAGGTTCCAGATCATGACATGGATGCGGCGACGGCGGCGATGCGCAACTTGGGCGTCTCTGGGACAGTCAAGAACATGAGTGGCACAAAGCGTCGGTCCGTCCGTAAGCACTGATCTGCGGACAAGCCCACGGTTGCCTCTGTGAATCAGACCGTAGGCTCGGCGCGCGCCGAGCAGTGGGCGTCGGCATTTGACCGGCGGAGAGACGAGGATGCGCGCAAAGAAGGCAGTTCTGCGAGCGTTACGTCACACGCCATTATCCGAAACTTGAGAGACCCTCCTGGCGGACATCGTGGCGAAGCCCTTGTCGTAGTGGTCAACGCGTGGGCTCCGACCGGGAGAAGGCTGCTATGTGAACTCGCAAGA
>Ga0315280_10011853_pt1 | contig 10646 bp, 20 predicted proteins | sample YL17G06_40_MG_FD_203697 | JGI IMG/M metagenome (GOLD analysis project Ga0315280, IMG submission 203697) | Sediment microbial communities from Yellowstone Lake, YNP, Wyoming, USA - YL17G06_40 | ecosystem: Environmental > Aquatic > Freshwater > Lake > Sediment | place: USA: Wyoming | collected... | reverse complement strand
TGCTTCCGCGAGGCTGCGGAGCTGCTGTTCCTGTTCGCGAGTTGGCGTAAGTAGGACCGTGTTGGTTCGCTGCACCCTACCTCATCTCCTGCTTTGCATTCGCTCATGTTTAAGCTCGCTTACTCCATGTCTAAAGACAGGAGCTTGCGCTCGCCTTGCTATGGTCACTCGCTGATCCCCAGACCGGCAACTCCGCAACCACCTAACGATCCAGGGCTGTGAGGCCCTGATCCTGTGCTTGCATTCTCACAGTCTCATATTCCGAATCGGACATGTGCTGGCGAATGTGATGCAGCAGGTACTCGATCTTCTCAACATTCCTCCCAGCGTGTCTGCCTTTTTCCCGTGGTCGATAGCCAGGAATAAGTCGCAGAACTGTTCCAAACTGCATGGCTTCCTGAACCAGCTCCCATGGCATCTTGTCTGGGACCACAGTATACCACTCTGAAAGCATAGCGTTCAGTTTCTCCGCTGCTTGTGGTGCCAGCTTGCGAGGGACTTTGACTTCTACTAGGTTTAGGTTGCTGAATCTGTCGTAGAGTTGGTAGATGTATCTCGCAGCGAGGCCACAGTAGTAGTAGCGATTTCCAACAGCATCTCGAAGCGCCAAGTCAACATCATTGCTCAGAGGATCTTCGGGGTACGGTTTGGCGAGTGCCTTGACTGAATCATCAACGAGCCTGTAGGCATAGGCGCCGGGTCCCCTCGAAGGGTCGGGTTTCCAGTGGACCTTCCCGCGGCCAAGCATGAAGTAGAGGTATTTGCTGGCAGAGCTCTTTGACACCCCGGCCTTCGATGCTATCTCAGGAAGGTCATGCCAGTCTCCATCAGACAGCACCTGGAGTATCCGACCTTGTATGCCGGCCACTGCGATCGAACCAGCCTCCATAGGAACCACCTACCTGGATGTTTTGTCCATTCTGTCGTGTATCGTACTAAGTTTCGAACGATTATATAAATATCCTCTTCCGTCCTGCCTCCTAGTTCGATGAGTCTCAGCTATTGGGAAGAGAGACCGCAACGACCATTGTTCGTTGGGCCGTCACGTGGGCCGTATCCATAGCGTGACACTCGGAATACGTACTCATCAAGGAGATGCGGGTTCGCTCTCTACGTTAACTTGTGGACATGATATTGCCTCAGCTCGGGTCACTTGAGGCCACTCAATTGTATGACAGTGGAAAACAACTGTATGACAGTACCCATGTCCACGAACACTTCGAGTCGCAGGCGCCCTAAAACGCCTACGAATAGGTCTGAAAGCGATCACTCAAGAAAAGAAAAGTGGTTCAAGATCACCAAGATCATTGAGCACTTCATGGGCGACTGGATCACGAACAAGGAGCGCGGATTCGCCCACTGGACGATAGCAAATGGCACCCGCACGCTCGCGTCGATCACAAGAGGTTGCAGCGTCTAGCGCATGCGAGGCACCGGTACCGTGAGATACCTAGGCAGCCGCTCGTCCTGTAACAGTGTGAGTCATGGATTGTTTGACCGCAGGTCACGTAGCGTGGCAGTTCACGGCTATGTTGGGGTCGTCTCGTCCGGCGACGCGAGAACATCTACCCATCCGGCATCACCACTCAGTTGTCTTGGACCTGAGTCTGGTCCTGTCTACAATCGACCTCCGCGATTGGCGCGTTCACTGTGGTCGGGGTGTCGGTCTCGGCCTATCTGACGTTTCTTTCTTTCAGTCCCCCGACCAACTGCCCGGTGGGTGACTTTGGCTTCTTCTCCTGCAATGAGGTCATCTACAGCAAGTACGCATACTTCTACGGCGTCTCCGTTGCTCTGCTTGGCTTCGTGTGGTTCACCATAGCTTTGGTGCTGATCATCTTAGCGCGGCAAGACAGACGCTTCACCCGCATAGTCGCGGCATGGTCGCTCGTGGGCGCCGCGGGAGTCGCCGCCTTCGTCTACACCGAAGTACTCCTTCTCCGATCAATTTGTCCGCTATGTACCATCGCACATTTCTTCGGATTGGCGATACTCTTCCTCTCCATAGTTGACTTGCGGGCAAGGCATGAATCTCATCGGTAGGCACGTTTCTGGATTTCAGTCGCCACGCTCACTCGGCGCTCATCTGCTACCAAGGCGACTCTGACCGCTTCCGCCATCGTTTGGTTTCCTACGCGAGGAGATAGGTGCATCGGGTCTTCGTCAGTCCGAGCTTCTTCAATTCCACGAGCCTGCGCTTCAGCTCGTGGAGGACCTTCCCGTGGATGATTGGGATGCCAAACTCTACTGCTTCGATGGCGCCAGGGTTGAGGCGGTCCAGCATTTGCATGAATTCGTCGGGCGTGTAGCCAAGAACCTCCAAGCCCAGGCCCGTGTCATTTAGCAAGGCCAGTTCATCAAGCCGGTCAAGGAAAGGCTTTTCGAAATCTGCGATCACGATCAAATCGACATCGCTCCACGGCATGTTCTCCCCGAGAGCAGTAGATCCGCACAAGAGAAGCACTGGATCCTGGAATAATCGTGAGAGCCGCTCGCAAAACGACTTCAGCTTGGGCTTGAGCGTCGAAGCTACGATCTCAGTCATGTGACTTGGCTCCGAACATAGTCCAAGATCCTTTTTGCGTATTGCAACGCTCTTTCGCTGACTTCGTGATCATAGTTCTCATGAGGGCTTCCGGAGGGCATCGCGTTGGGATACCTTGCAGGAATATAATGCCGGTCAAGCTCTGCAGCCAACGACCTCAGTTCGGAGATATCCTTCCCGCAGGCTTCGGCGAATCGTTCAAGAAGTTGGAGGACCGAGTGGCCGAATGGAGATTCTCCGACTGAATAAAGTAACGCCTTGGCGGACTTCTCTGCCGCTTGCTGGCAGAGGAATGCGCAGGAGTTGTATCTCCGCGACTCGTGCAGTATTCGAGCGGATTCGAGATCCCACTCAGCTTCGGAGAACCAGCGCTTCGCTTCCTCGCTCCTGCGCATTGCCTTCCTCTCCTTCCCACTGTGTCATCGTCGCCCAGAAATAAACTCGCTTCGAGATGAAGCCAGCTCATCGCGCACCATCGGTACGAAATCTCGATTCACCAGAGAAGCTGACGGTTTCGTCACAAGTATTCATGATCCATCAAGTCGGAGGCGCTTTGACTGGACAGCCCTAGTTTACGAACGGAGAATCGGCCGGGGTGTTCCGATCACTCGACGCACATTCAAGCGCGGGATTGGGTCGCCTGGAACCAATCCGGGGAACCTACGAGAACAATCGCCTTGGCCTCGTGAGTCTAGACCTCGACCTGGAATACTCTCCAACTTCCCCGAGCACCTCATCAGACCAAGGACCTCACAGGAACTTCGCCAAGTCTCGGTCATGCCCAGGCACCTGCACGGACCGGGGCCCTGTGCATGCGGGCGACGCTCTCCAAGATTGTTGACACCGCTGCCCTACGGGCTCGTAGACGGACTTATATGACAGGTTGTCTACAAGAATGATGATGAGGATTGTCAGTAGTCAGCGTCCGAGTTCCAAAGGATCTCAAAGAGAAAATGAGCATAGTGCAGGAAGATTGGTCGAGCTATCTCCGCCGCATGATCGAACGCAGAATCAGAGCCCAAGAGATGCTTCAGGCCTCAATGAGAATCGACGAAATACGTTCGAAGACAAAGAGCGGCGGATACAACGCCGCTGGAGCAGTTAGGAAGGATCGGGACCGGATGTGAAATTCGTCGTAGACGCCAGCGTGGCAGTCAAGTGGTTCAATACCGAGCAGCTGTCAGATAGGGCTGTAGAAGTGAAAGATGCGCATGTGAGAGGCGACATGGATCTCGCAGCTCCCGTCCACATCGTCTATGAGGTTGGGAATTCGGTCTGGAAGAACCCACAACTTTCAAGTCAAGAGGCAAGCGCCGCCATCGTGTCCATTCTGCAACTGGGAATAGAGCTGCTCCCGCCCAACGCGAAGAGATCTAGCCGGGCCATGGAAATAGCTAGACAGAGGAACACCACATTCTACGACGCAGCCTACTTGCAGGCAGCGGAAGAACTGAAAGCATCTCTACTGACAGCTGACGCAGATCAGGCTGCCGCAGGCAAGGGCATCACTAAGGTGATTCATCTTCGTGATTCCAAACTCTGACTGTTGAATGCGCGAGAATCGGAAGATGTTGCAGGTCAGCCCAAGGAAGAGCTTGCTCGGTAGGTTATTTGCTGAGTGATCTTCTCAGATACCTGAAGAATTGCTCGCCGTGGAGGGGTATGCCAATTTCGAGGGATTCAAGCGCAAAACGATCGCCGTGGCGGACCTTGTTGATGAACTCCTTCGTCGTGCATGCTCGTGGCTGTTCATCGATCGCGATGTTCCGTCCCACGAGAAGCGCGTATCCATCGAGGACAGAATCGGGCAGGTCTTCAGCGATCACGAGTATGTCTGCGTCTAAGGTCCCCGTGTAGGTTCCCTTCGCCAGTGAACCTAGGAGAACAATCGCCTTGACCTCGTGAGTCCTAGACTTCGATAGTTATCATTCTCTTGGGCTTCCCAACGTTGGTGATGACGACTTCGTCTTGGGCTTCCGTGTCTGCGAAGATCCTTTCCGCAAGCCTGTACAGGTTCGCGTCATGGTCAACCACGCTGAATCCTCTCAACGCGACGTACTGGCCCAGGAACTTCGAGTGGAGGCCGAGTGCTTCGGGAAGTTCCTCTTTCTGCTTTCCCCCTCTCAGAACGATCTCTCTGACTTGTCGGCGCATGGCTGACATGCCTATCTGCCTCGCAATGATTTGCGGATTACGTTAGTGTTCAGAACGAGTTTGGGTCTTCGCTTCTTCGATGAGTTCGTCGAGCTCTTCTCCTGAAAGCCCTATTGCCTTGACGGTCCGCCAGATAGGTTTGGCCACTTTGTCGAAACTCATTGCAGGTAGCTTCTTCATGGCTATCGTATCCCCTATGGCGACAACAAGCAGGTCCTCTCCCTTACGCACACGAGTCGCCTTCTTCACAGCTTCAGGAATCACAACCTGACCCTTCGAAGAAACGCTAGTTGTAGCAGCACGCAACTCGTGTCATGGCTAAGTAAGAATATTCTTACATTAGTACTCTGGGTAGACAAAGGCGGTGGTAAGTCAACCGTTTTTCCTCTTCCATCGGTGCTAGATTCGCGCCTTCCTTCACAGAAACCAGACACGATGAGTTTCCACACCCACGCATTCGGAAGGACATAGAAAGGCCTATAGGAGCTGCCGGTACTCTGGTACCTGAGTGACTCATGGCCCAAGTCAAGATTCTGGCCTCCCGAGATACTGTTGACAAATTCAAGAGGATCGTCCTTGCGAAGCATGGCAAACTTGAGCTTAGCGCAGAGGGAGAGGAAGCTCTGAAACTATACATCAAGCGGTATGAGCGTCTGCTGGGCGGACTTTGTCCTCCCGACAAGGATCCGCTGACTCGGATCTGTGGGATAGGGCGTTCCTCACGCCGGCATAATGTCCTCAAAGACCTAGAGAGGCTCGAGTCGGGAGAACTTTGATCTTCATCGACACAACCGTCTGGGTAGGCGACGCTGACCTGAACGATGATTTCCACGACTCATCTCATGAGATCTTAGAGTCCGTAAGGACGGGAAAAACTCCGCTCGGCCTCGTCACGGACTTCGTCATTGATGAACTTGTTACGATTCTTGGAAAGCGCAAGGGGTTTGGTGCAGGAGCGGCTAAGGAGACTGGCAGAGCCATCTTAGAGTCGCCACGCATTTTCACAGTCTTCGTAGATGACAGCATTCTCAAAGCAGCACTGTCAGTCTATCCCGCCTACAATGGCACGCTGAGCCTAACCGACGTGGTCACAACCGTTGTCATGAAGAAGTATGGAGTCAGTCATGTCTTTTCGCACGACACTGATTTCGATAGGGTGAAAGGGGTTCGTCGTTTGATTTCTCTCTAACAGGCGCTCGTCATTATCGAGCATCCGGCCGCCGATGCTTCTTGATGAATCCAGTCCATAATGACAGGTTGGCCTCATGGGGCGCGGATGTGGTAATGGGGCCAAATCTCATGATATTCTTCGAAATTTCGAAGCGAAATGCGGAGCCAAGCCCAAGGATCCGCTTAGAAGGGCGATGGCTCGTGGATGATCGTTTTGGGTTCATGTGATAGTAGTTTCACTCGTCCGTAGTCGAGGGTGGGCACCCCAGGTTCATTGGTTCCTCGCTCGTCCGACCGGCCAGGGTAGTGTAAATTCTTTTGACGCATGAGCAAGGACTCGCGGACTTGATTCCCAAGATTCGCTCGTGGGCAAGTCTACTTGCTTCAGAGAGTCGAGATCCTCGCTGGATATGGGACGCCTACGTCATGCCTGCTGAAGTGGATCGTCTGTCAACTCAACTGCAATCGCTTCACGGTGCTTTGATTGGTTTAGTGGGATTTCAAGGGGTTGGGAAGAGTAGCGCCCTGCTCGCTTTGAGCACTGGCTCACGCGAACCAAAGACGGCAGAATCGCAAAGTTTGCAGACCATCCTTTTCAAATGGCGCAGAACCTCCGATCTCTTCCGATCACTGATGGAGTACGACCATGAAGCGTCAGTCGAGTTCCGGTCGGAGTATGAGCGCAAATTAGAGGGGGTATCCATCGATCGAGCCGAGCGGGTAGGCGGAGCAAAGATAGCACGAATTCGCAAATATGTCTGGCGCGATCTTCTTCGGAGTAAGCATACGATCTTCATTGATATGCCTGACTACTCGAAGACGGATCGGCGTCTGATGGCGAAGGATTTGGAGGAGATATACTGGCTCTGGAACTCGCTGCGTCTAACCGACGCAACGCCAGGGCCGAACCTTGTCATCGCTATTCAGAAGGAGATGTTCAGCGGACATTTCTTCTTCGATAAGATGAGTAGGATAGAGCTGAGGCCTCTGCAGCCTAGCGAGATGGTTGAAGCTTATGTGAAGCAGTTCAAGACGAAGGAGCCGTTCACTGATGATGCCCTCCTCACGGTCGCTCGCATGAGTCGGGGCATATTCCGTCGGTTCCTGCGATACATCTCGCTAACGCTTGATCTGCGGTCAACCGGATCTCACCCTCCCAGATTGATCGACACAGCAACCGTGAAGAGGGCTGTGACGGCCGAACGTTTGGCGGAGGACATGGAGCTTGAGCTTATGGAGCTCTTTCCGAAGCACAGTGATCTTCGACTCCAAGCCGTGCGACTACTCATGCATCTCGAAGAATCAGGCCCAACGAGGCAGAGTCAACTCGGTGAACTGCTTGGAATCGAGCCGTACGCAATAAGCAGACTGCTGACGAAGCTGGAACTCCACCGGTACGTGGTCCGCGAGAGAGAGGGAGCCGACAAACTCGTAAGACTCGCAAACTCAACAACCTGATCGAGTGATAGAGAAGACGCTCGCTCCAAGAAAAAGCCAGCAAGCAATAGAAGTCCCCCCTCGGAGCCAGCGGTTCAGTTCGAATCCCCGAGCCCAAACAGAGCCAATCCTGAAGCCTGAAGGATAACGTACGAATAGGCTCATGCGTGCGTCTTTCCTAGCTCGGTCACGTTCAGCATCATTAGCGCTGCAATACTGCAAAACCCGAGGAAACCAGCTTCCAAGACAGCTGTCAGCTCTCAGCATGGGCATGTCTGGCTTATGTAGGCTTCCGAGATTGCGCGAACCTTCATGCCACACACTCCTCCAAAGCTGTTGAGGGCTCGCTTACTCCATGCCTAAAGACAGGAGCTTGCGCTCGCCGCGAGGTGATCACTTGTATCGCTCAAGAAGTTGCGACAGGGCTTTGCTTTCGTTGCTGAGTTGATTGTATAGCTCCTCGTCTGCTGTGATCAGCGTTGCTTCCGTAGTCTTTGCAAGCGAGAGGTATATGGGATCGTAGAATGTGAGCTTCTCCTCGAAAGCGAGCTTCGCGGCAACCCCTACTGCGACATCGTCCGAGTCACGAATGGCGATCCCAAGGTTTCTCAACTCCCTTACTGCACTCGCGCATTCGTACATAGTCGCGCCCGGGTGATGCCTAATTGCTTTCCCGACTTCGTAGAGTATGAGGCTAGGGGCTTCCAAGGCTCGCAAATGCCAGTAGAACAACGATCAGGAACGGCATGAATGAATGCGCTCGACCTTCGCGCTTGCCAAGCAAGTCTTCTGCACTGACAGCATAGACGTATTCACCACCGCGTACTAAACCCCGCAACCCCAACGGATGCCACGCGCAACTCCCGAGCAACACAAACCTCCACTGGCATCGAACTTTCACGTTCTCCACCCGGCGTATGCGAAGATGAACAAATCGATATCAGACCGTGATGTGTGTATTGTCTTCGCCGCGTGACACGGCTGTTGTGCCAAGCACCTGAACAATCATGAGATCAAGCCAAGGTCCGGATGGTAAGACTTAAGGGCCTGTAAGACCTTCGCCAAGGTAAGGGTCGGAACGTGGCGTACTCAAAGGTGACTAAGAAGGGCCAGATAACCATACCCTCTTCCCTTCGAGGGCGGCTTGGATTTCGAGAAGGCGTCGTCGTAGTCTTCAAGGAAGCGCAAAGGGGCCTGATGATAGAACCCATTCCCGACATAACGGACTCTGCCGGGAAACTCTCAAAGTTCGGGAAAGCTGACGAAGTGATCCGCGACCTACTTCGCTCACGAGAACGGGAGTTCAGGTAGCGTAAGCGATATGATCCTTGTCCTCGACACGACCTTTCTTGTGATGCACTATTTCTCAGACCAACCGGCCCTTCTAGCGAAGACGCGCGAGATACTGAGGAATTCTAGAAAGCAGGGAAACAAGGCGATTGTTCCCACGATCGTCCTAGCAGAGTTCTACGCGCAAACCTACAAGAGGACCGGCAGAGAGGTTGCTGACAAGTACTTCAGAGAAATTGTGATTTCCGGCCTTGACATCTCTCCGCTGACGCAGGAGACCTCGTACCATGCAGGCTTGCTGAGGGCGAAGTACAAAGAGAAGCTGCCCTGGGGGGACTGCATCGTCGCCGCGACAGCTGTTCGGAGCAAAGCAGAAGTGGTTGTGACAGAGGACCCGCATTTCGCAGAGCTCAGAGAGATTGAAGCCAGAAGAGTGTCGGAACTGCACCGTTCATCTTCCTAACCGGCCCCTACCTCCACATTCATAGTTGCGCGCAACACCGCTTCGCTGCAAGATGCGTAGAGATGAGCGTGTTCAGTCAAGGCCGGACAGAGGAGGAGGCCTTGAGGAATATCAGAGAGGCAATCAACCTGCATCTTGAGACATTGGAAGACGAACTCAAAGGAAAGAAACTCTTAGAAGTTGAAGTGTAGTGACCAAACTTCCCAGGAAGATTTCTGGGAAGGACTTGCTCAAAGCCTTCCAGAGACTCGGTTTTGAGACAGTGAGACAACGCGGAAGTCACGTATTCTTGCGCCATCCAGATGGAAGATGATCAACGATCCAGGTCTACGATGTCGTTCCCGTCAACCTTCTTAGCTGGATCCTCGCTGAAGCGAAAACCACACGGCAAGAGTTCCTCAAGCTACTGAAGTAGGCCTTGTGCTCAGGTTGAATCTGAGATGCACGTCGACAATGCCGCTGGGCTTCTTGGAACCTCGGGGGCACAGTCGGGAACCGCTCTATCGTTCACGTACCCACCTTACTGGTCTGACAACGTAGCACTCAGCTTCATCTAGCTTCGCGCCCTGTCCTCTGTGGCGATGGGTTCTCGGGATAGGAATATGCATGATCTCAATTCTACTTGCGTACGCGATTATCCGCTCGCCGACCAATCCGTCACCCTCTCCGCCGAGTATCGTCAAGCACGTATCTCCTCCGCCTTGGGCAGGGCCTCCTCGGCCTTGCCCTCTTCCAACAGTTGGCGCACGGCGGCAAGCACGATTCGGTAGTCCATCCCTAGGTCCTCGGCCATCTCGTCAGGCCACACGGCGCCCGAGTGCGTCTTCAGGTATCGCTCCACTGCTCGCCTAGCTTCTGACATGGGAACCTCACGTAGGTTCATGAGTTTGCTAGCTCCAGCTTTCCTCGTGTACTCGCCGACTGCGAGCCTGACGAGGTTGGCGACGCTCCTTGCTGCGCCCGCCCGAACGAGACGTTCCACACGTCCATATTCCTCGTCCGTCACAACTGCTGACAGCCTTCGCAAGATACGTCGTTGGTACAGTGTACCAATGTCACACTTATCTCTTCTGAGTGAGGAGGCAATCGCCTAGGAGAGCTACGCATCGGCAAGGATTTCGTCATGCGCACGGGATCGGTCGTTCCCATGACATCATAGAACCGGGATTGTCATACAGTTGATTCCGACTGTCAGGCAATTATCTAACCCCCTCATGCCTTGCTGAGGGTGACTAACGGGCCGCAGGTCTTATCAGCGAAAGCGTGGAATTCATGGTGAGAAGCGATGAGCAAGACCGTAATCGGCCTGATCGTGCTTCTTTCTGTTTCGATATTCATTCAGCTTCCGACTCACGCATACGTCGGAGACTTCATCCACGATGCGGCAGACGATCCCAACCCGCCGGCAAGTCCGGTCCGATTGATCTTCATACACCACTCGACGGGAGAAAACTGGTTGGCCGACGAGAACGGCGGCCTTGGAATCGCTCTACGTGATAACAACTACTTCGTAAGCGACACCAATTATGACTGGGGGCCCGACGCGATTGGCAGTCTCACAGACATAGGTCACTGGTGGTTGTGGTT